>Ga0114952_1000244_pt1 | contig 65026 bp, 63 predicted proteins | sample SidtaG_2_FD_87303 | JGI IMG/M metagenome (GOLD analysis project Ga0114952, IMG submission 87303) | Marine algal microbial communities from Sidmouth, United Kingdom - Sidmouth_Asex2 metaG | ecosystem: Host-associated > Algae > Red algae > Unclassified | place: Sidmouth, United Kingdom | collected...
CCAGAGGCCAACTTCGTACCCACTCCGAGCGACGCCGAGGATCTCATCAACGAACGCACTCGCGCCATCGTGTTGGTGACTCCTGGCAACCCAACCGGCGTCGCCTTCCCAGCAGCGGTCATCGACGCCTTTGCGTCGTTGGCCGCCCGGCGTGGAATTGCTCTCATCATCGACGAGACCTACCGAAACTTCCGAGACACTTCAGCACCTGCGCATCACGCCATGGTGGGCGCTGACTGGGTCGACACCGTCATCAGCCTCCACTCCTTCTCGAAAGACCTCGCGATCCCTGGCTATCGCGTCGGCGCCATCGTCGCTGGCAAGGGCTTCCTCGAACAGGCAGCGAAGTTGCTGGATTGCGTCGCGATCTGTGCGCCCCGCATCAGCCAGGAAGCTGCAGTCGCAGGCCTCGTCGCAGCCGACGATTGGCGTCAGGACCAGGCCGAGCGAATCGCTGCCAACCTCGGGGTGTTCCGAGACGTCATGGCCACCAGCCCGGGTGGCTTCGAGCTCGCTGCATCTGGAGCGTTCTTCGGGTGGGTTCGACACCCCTTCGAGACGATGTCGAGCAACGACGTGGTCAAGCACTTGGTGCTCGACCACGACGTCCTCGTGATCCCCGGCACTGCGTTCATGCCAACCGACGAGCGGTGGTTACGATTCAGCTTCGCCAACCTCGAAGCAGCAGAACTCGTCGAACTGGCTGAACGACTCATCGAATGCAGTGCGTCGCTGGCGTGAGCATCTCGGAAGACGTCGTCATCGAACACCAACGCGTGGCGAATACGATGGTCCATGTCGGCCCCGAAGCTCCTGCCGGCGTTGGCGCATGGAACGCCGCCGATCTCGCAGCGCATCTGCTCGCACCGACGATGGCAAGAGGGCTCGTCGTCTTCGTTGGGCGCTCACTGGTCGCCAAGGGACACCGACCGTGTCGCTCCGGTCTCGCTTCTCGAGGTCTGGCTACACCACGACGATGTGTGCCGCGCAAACGGCCTCGACCGGCCTGAGAAGCCAGCGACACTCGGCGCAGCGGTCGACGTTGCACTTTGCTATCAGCGACGGAATCTCGGAGATGCTCCGATTGACCGGTCTGTGTCGAATGGTGAACGACTGCGATGGCTCGCTGGCCGTCCCAGCTCACTTCCCGCACACGACCCAGCACTCCAATTCTGAAACTGCGGGTCGATGTTCGCACTCAGCGCTCTCGGAGGACACTCAGTTGCGGATGAGGTGGAACCACGACATGCCGTCGCTCGCCACCGGCAACAACCGCTGCACACCGGACCCCTCGACCGACACGCCAGCGTCGTTCGCCACTGCGGCCAGCACCTCAGATGACTCGGCATTGAGCAGCGTGCACACGCTGTAGGTGAGCCGACCACCGGGCTTGAGCGTCGACAACCCAGCCCGGACCAGGTCGATCTGTAGCGCAGCCAGCCGCTCAGGGGCGGCCTTGTCGATACGCCAGCGGGCATCAGGGCGGCGACGCAAGCTGCCGAGCCCACTGCATGGAGCATCGATGAGCACACAGTCGACCGAACCAGGCCGCACCGGTGGGCACAGACCGTCGGCAACCATCGGCGTGACCCGAGATCCGAGCTGATCGACATTCTCGGCGATCAACCCGACACGGTGTCGAGCGAGGTCGCCAGCGAGTACGACAGCGCCAGCTGCGGCGAGCCCGGTGGCCTTGCCTCCTGGAGCCGCACACAGATCGAGCACGATGTCGCCCTGCTCGACGTTCATCGCCGCAACGATCTTCTGTGAAGCGGTGTCCTGGACGTACCCATCGGCACGAAACTCAGCGGTTGCCGATTCGTTCATTGCCTCGAGGGACACCGCAGCGTCGTGCTCACCGAGATCGGTGGCAAGGCGATCGACGATCCAATTCGGATAGCTGAGCCGAGTGGACTCATCTGGCCACTGCACGTCGCTGTCGGCCACACGCCGCAACACGGCGTTGACGACCTTCTTCCCGGGCCCCTTGACCGCACCAACGGTGGCCGACACTGCAGCGTGCCGGGGCGTGTCGAGGTAGTGCAGTTGGTACGCCCCGATACGAAGCGCAGCACGGACCTGGGGCTCGATCTTCGACAACACGAATCGCTGCGTCAGGAAGTCGCACGCCCGCATCATTCGAGTGGTTCCGTAGACCAACTCGGTGACGAACGCCCGATCACGCTCGGCGAGGTCGCTGCGGTCGAGCATCGGGGGAAGCACGAGGTTCGCGTACGCCTCGTCTCGGTCGATACGCACCATCGCTTCGACCGCCAGTCGGCGAGACGCGACTCCGGGATCAGCGGCCAAGAAATGCTCCAGTTTCAATGCGGCTTCCATTGGCCCAGTCCCGAGCGCCCATACGGGCCTTGCCTTCAGGTTGGACCGTCACGAGATCGAGAGCGCCCTGGCCGCAGCCAAGAACGACCGAAGCCTTGTCGACAGCGAGTTCCCCAGGAGCAAGATCATGACGATCAGGAATCACCGTCGCTTCCCAGATGCGGAACCGCGCCGTGTCGAGTGTTGTCCATGCTCGACCCAGCCGGATCACACGATCGACAGCCACCGCAGGATCCTCGAGATCGAGGTGCAGATCTTCGGGCTGGATCTTCTTGGCATAGACGGGCTCGCCAACCTGGGGCTCGGGATCGCCGAGGCCTTCAGACAGCGCTGCGACGAGCATCGCCGACCCGATCTCGACCAGGTCTGATCGCAGCCCTTCGAGCGTGTCGGTCGCTTCGATCGGGCGCTCCACTCGGCGGTACACACCACCGGTGTCGAGCCCCTCTTCCAGCGCCATCAAGCACACACCTGTGGCTGCATCGCCTTCGAGGAGCGCCCGTTCGACCGGCGCAGCACCCCTCCACCGAGGCAGCAGCGAGAAGTGCAGATTGACCATGTCGAGGTGAGCGAGCAGCGGAGGCCGGATGATGTGGCCGTACGCCACCACCACCCCGAGGTCGACCTCGTGGTCGAGCAAATCCTCGACGCAATCGGTGACCACGAGCCCGAGTTCGAGTGCTGCAGCCTTGACGGGCGTGGGGTGCAACGTCGAGCCGCGACCACGCCGTTTGTCGGGCCCGCTGACCACGAGGGGAACCTCGAACCCTGCAGCGACGAGGGCCTGCAGCGGAGGGACAGCAACGTCAGGCGTGCCGAAGTATGCGATGCGCTTGATCTCGGTCATGCCCGGTGCCAGGTCAAGGAAGCACAAGCCCACCGCTGGAGGTGCCAGGCAATTTCAGATCTGACACGTCTTCATCGACGGCATCGTCCTTGGATGGCGGCCGCTTCATCGACCCGTAGTCGAGCAGGCGTTCTCGAAGCGTTTTCATGGCTTGCTTCCGGGTGTCATCGTCGAGATGATCGATCAGCAGCACACCATCGAGGTGGTCGAGTTCGTGCTGGATCAGGCGACTCAGGAGCTCGTCGGCTTCGAGGGACACCTCGTTGCCATGCAAGTCATAGCCAGTGACGTGGATCTGCTTCGGCCGCAGGATCTCCCACGACAATCCGGGCACCGAGAGGCAGCCCTCTTCGTAGTACCACTCGCCATCGGACTCGGTGACCACGGGGTTGACGATGGCCTCCGGGCCTTCACCCACGTCGTAGACGAAGAACCGCTTCTGCACACCGATCTGCGGTGCGGCGAGACCAATGCCTGGCTCGGCATACATCGTGGCCAGCATGTCATCTGACAAACGAACGAGTTTGCTGTCGATGTCGGTGACATCGGTTGCCACCTGGCGAAGGACTGGATCACCGATCACACGGACGTCGTAGGGGGCAGACATGACCTTCAAGGCTAGCGTTCGTCGCCTGTGACTCAGTATTTCGACTCCGAGCCGACGGTCACGTCGTCTGAACGCATCGTCGACCTCGTGCTGCCCGATGTGCAGACAACGCTGATCACTGATCGCGGCGTGTTCAGCGCCGACCACGTCGACATCGGCTCCAAGCTCCTGCTGCTCGATGGACCGCCTGCGATCGCGACCGATCGTGTGCTCGTCGATGTCGGTTGTGGGTACGGACCGATCGCCTACGCATTGGCAGCCCGCAACCCCGATGCCACGGTGTACGCCATCGATGTGAACGAGCGGGCCCGAGATCTCTGCGCTCGTAACACTGCTGCACTCGGCAACGTCATCGTTGCCGCCCCTGAAGATGTCCCGGCTGACCTGGTGATCAATCGTGTCTGGTCGAACCCACCGATCCGAGTCGGCAAGAACGTCCTCCACGATCTGCTGAACCATTGGCTCGGTGAACTCAGCCCCGACGGCTCGGCCCACCTCGTCGTGCAGAAGCACCTCGGGGCTGACAGCCTGCACTCCTGGCTCGAACGCTCGGGTTGGCAGGTCGAGCGCCGATCCTCGAAGAAGGCTTTTCGACTGCTCGACATCACTCGAGCCGACCCGGCCACAAGCACAGACGAGTCCTCATGAGCAACCCCAAGTCCCCGTCGTCGAGATCCCCGTCGTCGAGATCACTGACTCCAACCGAGCTGAAGCGCCTCCACCGCACGTGGCGTCGCAACACCGAGTTGCAGGTCGGCCTGATCCTCGACGGTGTGCAGAGTCCCTACAACGTCGGCTCGCTCTATCGATCGGCTGCTGCCTACAAGTGCCAGGACATGTGGCTCGTGCCGCCGACCCCTGACCCCACCCACACCAAAGTGGCCAAGACAGCGCTCGGTTGCGAACGACTCGTCTCGTGGAAGACGATTCCGACCGGTGTTGAAGCAGTCGAAGCCGCCAAGGCCGCCGGCTATCTCACGGTCGCCATCGAACTCACCGGCAACGCCGCTCCTCTGTTCCAGGTCGATCTCGGCCCTGCGGTGTGTCTGGTCCTCGGCCACGAAGAACGGGGAGTCCACAAGAACACACTCGCCGTTGTCGATCACATTGCATTCCTCCCACAGCTGGGCAAGGTCGGCTCGCTGAACGTGGCGCAAGCCGGGACGGTTGCCCTCTACGAGACTGCTCGTCAACGCTGGATGGCATGACGCGTCCTCATCACCTCCGGTGAGCATCGACACGACCGTCGAGAGCTTTGCAGTGTCGGCAGCGTGCGGCGCCGCACTCGGATCTAGTCTCGGGCGATGGCCGCAGCAAAGCCTCGCTACACCGACGACGTGCCCGACCACACCGAAGCCCGGCTACGCGAGATTTGCCTTGCATTGCCTGACGCTCACGAGCAGCGGGCATGGGTCGGGACTCGTTGGATGGTCCGCAAGCGAACCTTCGCTCACGTACTCGGCGTCGAGACTGCCGACGGGGGCTCGTTGATCGTGATGTCGTTTCGCTCAGCGGGTGAAGAGATGGAGATGCTTCGCAACAGCGGCCATCCGTTCTTCGCTCTCGGCTGGGGCCGTGACGCCATCGGCATGGTGCTTGATGTCGATACCGACTGGGACGAGGTGCGCGAACTACTCATCGAGAGCTTCTGCGTCCTGGCACCAAAAAAGTTGAGCGCGTTGGTCGATCGCCCGGCCGGCGGTCGATAGCGGTTCGTTTGCGGCGGTCCCGCAGCCATCCTGCTCGCAGCTTGGTACGAAAACGGGCGATGTTGACCGATTCGGTACCAAGCTCATCTGTTCTGGCCGATGTTCTGTTGCGACCTCGCTGGCGCCCGTCTCGTTACGCTCGAGGTGGATCAACGGCGACTCGGAGCCGACCCTTTGGCCGCCTGGCTTCAGCCAGCACCGAAGCAAGCTCATCGGGTGATGAGGCTCGGATCAGGTATCGGCCGTCTGGCCTCGGACCGAGCACATCGATGTCGAGCCGGTCGAGCAGCGGCTCGACGAAGGTCGGGGCGACGGCTCCGGAGACTTCGGCCATTGCCGTGATCGGGGGCCAGCGAGCAGCAGTTCTCGTCTCGAGCTCCTCAGCCGAGAACGCTGCGGGATTCGATTGCACCGCAGCTCGAATCGCTCGGTGCTCGGGAGTCCTGGTCTGCAACAGCACCGTGCCATCGGCCCCCACGAGTCGGGCCGCCCTGGCCACCAACGACATCGCCTGTTCGGCCGCTCGGTAGCGGGGAGCCAGCAATTCCTGGTCGAAGTCGAGGAAGACCACGGCGTCGGCATCTCCGCCACTGTGCAAAGCCGCCTCGGTGCCAACAACGATGCGAGCGCGATCGGCACGCGCATCAGGGTCGGCAGCGGTGCGAGCAGTACTGAGATCGAGCACGGGGGCACCAGCCAATGCCTCGAGCTCTTCGGCTGCCCTGGTGACCCCGAGGCGCAGACGTCGAAGCTTGGAACTGGTACACAACGCACAGATGAGTGGACGTTCTTCCCCAGTGGCATCGCTGCGCAACACGCCGTCGACCTCGGACATCATGAACTCGCCGTTCTCGGTTCGCACGAGTTCGCCGCAGGTCCCGCACGCGAGCATCTTGGCCCTCCCCTTGCGGTTGAGCACACAGATCACCCGCCGGTCGGATCGCACGAGATCTACCAACGCCGGGCTGAACAGGCCCGCGCGTTTGGGATCTTCCTGTCTGCGGTCCGCAACCCGCACCACCGGCCAGCCTCTGCGCTCTTGTGATCGAGATGGCTCGAGTACTCGGTCCGCTGCGGCGAGCGCAGACAGCGATGGCACCGGCGAGACGAGAACGCAGGGCACGCCAGCTCGCCTCGCCCGTTCGATGGCGACATCACGAGCGTGCCACGTGGGATTCCGCTCGTCCTGCAGGCTTTCGTCGTGTTCGTCGAGGACCAGCACGGCCGACAGTGATCGAACGCGAGCCCAGATTCCCGATCGGGCGCCGATGACCGAACCTGCAGTTGCCGCTTGGGCGAAGTCACGTCCGGCCAGATAGACGCGCGCCCCCGCTGACCGCAGCCGGGCGCCGTGGTGTCTGGCATCGCCAACGGTCGGAGCGACGATCACGGCGTCGCCTTGTCGAGCTGCGGCGAGTACGTAGTCGGCAAGATCTTCGCCTGGCGGTGTTCTCACAACGGTCACGCCTGGTTGACTGAATGCATCCCGAGCCCGCTCCGAGGGCTCCGGCAGCGTTGGGTCGGCGCCATCGGGAGGGCGGGGCAGCTGCTCGACCATGCGGTCTGGTGACGCTGATACCAAAATCGATGCCAAGCGTCCGCTCCATCGATGAGCAGCCCAGCGAGCAATGTCGATCACTTCAGCCGACGGACCGACCGACGACACCTTGGCCAATGGTCGCAGCGCGACCCCGGGCGGTGCCTCGACATCGACGGCGACGACCCAGCCGGCTACACGCCGTCCATTGAGCTCGATACGCACCAGAGACCCGACATCAACCGTGCCGGCCCATCGGGCCGGCACGGTGTAGTCGAACATCTTGTCGATACCCGAAACATCGGGGACGACTCGGACCACCCGCTCAGACGGCGGCGGTTCGAGAAGGTTTTGTTCAGCTGAGGCCAAGAGCCGACTTGAGCTCGTCGACCCGGTTGGTGCGCTCCCAGGTGAAGGCGTTGTCGCTACCCGGACGACCGAAGTGCCCGTAGGCAGCGGTCTTGGCATACATCGGGCGACGAAGGTCGAGATCACGAACGATCGCCGCTGGGCGAAGGTCGAAGACTTCGTTCACTGCCTTGGCGATCGCTTCGGAGTCGACGGTTTCGGTGCCGAACGTCTCGACCATGACCGACATCGGGCGGGCGACGCCGATGGCGTAGGCCACCTGAACTTCGCAGCGCTCAGCGGCACCAGCAGCCACCACGTTCTTCGCGACCCAGCGGGTTGCGTAGGCAGCCGAGCGGTCGACCTTGGAGGGGTCCTTGCCCGAGAACGCACCACCACCGTGACGAGCGGAGCCGCCGTAGGTGTCGACGATGATCTTGCGGCCAGTGAGACCGGCGTCGCCAACGGGACCACCGATGACGAAACGGCCGGTGGGGTTGACGAAGATCTCGAAATCATCGTCGGCGAACTGCGAAGGGATGACCGGGCGGATCACGTGCTCGATGAGGTCGGGCCGGATCATGGAATCGCGGTCGATGCCATCGTCGTGCTGAGTCGAGACAAGCACCGCACGAAGACGAACGGGCTTGCCGTTCTCGTAGTCGAAGGTGACCTGGGTCTTGCCGTCGGGGCGAAGGTACGGAATAGTGCCGGCCCGGCGAACTTCAGCGAGCCGCTCGGCCATGCGGTGGGCGATGTGAATCGGCAGCGGCATGAGCTCTTCGGTCTCATTGCACGCGTACCCGAACATCATGCCTTGATCGCCAGCACCCTGATCGTCGATGGCGTCCCCGGTCGAGCCGCCAGAGCGGATCTCTTCGGATTTGTCGACGCCTTGGGCAATATCGGCTGACTGTTCGTCGATGGCCACCATCACGCCGCAGGTGTTGCCGTCGAAGCCGTAGGCCTCACGGTCGTATCCAATACGCTTGATCGTGTCGCGAACCACAGAAGGAATGTCGACGTAGCTGTCTGTGGTGATCTCGCCAGCAATGAACGCAAGCCCGGTGGTGACCATGGTCTCGCAAGCGACACGGCTCATCGGATCTTGCTCGAGAAGAGCATCGAGGATGCTGTCGGAGATCTGGTCGGCCATCTTGTCTGGATGGCCTTCGGTAACCGATTCTGACGAGAAGGTGAAATTGGCTGGCACGAGGGCTCCAGGGTTGATGGTGTGACGAAAAGAATCTACCGACTTGTGTCGGCAGACGCTGTCATGATCTGAGAGTCAATGCAGCGTCGAGCACAGCGTCAGCGACGGCCAGCTTCGACATCGACGGATGAGTGATGACGCCCGAACGGCTCACGATGCTGACCGAGTTGGTGTCGTATGCGAAGCCAGCACCGGGGGCGCTGACGTCATTGGCGATGATGAGGTCGGCCTTTTTGCGTTCGAGCTTGGACGTTGCCTGAGCCACGAGATCCGAGGTTTCGGCGGCGAAGCCGACCAACACCTGCCCAGCGGGTTTCGATTCACCCAGAGCAGCGAGAATGTCGACGGTGCGCTCGAGATGGATCTCGGGGACGCCGTCGGCCTTCTTGATCTTGCCTTCAGCAACAACGACGGGACGGAAATCGGCAACGGCTGCGGCCATGATCACCATCGTTGCCGACGCAGCGATCGAGGTCAGAGCAGCGTGCATCTCGGCCGCAGTGGTGACCGGAACAACCTCGACACCGCTCGGGACCGGCAGGTCGACGGTCGAAACGAGGGTGACATTGGCACCGCGTCGAGCAGCGGCTCTGGCCAGCGCGTACCCCTGCTTGCCCGTCGATCGGTTGCCGATGAATCGGACGGGATCGAGCGCCTCGCGTGTGCCTCCGGCGGAGATCACCACGGTCTGTTCAGCGAGATCATTCGACCCGAGAGCAGCTTCGAGCGCTTCGACCACGTTCTCCGGTGCGGCCAACCGACCCTTGCCGATGTCGCCGCCAGCCAAGCGGCCTTCCTCTGGCGGCACGATCACGACGCCGCGGTCAGCCAAGACAGCGAGGTTCTCCTCGACTGCCGGGTGCTCCCACATCTCGGTGTGCATCGCCGGGCAGATGACAACCGGCGCCTCGGTGGCGATGAGCGTTGCGGACAACAAGTCAGCCGATCGGCCAGTCCGGTAATCAGAGATGATCCGAGCTGTTGCCGGGCAGACCACGATGGCGTCGCAGGTCTGCCCCAGCTTGGTGTGCGGGATGGGCTCACTGTCGTTCCAGAGCGAGATCTTGGGCCGTTCGGACGCGAGCGCAGTGAACGTGGTGGCGCCGACCATGTTGAGAGCGGCGTCAGTCAGAATCGGAATCACGTACGCCCCAGCGTCCACGAGCCGGCGACACACCTCGATCGATTTGTAGGCGGCGATGCCGCCGGTGACACCGAGGACGATTCGCTTGCCCTCGAGTGCAGACACAGGCCTGATCAGGCAGCGTCGTCAGCGCCGGCTTCAGCCGCCGCTTCGGGATCGGGCCGAACGGGCACGATCTTGTCGGCGGCGATCTCTTCGAAGGCAATCGACAGTGGCTTGCGAGCCACAGAGGTGACCTGCGGGGGAATGCGAGCACCAATGCCTTCGTTCAACTGCCCGAAGTAGGCGTTGATCTCACGGGCGCGAGTTGACGCCAGCGTGCAGAGTCCAAACTTCGAACCAACGCGGTCCATCAGTCCTTCGACTTCTGGGGACATCATCGAGTCATACATTTCGGCCATTGGTGGCACCTCCGAAGTGGGAGAGTATAAGGGTGTTCAGGTCGCTGACGGTGCGATCCAGCTGGTCATTCACAATGGTGTGCGCACCGAGTTCGGCCGCTGCACCTTTCTCTTCGTCCGCTTTTCGCATGCGCTCAGCAACCTTTTCAGCCGGGTCACCCCGCCCGGTGAGGCGCTTGTGCTGTTCCTCCGCCGATGGAGCGATCAAGAACACCAGCAGCGCATCTGGCTCGAAGGCGGCCACCTGGCGGGCCCCTTGCACATCGATCTCATAGATCAAGATCTTGTCGTCGGGAGCGTTGGGAGTTGGCGTCCCGTAGTAGTTGCCCAGGAACTCGGCATGTTCGACGAATCCATCGGCGGCGATGCGCGCCTCGAAGTCGTCACGAGTGACGAATTCGTAGGCATCCTCGGCCTCGCCGGGGCGCCGCTCACGTGTGGTCCACGAGCGGCTCAACCAGTAACGATCACTGACCTCGACCAGATCGGCCACGACCGTGCCTTTTCCAACGCCGCCGGGGCCAGAGACGACGACGATGTCAGCTGTTCTCGACACCAGTGGTCAGCCGAAGGTCTCGAGGAGCGCAGCGCGCTGTCGATCACCGAGGCCAGCGATGCGACGAGAATCGGCGATGCCGATCTCTTCCATCGTTCGACGGGCGGAGACTTTGCCAACGCCGGGCAACGACTCGAGCACGGCGAGCACCTTGATCTTGGCAATGATCGGGTCAGCGGCAGCTTGTTCGAAGAGTTCGGGCAGCGTGACCGAGCCCATCTTGAGCCTGGCCTTCACTTCAGCACGAACCCGACGAGCGATCGCTGCCTTCTCCAAGGCGGCGGCGCGTTGTTCATCTGTCAGTTTCGGGGGGATGGCCATTGAAGGAATCTATCCGGTTACAGGTCGGCGAAGAGGGCAGTGGCAGCGGCACGCGGATCTTCTGCCAGCGTGACCGCTCGACCGATCACCAACAGGTCAGCACCGGCATCGAGTGCCTCACCAGGCGTGACGGCCTTTGACTGGTCGTGGCGATCGGCCCCGGCGGCACGGATACCGGGAACAACCCGCTTCGTCCGAGGCGCCATTTCCCCGATGTCCTTCATGTCAGAGGCGGCGCACACGATCCCTCCGCACCCAGCTTCGACCGCGAGCCGCAGTCGGTAGGGGACGATGTGCTCCGGCGCATCGCCATCCGAGGTGAGCACAGTGATCGCCAGCGCCATCGGATCAGGAAGCCCTGCATTGCGAGCGCCCTCCATCAGACCTTCGACACCTGCCTTCAACATCGGGGCGCCACCCTGCGCGTGCATGGTCAGGTAGCTGACGCCAAGCGCTCCGGCGACCTTGGCCGCCTTGTGCACGGTGGTGGGAATGTCGTGCAGCTTGAGATCGAGGAAAACGTCGTAGCCATTGTCGAACAACGCGCCGACCACGTCGGGGCCAGCAGCGGTGAAGAGCTCCAGACCGACCTTTGCCACACCGAACCAGGGTGTCATCTGGCGAGCAAGCCGGTTGGCCTGCACCAGATCGTCAACGTCGAGGGCCAGCGCCATCTTCGACTTCAACTCGGCCGGCAGGCCTGTGGCAGTGTCGGGGGCGTCGGTCACGTGTACTCCTTGGTTGGGCCGGTGAGGGCCCCTGGGTTTGGACTGCGTAATGGCGGAATGATCAATAGCGAGCTGCGCCGACGAGCTCGCCGAAGCGCTGAACCCGATGTTTAGCGCACCAACGGGGAAGATCGGTGGTTAGTCGGCCGCATGTGCCCGGATCGTTGAACGTGGCCGTGCCGACCTGCACGGCGCTGGCGCCAACCAGGGCGAACTCGATCACGTCCTCGATGGTTGCCACACCACCAGCAGCGACGATCGGCAGATCTGGGTGGGCGGCTCGAACGTCAGCCACAGCCTTGACCGCGAGCGGATGGATCGCTGGCCCAGACACTCCCCCGGCTCGGCCGGGACCTCGACCGTCGAGCCCTGCGCCAATACGAGGTCGACGGGTGACCGGGTCGATCGAGAGTCCGAAATAGGTGTTCGAAATCGTGACCGCTTCGGCTCCAGCATCACGAGCAGCAGCAGCAATGTCAGGCAATGTCGGGCCTACGTTGGGACTCAGCTTGGCCCAGCGAGGACGACCGCACGCCTCGGTGGCGGCGATCACTTCTTCGGTCAGCGCACACGAGTGGGCGAACAGTTCGTTGCCGTGTTCGGTGTTCGGACACGAGATGTTGACCTCGACCGCTGCCACGCTGGCCGGAGCGTCGGCCAACATCTCCGCTGCTCGACGGTAGTCATCGACCGTTCCGCCCCAGATCGATGCAATGACCGTTGCCCCCGCTTCTTCGAGATCAGGCAACTCGTCGTTCATCCAACGCTCGACGCCGGGGCCCTGCAGCCCGACTGAGTTGATCATGCCCGACGGTGTCTGATGTACCCGCACCGGTGGATTGCCATCCCACGGATACGGGGCGAGCGACTTGACCACCACGGCGCCGAGGGTCGAGAGGTCGAAGTAGGCAGCCAACTCGGCACCGTGCCCTGCGGTGCCAGCGGCGGTCATGATCGGCGAAGCCAGGGCCACCGACCCCACCATCGTCGACACGTCAACGACATCCGACCCCGATCGGCCGAACATCAGTCAGCCTCGGTCGATGTGCCAGCGGAGGTGACTTCCTTGGTCGACATCGTGGCGTGGATCTGCTGCAACGAACGGACCTCCAGCGACGATTCCGCCCAGTCAGCCATTCCTCGAGAGACCGCTGCTGCTGCTGCGAGGGTGGTGACCAGCGGAACACCCTCCTGCGCTGCTGCGGTGCGGATGTACGACCCATCAGCGCGAGCGCCACGACCGCGAGGCGTGTTGATCACCAGCGAGACCTCACCGGCAGCGATCAGGTCGAGAGCCGTCGGGCCCACTGCCTTCTCGCCGTCGACGATCTTGGACAGAACCTGCCCGACGGCAACGCCTGCTTCGGTGAGCGCCTCGGCGGTGCCGGATGTGGCAACGAGGCTGTGACCGAGGGCGACGAATGCGCGACCGACCTCGACGCCGTTTTCCTTGTCCCGGTCGGCCAGCGACATGAAGACCACGCCACCAGCACCGGGAGCAAGTGCGGTTCCCGCCGCCAGCTGGCTCTTCAAGAACGCCAGACCTGGCGTGACATCGATGCCCATGACCTCGCCGGTCGAACGCATCTCCGGACCGAGCAGTGCGTCGGTATCGGGGAACCGGTTGAAGGGCAACACAGCTTCCTTGGCCGAGAAGTGATCGGTTCGCCACAACGCGTTGGCCGCCATGCCTTCGGCGCGGAGCTCGGCGAGCGTCGAACCCGCCATCACTCGACTGGCGATCTTGGCCAACGGTCGACCCGTTGCCTTCGCCACGAACGGCACGGTGCGCGATGCCCGAGGATTGGCCTCGATCACGAACACCTGGCCGTCCTTGACAGCGAACTGCACGTTGATCAAGCCGACGACGTCGAGTGCCTCTGCAATGGCCTTGGTGTACTTCTCGAGCACGAGGATCGTCGTGTCGTTCAGGTAGGGAGGCGGGAGAACGCATGCGGAGTCGCCGGAGTGCACACCGGCCTCTTCCACGTGTTCCATCACGCCGCCGATGATGATGTCGCCAGTGGCGTCGCGGATGGCGTCGACGTCGACCTCGGTGGCGTCTTCGAGGAAACGATCGACGAGCACGGGCCGTTCAGCAGAAAGCCCGCCTTCACGACCGAGGCTTCCTTCGACCGCCAGAACTTTCATGGCCGAGGTGAGATCGGCGTCGTCGTACACGATTTCCATGGCCCGACCGCCGAGCACGTAGCTCGGGCGGACGAGTGCGGGGTAACCGATGCGGCCGACGACTTCGAGTGCACCTTCGATCGTGGTGGCGGTGCCGCCAGCGGGCTGCGGAATGTCGAGCTTGGCGCACATCGAGGCCCACTGGTCGCGGTCCTCAGCGGCGTCGATGGCCGATGGTGCTGTACCCAGCACCAACTCTGGCGGCAAGCGGTCAGCCAATTTGAGCGGGGTCTGCCCACCGAGCGACACGATCACACCGATCGGCGACTCAGCGTCGATGACGTTCATGACGTCTTCGTAGGTGAGCGGCTCGAAGTAGAGGCGATCCGACGTGTCGTAGTCAGTCGAGACAGTCTCAGGGTTGCAGTTGATCATGACCGTCTCGAAACCGGCGTCTCGCAGTGCATAGCTGGCGTGCACACAGCAGTAGTCGAACTCGATGCCTTGACCAATGCGGTTCGGGCCAGATCCGAGGATGATGATCCGCGGCTTCACCCCTTCGGTTACCTCGTCTTCGTCTTCGTAGGTCGAGTAGTGATAAGGCGTCTTGGCTTCGAACTCTGCAGCGCAGGTGTCGACGGTCTTGAAGGTCGGCCGGACACCGCTCTCTTTGCGAGCGTTTCGAACGGCTTCTTCGTCGAGCTCGCCTTCCAGGACCGTTGCGAGCTGGGCATCACTGAACCCGAGCCGCTTGGCTCGACGGAGTTCAGCCTTGGACAGATCGCCGACCGAGCGTCCGCTGAGTGCAGCTCGCTCTTCAGTGATCATCGAGAGCTGATCGAGGAACCACGGGTCGATCTTGGTGGTTGCGTTGAGAGTCTCGATCGACATGCCTCGGCGCAGCGCTGCTTCGACTTGGAAGATGCGATCTGGCGTCGCGATGGCGCAGGCAGCGAGCAGTTCTTCGTCGCTCATGTCATCAAAGCGGTCGCCGGAGTCGAAGCCGTCAGCGCCGAGTTCGAGTGAGCGACATGCCTTCTGCATGCTCTCGGCGAACGTGCGGCCGATGGCCATGGCTTCACCGACCGACTGCATCGAGGTACCGAGGTGGCCGCTGGTGCCGGGGAACTTCTCGAACGCCCAGCGGGGAAACTTGGTCACGACGTAGTCGATGACGGGTTCGAAGCTGGCGGGTGTGACTTTGGTGATGTCGTTCTGGATCTCGTCGAGGCTGTAACCAACGGCGAGCTTTGCCGCGAACTTCGCGATCGGGAAGCCGGTGGCCTTCGATGCGAGAGCAGAAGAGCGAGAAACACGCGGGTTCATCTCGATGATCACGCGGCGACCCGTCTTGGGGTCGACGGCGAACTGCACGTTTGAGCCCCCGGTCTCGATGCCGATACGGCGCAGACATGCCAAGGCGTCGTTTCGCATCCCCTGATACTCGACGTCGGACAGCGTCTGGATCGGGGCAACCGTGATCGAATCACCGGTGTGGGTGCCCATCGGATCGAGGTTCTCGATACCGCAGATGATCACCTGGTTGTCGTTCTTGTCGCGCATGACTTCGAGCTCGAACTCTTTCCAGCCATGAATCGACTCCTCGATGAGGATCTCGCCGATCGGGCTGGCGGCGATGCCGGTTGCGGCCGCATGCTCGAACTCTTCCATCGTGTGCGCGGTGCCGGTGCCACGGCCGCCGAGGATGTACGCCGGCCGGATCACGATCGGGAGGCCGACCTGTTCCAGGATGACTCGTGCCTCCTCCATCGAATGCGCGACGCCGGAGATGGGGCTCTCGAGTCCGATTTCGGTCATCGCCGCTTTGAACTTGGCGCGGTTCTCGGCTGTGTCGATCGCGTCGGCATCAGCACCGATGAGTTCGACGTTGTTCGCCTCGAGCACGCCGGCTTCGACGAGCTCCATGGCGAGGTTGAGGGCGGTCTGACCACCGAGCGTCGGCAGCAGCGCATCGGGCTTTTCGACCTCGATGATCTTCGTGAGCACCTCGAGCGTCATCGGTTCGATGTAGGTGGCATCAGCGAACTCGGGATCGGTCATGATCGTGGCCGGGTTGGAGTTGGCCAAGATCACTCGGAAGCCGTCCTCGCGCAGGACCTTGCAGGCCTGGGTGCCGGAGTAGTCGAACTCGCAGGCTTGGCCGATCACGATCGGACCCGAGCCGATCAACAGGATCGATTGGATGTCATCACGTCTCGGCATCAGTTGGCTCCATCGGTGTGATCGATCTGGCTTGCGCCGGAAATGCTGGTGGTGTCGTTGCCGCTGATGAGCTGCTCGAATCGATCGAAGAGGTAAGCCGAATCATGGGGACCCGGGCTGGCTTCGGGGTGGTGTTGCACGCTGAAGGCGCGTTCGCCTCGCACTGCCATGCCTTCACAGACCCCGTCGTTCAGGTTGACGTGGGTGACGTCTGCGGCACCGGCGATGGACTCGGCGGTGACGGCGAAGTTGTGGTTCTGGCTGGTGATCTCGACCTTGCCGGTGGTCTGGTCCATCACGGGGTGGTTCGCTCCGTGATGGCCAAACGGGAGCTTCTCGATCGAGCCGCCGATGGCCATCGACAACAGCTGGTGACCCAGGCAGATACCGAACAGCGGCGTGGTCCCGACCAAGTTCTTGATGGACTCGACGGCGTAGGGAACCGTTTCGGGGTCGCCCGGTCCGTTCGACAAGAAGATGCCGTCGGGATTCCTGGCGAGAATGTCGCTGGCCGAGGTCGATGCCGGCACCACTTCAACTGAAGCGAAATGGCCGAGATGAGCAAGGATGTTTGCCTTGATACCGAAGTCGTAGGCGACGATGTTCCGGACGCCTTCGCCGGGGTCGAGACCAATGCGGTACGCCTCCGGTGTGGTGACTTGAGAGACGAGATCGATCCCGCTCGTTCCTGGCTCGGCGAGCGCAGCTGCTGCGAGCTCGTCGATCGAGGTTGCACCCGGCCCTTCGATCGCTCCGAATGCTCCGGGCATAGCGCCGGTGTCGCGCAACAGGCGCGTGAGGCGACGAGTGTCGATTCCTGCGATGCCTGGCATGGCGTGACGGAGCAGGAAGTCAGACAGGTGCTCCTCGGCCCGGTAGTTCGAATGACGCCGGGCGAGATCGCGAACGATGACGCCCCGAGCGAATGTGCCCCGGCTCTCGTCGTCGTCTGGCGTCATGCCGTAGTTACCGATGTGGGGATAGGTGAAGGTGATGATCTGTCCTGCGTAGGACGGGTCGGTCACGATCTCTTGGTAGCCGCAGAGTGCGGTGTTGAACACGACCTCACCCCGGCCGATACCGGCGGCGCCGATGGATTCGCCCTCGAAGACGCTTCCGTCGGCGAGCACCAGTGCAGCAGCTCGAATCGGGACCGGCTCGGATGCGACTCTGGCATCAACGGTCACTCCTGGGCTGATCATCGGGTTGCCTCTCCGTTCTCCACCACGACGTCGCCGTGGTGGATCGTGTGCCGGACGCGTCCGACGAGTTCTCGCCCCTCGAAGGGGGTGTTGTTCGCTTTGCTGGCCATATCGGTGCCCGAAACAGTCCAGCGATGGGCCGGATCGATGACGGCGAGGTTCGCGGCATTGCCAGCCTCGATGGGAAGACCGTGGGTCTTGCTGAGGCCGCCGATGACTGCCGGTTGCCAGCTGAGCATGGGCAGGATGTCGGCCAGTTCCATGTCGAGCTCGGCCATGGCGACGGCCATGGCGGTTTCGAGACCGAGCATCCCCGGAGGTGCCTCGTCGAACGGGCGGTCCTTGCTGTCGGGCGTGTGCGGCGCGTGATCGGTGGCGATTGCGTCGATCGTGCCATCTCGGAGTCCGGCCTTGATGGCGTCGACGTCAGCTTGGGTGCGCAACGGCGGATGGACCTTGAAGTTGGCGTTGTAGTCAGCGCAGCAGGCATCTGTGAGGGTGAAGTGATGCGGCGTTGCCTCGGCGGTGACGGGGAGTCCGCCGGCCTTGGCAGCTCTGACCATTGCCACGCTGCCGGCAGTGGACAGGTGCTGGAAGTGCACCCGCACGTTGGTGAGCCGAGCCAGCGCGATGTCGCGCATGACCATCAGCTCTTCGGCTTCAGACGGTTGCCCACCAAGGCCCAAGCGACTCGACCACTCGCCCTCGTGCATCACGCCACCGGCACTGAGTGCAGTGACTTCACAGTGTTGCGACAGCACGATCGGCACGCCGTCATCGGTGCTCAAGCTGCCGGCGTATTCGAGTGCACGGCGCATGAACATGTCGTCCTGCACTCCCGTACCGTCGTCGGTGAACATCCGGACGCCAAGCGCAGCGAGCTCGCCCATGGGGGCAAGCTGTTCACCAGCCCGCCCCATGCTGATCGCAGCCGATGGCTTGACCGTGCACAGAGCCGTGCGGCCGAGTTCGATCACCTGGTTGATCACTGCGGGATCATCCATACAGGGGTCAGTGTTTGGCATGGCCACAACAGCGGTGAAGCCGCCCTTGGCTGCGGCCCGGCTGGCTGTTTCGATGGTTTCGGCTGCCTCGTTGCCAGGCTCGCGCATGTGCACGTGCAGATCGACGAAGCCGGGGGTGATGAGGCAACCGGTGGCATCGATCGTGCGATCGTCTCGCGACTCATCGGCATTGAGATCTGGACCGACCTCGATGATCAGTCCGGTGGCGTCATCGACGACAAGGTCGCCGGGTCGCTCACCGGTCTGGTCGAGAATGCGTCCACCTTTGATCACGGTCGTGGTCATGAGAGTTCTCCTTCGAATTGGCCGGGGCCGAGGGCGCTGAACAGCACAGCCATCCGAACCGGGATGCCTGCGCTGACTTGGTCGAGTACGACGCTGCGGGGATCATCAGCGACTTCTGGGTCGATCTCGACGCCGCGATTCATTGGCCCCGGATGCATCACCAGAGCGTCGGATCGCAAGCGAGCAGCCCGATCCACGGTCAGTCCGTACAGGGTTCGATATTCGCGAACCGATGGGAAGAGCGCATCGTTGATGCGCTCGTTCTGGATCCGCAGCATGTAGGCAACGTCGAGATCTCCGACCACCTCATCGAGGCTGGCAGCGACATCCACCGGCCAGCCCTCGAGCGATGCGGGCAGTAATGTGCGAGGCGCCACGAGGGTGACCCGTGCCCCGAGGGCGCTGAATGCCTGGGCATTCGATCGAGCAACCCGCGAGTGCGCGATGTCACCACAGAGTGCGATGTGTTTGCCCTCGAGGGTGCCGAGCCGCTCACGAATGGTGAATGAGTCGAGCAGCGCCTGCGTCGGATGCTGATGCCAGCCATCGCCGGCGTTGATCACCGCAGCGTCGGTCCAGCGCGTGACCTGCTGCGGAGTGCCTGAACTGCGATGACGGATGACGATGGCGTCGACGCCCATGGCCGAGATCGTCTCGATCGTGTCCCGCAGTGACTCGCCCTTGCTGAGCGAAGAGGCTGATGCAGAGAAGTTGACGACATCGGCACTCAGGCGCCGAGCCGCCAGATCGAAGCTGCTTCTCGTGCGGGTCGAGTCCTCGAAGAATGCCAGCACGACGGTCTTGCTGCGTAGGGCAGGAACTTTCGGCACGTCGCGCTGCTGCACGGTGGCGAAGTTCCTTGCAAGATCGAGGATGGAAAGCATCTGATCAGCATCGAGATCCTCGATGGAGAGAAGATGACGCACCGCTACTTCTCCATCTCGCCGATGTCGACACCGTCGATGGTGGCGTTGATGGCCTCATCTGACCGTGTTGGCAGGTTCTTACCAACGAAGTCTGGCCGGATGGGGACCTCACGGTGGCCGCGATCGATCATGACCGCGAGTTGCACCGCACGAGGCCGACCCTGATCGATGAGAGCATCGAGTGCAGCTCGGATGGTGCGCCCTGTGTAGAGCACATCATCGACGAGGACCACCACTTGTCTGGCAATGTCGAACGGAACATCGGTGGTGGCTTCTGGCAGCACCGGACGCAGGTTGATGTCGTCGCGGTAGAAGGCAACATCGAGCTTGCCGAGTGGCACCTCAACACCCTCGATGTCGGCGAGCGCAGCACAAAGCGCTTCGGCAAAGGGCACGCCGCCGGTCTGGAGACCGACCACGACCACATCAGCCAGGCCTTCGTTGCGCTCGATGATCTCGTGGGCCATTCGCCGGACGGCGCGTCGGACCGCTTCGGCGTCCAACACCTCGTTCCTGGCAACAAAAACGCCCCCATATGGGGGCGTACGACGGCGCTCGCGTTCAGCCAAACGATTTCCTCTCGGTCCGTATGAGCCTCTCAGGACTCACTTCACGGGTCTTCTGCCGACATCGAGCCTAGGAGCCGCAGTGAGAAGTCACACGGGATTTCTCGTCTCGGCGCTGTTCGGCCTCGCTCCGGTCAATACCTCGCTCCGGTCAATAGAGCGTGTCGGCCCCTTCGCCAGCGAGTGCTGCCTTGGCCCCCGCCATCAGAGCCAGCAGATCCGAGGTAGCCGTGACCATCTGGAATCCCTGTTCGAGTCGCTTGTTCACCAAGGACGGGTTGGCATGGATACCGGCGGGGATGCCAGCCCGCTTGCAAGCAGCCAGGATCGTGTCGAGCGCGTCGATGAACAACGGGTCGTCGTGATCGCCGAGTGGAGGCAGGCCGAGGGTTCGGGAGAGGTCGGCAGGGCCAACGTAGATTGCGTTGACTCCCGGTACGGCGAGGATTTCATCGATGTTCTCGATTGCCTCGATGGTTTCGATCATCGGGATACACGCCACCTGGTCGTTCGCCTCGACGGCGTACCCCTCGCCCAGAGCGACACTGGCCCGGATTGGGCCGTGGCTACGGGCGCCCTTTGGTTGGTAGAAACACGACCTGGCCGCCTGAGCTGCTTCCGCTGCGGTGTTGACCATCGGGATGATGACGCCCATAGCGCCAGCATCGAGCACCTTTCCGATGATCCCAGGCTCGTTCCACGGCACTCGGACCAGCGGTGTCGCTGCCGATCGCTGCGTTGCCTGGAACAAGTGGCGAACGTCGGCGTAGTCGATCAGACCATGTTGGAGGTCCACTACCAGGTAGGCCGGGTCGAGCGTTCCGAGACTCTCCGCCACACTGCTGTCGGGTACAGCGATCCACAGGCCCACCCCTGCCTCGCCGTTCTGCCACCGCTGCATCATCTCGTTGGTTCGCACCGTCGAGACTCTACGTCAGCGTTGCACTCAGTTCACTTGGCGGCGTTGGCGAAATACTCGTCGCTGGAAGCGAGGCTGGCGGCGAGCGCGAGGTCGTCTCCGTTGACGAGCACGCCGGCCCAGAAGTCTTCGCCGCCGCCATCGGTTCCTCGTCCGAGGAGTTCCTGGTAGAGCGCCTGCACTCGAGCTCGACGGCTCTCGTCTGACTGGTAGAACCTGAGAGCGACAGAGCCCGCTGTTGTTCGATCGGTTTCTCTGAGCCAGTAGAGGAGGCCGCTGCTGTCGGGCTGACGTTCGAGGAGCTCGGCATAGAGGTCGGTGATCCAACGACCGATCTGACCGCCCTCGTTGGCGATGTACTCAGGACTGCCGTAGAAAAGTGCCGCCATACGAGCCACGGACATGCCGTCCTGCAGTTGGCTGACCCAGAAGGCCCGTCCACCGGCATCGGGGCCTCGTCCGAGGGTGTCGACGTACATCTTCTCGACCACGTTGGCGGCCCACTCGTCGCTCTGGGTCAGCTCAGCGACCAACTCGTAGCGGGTGGCTCCTGCATTGACCCGTTGGACCCAGTTGTTCTTCTCCGCTGCAGAGGCGTTTCGACCGATGAAGTCGTTGTACGCAGCGTCAGCGAACGCCTCGACGCCGCTCGGGCCCGATGACAGAGCGACGGGAGCGGCGTTGTCACCGATCACGATCACCTCGTAGGTGTATGACCGGGTAGCAGAACCGAGACCAACATTGTTCACGGTGATGCGATAGGTCTGATCCAAGGCGGGGTTGGTATCGATGCCGACCGGCTCCCACACGATGATCGAGAACGGGGCGCCATCAGATTCGTTTCGGAAGACAATCGGGCTCGACACCGTTTCGGTGACGTTGCCGTTGTCAATGCGCTGGGTGGTGATCGTGGCATTTTCGAAGTCGGCGTCACGGACGCTGAAGGACCAGCGATCGAAGACGACCTCCCCGGGCACAAAACCCCGTGCTGGCCAAGCAATGAAGTCTTCTGCTTCGCGAAGGGCCGGCTGCGAAGCGAACGTGTTATCGACGACCCAAAGGGTGTTTGTTGCTTGCCGGCCAGGTCCCGGCGTGTCGCCGGTGCCGAATTCTTGAACCGTGGGGTGCAGGATCCAGTTGCGGTGGCCGACAGACACGTTGCCGACACCAGGATCGAGCATGTAGCCGGTGATGGCATGCGGACCCGTTCGTCCGAGGTAGAGGTTGGACTTGCCAGCGGCTTCAGCGCCGTTGCTCGTCCAGCATTGGTATTCGGACTGGCTCGGAGTGTGCGACAGCTTGTCGGAAACCGACATCATCACCGCTGCTTCTTGAGCTTTCGCCGAGTACGTGGCGTTCTCGGTGATGGTCGCAGGGACGCCGCTCATTGCGCGGAACCAGTTGATCCGATCGATGATGGCTGACCGATAGGCCGGATTCGTCGTGCCGGGGGTGCACGAGGATCGGTCGCCGGTCCATCCGATGTCGGGATCGATCTTGGAGAATTCGTAGTCGTGGCTGTCGATGACCGCTTGCCGGTTCATCGTGTCGAGCCAGATGCCCGAGGTGAAGGAAGCAGGCGATCGATCGGTCTGCGACTCAGACGCCACGAGCGACACCGAGTCGGCGTCGGTCATCGTGATCGCACCAGCACCACTCACCGGAGCCAAGAGCGTCGCAGCGACGAGTCCGAAAGCGGTCGCCACTGTTGCTATGGGAGTTTTTCGACCGTCTGTGTTCCTCATTGCGAGGTATTACGACAGGCAACGCCACTGTTCTTGATGGTGCTTACGGCCCATCAAGAAATCAGCCGGCCCTTCCGAAGCGGCCGGCGTTGTCGGCCGACGACCCCTTGGCCAAGGGGTTCTACGGGCTCAGGACGTGGTCGGCCGTTGGATGTCGCGAGCAATCGCGGCAAGAACTCCGTTGACAAATTTGCTCGACTCGTCGGTTCCGTAGCGTGACGCCAGGTCGACTGCCTCGGCAAGCACCACGCCCGTCGGGGTGTCTGTGGTCTGCAACTCGGCGACAGCGAGGCGCAGAATCAACAAATCGATGACAGGCAGTCGCCCGATCGTCCAGCCACGAAGCCGAGAGCCGATCTCGGCATCGAGTTCTGCAACTGATGCATCCACTGCCCGAAGCAAACGCTCGGTGTACGGCTCGGGTGGCAGTGTCAGCGATGCCAGCAGCGGATCGAGCGCATCGCCTCGCTGTTGCTTTTCGTACGACAGTTCGAGTGCGCGCTCGCGCGCTTCTCGCCGTAGCCGGGATCGACCAATGGCCGCTCCGGGCGCGGGATCAGGCACGGGTCTGATATTCGCCGGTTCGAGTGTCGACCTTGATCTTGGAACCCTGCTCGACGAACAGCGGCACCTGCACGACCAGCCCGGTTTCGAGTGTTGCCGGCTTGCGAGCACCCGACACTCGATCGCCCTGCAGCCCAGGCTCGGTCTCGGTGATGGTGAGCTCGACCGAAGCCGGAACATCAGTGCCGATGATCTCGTCGCCGTAGAGCTGGATCGAGATGGTCGAGTTCTCGATGATGTAGTTGGTGGCGTCGCCCATGGCGATCTCGGAGACCGGAGTCTGCTCGTAGGTCTCGTTGTCCATGACCATGTAGTCGGTGCCGTCGCGATACAGGAACTGCACTTCGCGCTTCTCGATGAACGCCCGGTCTACCTTTTCGCCAGCACGGAACGTGCGGTCGACAACGGCACCAGTGCGCGCATTGCGCAGGGTCGTGCGAACGAACGCGCCGCCCTTGCCCGGCTTCACATGCTGGAACTCGACCACCTGCATGAGATCGCCGTCGAGGTCGAGCGTCATGCCGTTCTTCAAGTCATTGGTAGAGAAAGCCATGGAACCAAACCCTTTGGGAAGTGTGTGATCGGATCGCATCCGTCGGACGTGACCACAACCGAATCCTCGACACGCACGCCCCCGCGTTCGGGGATGTAGGCACCAGGTTCGACTGTGACCACCAAGTCGGCTGGGAGGATACCCACCGAGCGGGCCGACAGGATGGGTTGTTCGTGTATCTCCAACCCGATGCCGTGGCCCGTCCCGTGGATGAACGCCTCAGCGAGTCCATGGCGAGCCAGCACGTCGCGACAAGCCGTGTCGATCTCGACCTGCTCGACACCAGCCCGAACCGCAGCAACTCCAGCCGCCTGGGACTCAGCAACCGCTGCGTACAGCGCCTGCTGATCGTTGGTTGGATCAGCTCCCACTGCCAGTGTGCGGGTCATGTCACTTCCGTACCCATCGATCGCTGCTCCGAAGTCGATCACCACCAAGTCACCAGGTGTCAGCACCCGATCAGTGGGACGTGCGTGGGGGCGGGTGCTGTTCGGCCCCGAGGCAACGATCGTGTCGAAGCTGAGCGCGTCAGCGCCGAGGTCGAACATCGATGCCTCGAGCGAGCGGGCAAAGGCCTGTTCGGTGATGCCGCCCGATGTGATGACGGCCTCGTGTCGACCAAGTGCTTGGTCGGCGATCGCAGCGGCGTGGCGAAGTCGTGCGATCTCACCGGCATCTTTGGGCTGGCGGAGACGATCGACCATCGGGCCGATGGGCTCGAACGCCACCAACGGAGCTGCAGCAGCGAGGCCGTTTGCTCGATCGAGCGTGAGGTGGTGCGATTCGATGCCGCAGACCTTGGTCCCGAGCGAACGCAAACGGTCCACGATGTCGGCGTCGTTGGTCCTCGAGATGACCATCTCCACCTCGACACCTGCCACTGAGGTCTCCAACTGGGCCTGTTCCTCGTAACGACCATCAGTGAAAAGCACCATTGGACCATTCAGCAACACCAACAGCGAGCCGCTCGAGCCTGTGAACCCGCAGAGCCAACGCACGTTGACCGGCTTGGAAACAACCAGTGCTTCCGCCGTGGTGGATTGGATCTCCTCGATGAGCCGCTGACGGCGACCAGAGACGTCCATGGAGGGAAGGCCGCTCACGTGCGCATGGCTTTCAGCGCATCGGTGAGGAGCTTGCGGTCATCGATCCTGACGGTCTCGACGCCACGGGGACCGTCGAGGACGAACGTGATCCCGTCGAGTGCCTTCTTGTCTCTGCTGAACAACTCGAGGATCTGATCGTTGTCGATGCCTGCCGGGAGTGTGGTCGACTGTCCGTAGTGCTCGACGACACGCCGGTGCTCAGCGACCTCGGTGGAATCGATCCGTCCGAGACGATGCGCCACCTCGGCTGCGTAGACCAGCCCAGTCGCGACTGCTTCACCATGTCGGATCTCGTAGGTTCCCGCTGACTCCAGGGCGTGGGCCAGGGTGTGCCCGTAGTTCAGGATTGCTCGCCGACCGCCCTCGCGTTCGTCGGCGGCCACGACATCGGCCTTGATTCGAACACACGCTGCGACCCGATCGACCAGTGGCATGGCGTCGAGTTCGCCACCTCCCAAAAAGTGATACTTGGCCAGTTCGCCGAGGCCGCTGCGGTACTCGCGCTCGGGCAAGGTCTGCAGAGCATCGGTGTCGCACAGCACCGCCGACGGCTGCCAAAAGGACCCCATCAGGTTCTTGCCTTCTGGCAGGTTGACGCCGCACTTGCCGCCGATGGCGGCATCGATCTGTCCGAGCAGCGTTGTAGCCACGTGCACCACAGGGATGCCTCGGTGATACACCGAGGCAACGAACCCACCGAGATCGGTGACGACCCCGCCGCCGATCGCGACGACCACGTCGTTACGGGTCATTCCCCACTGGGCGAATTGCGAAGCGAGATCTGCTGCGACCTCGAAGCGCTTGGCCCGCTCACCATCCTCGATGGTGAAGACTCTGACATCGAAGCCGGTCAGAACGTCGCTGACATCAATGCCGACGCCAGCTTGGGTGACCACAGCGACCCGTTGGGTCTTCGTCGGCAGGACCTCGGCAAGGCGGCGCCGAGAGCCGGGTCCTACGATCACCGGATACGACCGCACATCACCCACCTCGACCAACTCCGTGCGATGGACAGCAGCGAGCATCTCGTCCATTGGTGCCGCCAGCACCGTCTGTCGAGGGGCACGAGAACTCGGGGCGTCGTCGAGGGCGGCAACCCACCGATTGTCGGTGCCGGGGTAGCCAGAGGCGCCGAGCAAGACTGTTCGGCCGAGCGCTGCTGCGAGGTCCGACGCCGCTTGCCGGCGCGTTGCTGAGTCAACGCCGTCGATCAGGATGGGGAGAATGTCCACCCCAGCACGCTATCCGGCCAGTGATGCCGGCTGAGTCAGAGCGATCGTGACGATCGTGGCAAGAGCGAGGAAGGGCCCCATGGGCACCTCGCCCGGCACCCAATCTTCTGGGTGGTCAGCGAATCGTTCTTCTGGTTGGCGCTTGGCCCAAGCCTTCATGCCGAGTCCAACGACGGCGAGCGAAAGGCTCGCAGCGATGAACATGTACAGCGAGCGTTGCACAGCGTCGAGCGCATCGACGGTCATCCAACCAATGAAGAGCGCCAACGACGGAATGAGTTTCACGTCGCCAAGCCCCAGACCTGGAGGATACGCCAGGTGGAGTGCCAAGAACCCAACGCCGAAGATCACTGCAGTGATGAACGCCGAGTTGATTCCGTTGCTGTAGCCATTCGGTCCGGACAAGACCAACACAGCGAATGCGCCGGCCAAGAGTGTCGGGTAAGTCAAGACGTTCAACAGGAGGTGGTGCTCGATGTCGATCACCAGCATCACGACCAACGCAGCGAAGAACACCACGTACGGCCAGAGTTGCCAAGAGAAGCCAAAACGCCAGCCAGCTACGGCAAGGGCGGCAGCGGTCGACACATCGATCAGGGGGTAACGCCACCGAGCATGACCGGCATCCTCCGGACATCGGCGACGCCAAGACGCGAACGGGAGGAGCGCATGGGCTCCTCCCAGATCGGCTCGACATCGCTGGCATCGCAGAGTTGCAGCGAACGATTCACGTTCAACCAAGCGGTCAGCGGCAATACCCAGGAGCGGTCCGATGAGAAAACCGAACAACCCCAGCAGGATTGCAGCCAGCACAGACACGCTCAGCCGTTGCTCTTGAGGTAGCGCATGAGCAGCGAGCCGCCCTTTGCCTCAGCGGCAGGTTCCTCGTCGGAATCGGCCGCCTCGGCACCATCGACGGCGTGGTCGTCACCGGCGTCGAAGGCATCGAAGCCAGAAGGGGGGGTGAACGGCGCGTGACCTTCATCGGCTGCGTCCCAGTCCGCACTCGTGGCAACGGGGGCGGGAGGAGGAGGCAAGGGAGCTTCGATCTCGCTTGCGGTGGTAGCGACGCTGGCATCGAATCCTTCGCCGCCGAACACGTCGGTCGAGCGCTCGCCACCACGAAGCGGAGCCTCGAACATGTCGGGCCCACCGATGGGGTCGAGTCCGCCAAAGCTCGCCGGTGAAACGTCAGCCGCCGGAGCGTCGAACACCTCGCTGACGAACGGAGGAGCGGGTGGAGGTGGAACCGAGTCGCTGGCCGCAGCGGTGAACCTCGAGGGCGGTTCCGGCATGGGGGGAACCTCGGAGTCGAAGGACTCGGTTTCGACAGAATCAAAGCTCGGTGCTTCTGGCATCGGAGGGATCTCGGTTTGAGCGGCGAACGCTTCAACTGCGGAGTCCTCGAATGCTGGAGCATCAGGGGCGACCGTCTCGAGCGAGATGTCGGGAGCGATCTCGGCGACGGCGTGTTCAAGTGGCTCAGCGTCGACCGGGGCATCAGCTACGGGAGCCGATACTTCGGCGAAGGAGGCCGGAGCCGGCTCGGGAGTCTCGAACACCGGACCAGCGGATGCAACGGGTTCTTCGACGACTGGAGTCGGTGCTTCGGTCGCGGTGGTCGGTTCAGCGGTGGCTGGTTCAGCGGTGATCGATGCGGCAACGGTCGGTTCAGCGGTGGCTGCGCCTTCCTCGAGCGAAGCCAGGGAACGCTCGATGAGCGACTTGATGCGCTTCGATCCGTCGAACTCACCGAGGCCGAGACGGCGAGCGACGACGCCTGCGGGGGCGCCTTCGCCGATGGCGACAACCGCGGCCCACTCGGACTCACTCAGCGTGACCTGACTCGTGGACAGCGTCGCTGACAGCGACACGTGGTGGTCGAGCGACGGGACGACTGCCTCGATGCCCTTCCACTCGTCGAGGCGGCTGTGCGCCTCGGTCATGATCGCTTCGAGCTCGTGAGGTTCGCCTTCGACAGCTGATGCACCGTCGAAGGAGAAAGATCCTTCTTCGTAGCGCAGAAGTTCGAAGACGACATCGGACAGCGCGGCTGCCCCGGGTGCGGAGGAGGCTGACCCTGCCACCAGATGACCATCGGAAATCGACACAGTGCCGACTCCCCGATCTCCAGTGATGTTCAGCACACCATTCTTGTTGGCGCCCGAGAGCAACCCAAGCACTTCGTCGAGTGAAAATACATCCAGGGTTCCCTGCAACATGGTTTTCGTCACCTTTCAGATTCTTGACCTGGTTCCATCGGACCATGACCCGCGGACGTGAGGGGTTGGCAGGGTTTCTCTGGGGCTGGCGACCACTACAGATGCAAGCGGTGCTGATCCAAAGCGGTGTCAGGCTGTGGCGACGGCTGCGGTCATTGCGTCGAGCGGGGCTGGCTGGCCTGTCCACCACTCGAAGGCCACCGCAGCCTGATGCACGAGCATTCCGAGGCCACCCACGGTGTGGGCACCGATGTCGGCTGCCACCTGGAGCAATGGCGTTCGCCTCGGTTGGTAGACGATGTCGGCAACGATGTGTTCGCCCCGCAGGAACTCGGGGGCGACCGCACTGGTGTCGGGCGCAGGGCCGCTTGCCATGCCGACCGACGTGGTGTTGACGATGATGTCGACGTCAACGACCTGGGCTGCTGCGCCCACGCTGGCGATCGGCGACAGCGCCGCAGCTCGCTCGGCGGCACCTTGGGTCCGATTCACGACCACGATTCGGCTGGCCCCCGCTCGGGCCACTGCATCGATGATGCTGCGGGCCGCTCCCCCGGCACCAACGATCGCCACACTGGCATCAGCAATCGATCGGCCGATGTCAGACTCGAGCGCTCGGACGAACCCAATGCCGTCGGTGCTGTCGCCGATCAAGCGATCACCCTCACGACGGACACAATTCACCGACGCAAGCGCCGCTGCTGCAGGCATGAGCTCGTCGACGTGGCCCGCCACCACTTCCTTGTGCGGCATCGTGACCGAGAATCCTTCGATCGAAAGGGCACGCATGGCATCGAGCGCCGCTGGCGCTCGCCCTGCCGCCACGGGAAGTGCGAGGAATCGCCAATCGAGGCCGTTCGCTTGGTATGCCGCGTTGTGGATCTGCGGTGAGAGTGAATGGCGAACGGGGTCACCGATCACGGCCGCCAGCCTCGTTTCACCGCTGATCGGCGAAGCGAAGGCGCTGATCAGATCAGCCACAACCGAGGTCACGCTCGATACAGACCAGCACTGCTTCATCGAACCCATCTTTGTCCTCGGCGAAGGTGTGTGTGCCGTCGGCGTTGGTGAGCACGTAGAAGAGGAACTCGGTGGCATCGGGGTTGAGCGCTGCTTCGAGCGATGCAGCACCCGGTGAGTTGATCGGTGTCGGTGGAAGTCCTTGGCGTGGTCCACGGCACGAGTACGGGCTTTCGCTCTCGGGGTCGAAGGCGCCGGCGTTGATGGCGTCGTCGACCACGCGAGTACCAGCGCCGTAGAGGCACGTGGCGTCGATGCCAAGCGGAATACCCTCACGCAACCGGTTGTAGATCACCGAAGCAACGATCGGCCGCTCGGACTCGACACGTGTTTCGCCCTCGATCAGCGACGCCACGATCACGACCTCATACGGTGACAAGTTCAGCAGGTTCTCCGACGCTCCGTAGCCAGCCGAGCCAGTGACTCTCGAGAATTCGTCTGCCATCTTCTGCAGCACTTCGGCGGCAGTGGCGTCGGCGTTGACTTCGTAGGTGTCGGGGAAGATCAAACCCTCGAAGCTCGAAATGCCGTCGGGTCGGTAGCGGGGTGTGATCTGACCAGAAGCAAGCGCAGCTTCGAGCTGAGCAGCTGTCACGTTGTCGAGCTGGTTGGCGATCGTCGGCAGGATCTCTTCGATCCACAGCCCTTCGCGCACCTGGAACCGGTCGAACACCTGGGGCTTCGGGCCGGCGTTGAGGACATCGATGGCTTCCTGCGCTGAGGAGTTGAGTTGCATCTGGTACTCGCCAGCCTGGAAGTTCTCTTCACCCTTCCAGCGGGCGTAGTAGCGGAAGAAGGTGCTGTTCGGTACGACGTCGGCGTCCTGGAGCAGTTGCCCGATGGCCGCCGTGGTGGCACCGCTCGGCACGTTGAACTCGACTGCTTCACCGGGCTCACCAACAGGATCGAGTTGGCGGTCGAACCATCCGCGAAGGCCGTTGTAGGCGGTGTAGCAGACAAAGGCGATGAGCAACACTGCGACGAGTGCCCGCAAGCCACGGAACCAAGCGGGCGCGACCCGTCCGAAGTCAGTGTCGTCTTCCCACTCGAGTGGGGCCGCCTCAGCGGCACGACGACTCTGCTCTGCGACCTCGTCGCGATGGATGGTGGTGCCCTTTGCTGCGGGCTTGTCTTGATCGAACGGCACGGCGGTCACTGTAGAGCGTCGAGCCACCCCTGGAGGAGCACCGCTGCCGCGACTTGGTCGACGACGTCGCGTTTGGCCTGGCCCCGAGTGCCCATCTCGCGCAGCGAACGTTCGGCAGTGACCGTGGTGAAGCGCTCGTCGTACTCCTCGACGGGGATGCCCAGACGCTTCGCCAGCCCCCTCACCTCCGAGCGCACGAGTTCGACGGCGTGACCGTCGCTGCCGTCGAGCGAGAGTGGCAGGCCGACGACCACCACAGTGGCCTCGATGTCAGCGACGATCTCAGCGATGCGTCCGTGCTCGATGGTTCGGTCACCGACCCGCTTGATGGTTTCGAACGGGGTTGCCACCATGCGACCAGCATCGCTGACGGCCACACCGACACGCTTGGAACCGAAATCGATGCCGACGGCGCGCCCAGGGAGGCTCATCTCCTCTCAGTCCAGGCCGGCTGCGGTGCGGGCGAGCGCCAACGCAGCGTCGACACCTTCAGGATCTTTGCCACCTGCCATGGCGAGATCGCCACCTTTGCCACCGCCGCCCTTGATGGCCTTGGCTGCGTCAGCGATGAGATCGCCAGCGGCCGGACCGTCGGGCGCCGTGGCTGCCACGAGGACAGCTCCACCGCCGTCGGGGGCACCGCCGAGAACAACGACGTCGACGTTTGGTTGGTCTCGCAAAGCGACAGCGAGATCCTTCAGTTCATCTCGGCTGACGCCATCGACCCGGGCAATGACGACACCACCGACCGCCTGAGAGGCGAGATCAGCTGCTTGACTCCCGGCGAGTTGGCGCTTGAGGGCGGAGATCTCGGACTTCATGTCCTTGATCTCACCGAGGCGCTTGCCGAGGCCATCGACGACGTCACCCCTGGGCACGTTGAGGAGTTCAGCAGCCTCGTCGACGACGGCTTGTGCTTCACGCAAGACCTCGATGGTGCCGTTGCCGGTGACTGCCTCGATGCGACGCAGGTTCGAGCCGATCGAGCCTTCGCTCACGATCTTCACCAAGCCAATGTCGCCGAGTGCAGACACGTGCGTGCCACCGCAGAACTCCAGGGTGGGTCCGGCGCGAAGCACACGGACCATTTCGCCATACTTGTCACCGAAGAACGCGATGGCACCCATTTCCTCGGCCTCGGCCTTCGTGACTTCGGGGTGGTCAGTGGCTTGGTTGACGAGGATCTCGCGGTTGGCAAGGTCTTCGATCGCCTGAGTTTGCTCCAACGTCAGCGGCTCGAAGTGCGAGAAGTCGAAGCGCAGTCGATCAGGCCCGACGTAGGAACCCTGCTGTTGCACGTGATCGCCGAGCGTCTGGCGCAGCGCCCAATGCAATACGTGGGTCGCGGTGTGGTTACGGCGAATCTGGTTTCGGCGATCGACATCGATGGCGGCGGTGGCGGTCTGTCCAGGCAGAAGGTCGCCTCTGGTGATCTCGACCACATGCCGATGGATGCCGGGGACGGCATAGACAGTGTCGGTCACGGTGGCGGTGCCGGTCTCGGTGGTGATGGTCCCGGTGTCGCCGACCTGCCCGCCCGATTCTGCGTAGAACGGTGACCGATCGAGGAACACACTGACGTCACCAGAGTCGCGGCCGGTGACGAGCAGCACCTTCGCTTCGGACTCGGTGGTCTCTCGACCGACGAACTCGGTGATGCCAGCGTCGTCCATCAGCACCTGGACCTGTTCGAAGTCGGCGTCTTGTCGCACACCTTTGCGGTTGGCCTTGGCTCGTTCGCGCTGTTCGGACATGTCGGTGTCGAAGCCGGCGCGGTCGACGCTGTACCCACGCTCGACCACGACTTCTTCGGTCACTTCGTATGGAAATCCGTAGGTGTCGTGCAGGAGGAAGGCAACCGAGCCTGGAAGCTCGCCACCATCAGCAACATCAGCCAGTTGCTCGTCGAGGATCTTGAGACCGTTGGCCAGCGTGCGGCGGAACTGCGCTTCTTCGCGCTCGACAACACCGAGCACGGTTTCGTGGGTGGTGACCAGCTGTGGGTAGTCGGTACCCATGATCTCGACCACGGCGTTGACCAACGTCGGCGTGACCAGCTCGGTGACGCCGAGGAGGTAGGCAAACCGCACTGCTCGACGCATGATGCGCCGCAGAACGTAGCCCCGGTCCTCGTTGCTGGGGAACACACCGTCGGAGATGAGGAAGGTCATGGTGCGGGCGTGCTCGGCCAGCACTCGCAGCGCCAAGTCGCTGTTTTCGTCGGCGCCTATGGAGTAGCCGGTGACGGCGGAAGCGACCTCGATCAGGCGGGCCATCTCATCGATCTCGAAGACCGAGTCTGTGCCTTGTAGCACTGAGAGGATCCGTTCGAGACCGGCACCGGTGTCGATCGACGGCTTCGGCAGAGGCGTGGACACGCCGTTCTCGTCCGTCTCGAACTGCATGAACACGAGGTTCCAGATCTCGACGTAGCGCTCATCAGCCTCGGGGTTGGCTGGGCCGCCCTCGGGCCCGTAGGCCGGGCCCTTGTCCCAGAAGATCTCAGAGCATGGCCCGTTGGGCCCGGTGTCGGCCATGCGCCACCAGTTGTCCTCGTCGAGACGCTGAATACGCTCGCGAGGGACACCGACGGTTTCAGCCCAGATCTCTTCGGCTTCGTCATCGGACAAGTGCACGGTGACCCACAGACGCTCGGGGTCGAGCTCGAGCTTCTTGGTGAAGAACTCCCAAGCCTGCGGAATCGCTGTCTCTTTGAAGTAGTCGCCGAAACTGAAATTGCCCATCATCTCGAAGAACGTGAGGTGTCGTGCCGTGCGGCCGACTTCGTCGAGATCGTTGTGCTTGCCACCGGCGCGAACACACTTCTGCACCGTCACCGCTCGGGGATGGCTCGGCCGCTCTTCGCCAACGAAGTAGGGCTTGAACGGGACCATGCCCGAGTTCACGAACAGCAACGTTTGATCGTGTGGGATGAGGCTCGCCGAAGGGATCAGTTGATGATCCCGATCAGTGAAGAACTCGGTGAAAGCGGTGCGCAGCTCGTTGGCATTCATGGTGGCGCAAGACTATCGGTCGAGAGTGCCCGGGTCCCCGACATTGTTGTCCATCGACGCGTGATCGATTGCCTTTGTCGACCGGGCGCTGCGGGCTGGTCGATCCCACGGCTTCGAGGGCCGTCGGTAACTTCGTTGCACGCGGTCGACCTCGGGTGCTCGCCGGGGAGCAACGAATCGGCGTCGACCTGTGTCGACCGGATCTGCGACCTGTGGGAGTGGGCCATCGCTGCGCTCATCTCGCAGATCGAGCAGGGCGTTCGTGGCGCCCTCGTCGTCGCCGCCGTATCGGAGGAAGTCTGCACGAAGCTCTCGCTCATCAGCTTCGGCTTGATCCGTGACAGAGTTGCGAACAGCTCTGAGGCGGCCAGCCACAGCGGGGCCCGGCCTGAGCGACGTCGCCTGCGAGGTGAGTTGCATACCTGCCTTCGTAACTCTGGCGGCTACCAGACCGCCGGTCTTGGCCGCCCGAGCACTCTGTCGAGCCGCTCGGGCGCTCACCACTGCAGCGCCACCTGCTTTGACGATGTCACCGGGAAGGACGTTGGCTGCCTTCGCAACGGGTGCAGGAAGTCGGTCTTCGATCTTGGCTGCAGCCTCGTCGACAGAGCGTCCAACGCCGGTGCGGGCCACGTACTTCACTCCGGCGCCAACAGCCAGCCAACGAAAGCGACGGAACAAGAAACCGATCACGAAGCGATCGACTGCTCTGGAGTGGGTTTGGATTTGGAGCGGCGACGAAGGCGCCGGGCATTGAGCCAACTCTTGGTGACCTTGCCCGATCCCGAGGCGATTGCCAGCGAACGAATCACCGGATCCTGCACCGCTTCGTGTGTCCGTCTGGATGTCTCGCTGATGGCCGTCGTGGCCTGATCAGCCCGATCGAGCACGAGGTCTACCTTGTCGAGTTCGGCGTCGGCGTCGGCGACCAGCTGGCGAAGTTCGCGGAAGGCGCCAACACCTTCCTCCCGAAGCTGATTTGCTGTGTCTTCGAGCTTTGCCAGTGTGCGATTCAGGTTGTTCACTGCGACGACGAGAATCACAGCAACGACCACAACAGCTATGGCGACCAGGATTGCTGCGAACTCAGAGATACTCACGAGTCGCCACGATAGCGGGCCTCGTAGCCCCGGTCAGTCGGCCGCCAGTATCGACGCTCGGAAACCTCGGCTGGGCGATACTCCTGAGCGGTCCAACCACCCTCGTGGTCGTGTGGGTACAGGTAGCCCTTGCCATGACCCAGCGTTGCCGACGACCGGTTGTGGCCGTCACGAAGATGCATCGGCACTTCACCAGCCGGGAGATTCTGCACATCGGCCATTGCCTCGTTGATCGCGACATACGCCGAGTTCGACTTGGGGGCGGTGGCGAGGTGAACCACCGCCTGGGCCAGGTGCAAACGGGCTTCGGGCAGGCCAACGAACTCGACCGCCCTGGCCGCGGCCTCTGCTACCAGCAGGCTCATCGGGTCGGCCATACCAACGTCCTCAGCAGCGAGGATGAAGAGCCGTCGAGCGATGAACTTTGGGTCCTCCCCAGCGGTGAGCATCCGAGCCAACCAGTAGATCCCGGCATCAGGATCGCTGCCCCTGATGCTCTTGATGAAGGCGCTGATGATGTCGTAGTGCTCGTCGCGGCCGTAACGAAGCGACTTCAAGTCCGTTGCTGCTTCGGCATGCGACAGTGCAACGCGGACCGCAGCGGTGTCGTCGGACCCGGGTGTTGCGTCGCGCTCGCCCGCAGCCAACGCAACGGCGACCTCCAACGTGGTGAGGGCTTGTCGCCCGTCACCAGCAGCACGGCCGGCCAGGTAGTCGATGGCTTCTTCGTCTGCGGTTGCTCGTTCGGCTTTCAAGCCGCGACGAACCAATTCCGCTATGTCTTCTTCTTCCAGCGCTTCGAGCCGAAACAGCGTCGAACGAGAACGCAATGGTGCGTTCACCTCGAAAAATGGGTTCTCTGTCGTTGCACCGATGAGTGTCAAGACTCCGGACTCGACTGCGGGAAGCAGCGCGTCCTGCTGTGCCTTGTTGAACCGGTGCACCTCATCGAGGAACAAGATGGTTCCGACGCCGTGGGCACCCAGGCGTTCTTCAGCAGCAGCGATGACGGCTCGAACGTCCTTCACGCTGGCGGTCACAGCTGAGAGTTGTTCGAACGTCTTCGACGACGCGGTGGCAACGAGTCGGGCCAGGGTGGTCTTTCCGGTGCCCGGTGGGCCCCACAGGATGGCGGACGAGAGACGATCGGCTTCAACCAGTCGTCGCAGGGTCCCCGATGGGCCGAGCAGATGACGCTGGCCGACCACGTCATCGAGTGTCGCAGGGCGCAAGCGAGCCGCCAGTGGCGAACGGGCTTCGAGCCGGGCCGAGGCCGCTGCGGCGAAGAGGTCACTCATTGCTTCCCAAACTCATTGCTTTCCCACAAGCACGAGGGTACTGCGCCTACGATGTTGCGATCATGGCCTCCTTTCTCGAGTTCGCCCTCTTTGCCTGGCTGGGCATCTCCGTCATTGCTGTATTCATCCAGCTGATCAGGATCGCCCGCTACAAGCGGCGAGTCGCCAAAGCCGAGACTTCTCCAGAGCGGGACTCCAAGCCTGAAGCCGCCACGATCGATCTCAGCGCACGTGAGAGACCAGAATCCCCGACTCCGACCGCTGCACCGTCGCAGGTCATGGCGGGAGCAGAGAAGGCCGAACAACCAGCGCCTCAGCAGGCCGCCGCAGCGAGCGCCCCCTCTGCGATAGCGAAGGTGACGATGCCGAGACCACCGGCAGCGCCGGTGACGGCGACAGCCGCTACACCCGCTGCTCAGGAAGCCCCGACGCCTGCTGTCCAGGAAGCTCCGGCAACCGCGCCGGATGAAGTCGCCGCCCCGACCGCCACACCAACGCTCGCCGATCTGCTGGCCGGCGTTCGCCTGCCTTGGAACCTTTTGCCGACCGTCGATCAAGGTCGCGAGCCCAGCAACGATCGCGTCGTGTTGATCACCGACCAAGGTGAACCATCCGAGATCGGCGTCGATGTTGCTGACGAACTCGAACGCCTCGGTTTTGTCATTTCCCCGCGCGGAGATGACACCGCGGTCGCTACCCGTGACGGTCAGTCGCTCGGTCTTCGAATCATCGAAGAGCCAATGACTGCCGAGGTCGAGGGCACCCGCCGCTTCCCCACCGCCACCGAGAGTTCCGTCGCCCTCGACATCTGGGTGGAATAGAAACCACCTATGCCGACGCGTTTACGTTGCGGGTGGAAGGGTGCGAATGCCAAGCTCGGCGAGCTGGGCGTCATCGACTTCGCCGGGCGAACCGGTCATCGGATCGAGGCCAGACTGCGGCTTCGGGAAGGCGATGATCTCGCGAATGTTCTCTTCCCCAGCGAGGATCGCTGTGAGCCGATCGATGCCGTAGGCGAAGCCACCGTGGGGTGGAGCGCCGAACTTGAACGGCTCGAGGAAGAAGCCAAAGCGCTTGTTGGCTTCTTCGTCATCGATCCCGAGAATCGAGAACACTCGACGCTGCAGCGCCGGATCGTGGATTCGGATACTGCCGGAGCCGAGCTCCCAGCCGTTGAGCACGAGGTCATACGCCCAGGCCCGCACCGACATCGGATCGCTCTCGAGCTTGTCGAGGTCTTCCAGGTGCGGGTGGCAGAAGGCGTGATGGCCAGGCTTTGGACGACCTGTGGTCTTGTCGACACCAACGAAGAGCGGGAAGTCGGTGACCCACAGGTACTTGTAGGGGCCCTGACTGACGGGCGGACGTGCCACCTTGTTACGCAGCTCACCGAGGACCTCGCAGGTGGTCATCCACTCGTCGGCGATGATAAGGATCAAGTCGCCCTCGGCAGCTCCGAACTCGGCGATGATGCCGGCTTTTTCGTCATCAGAGCAGAACTTCGCCACCGGTGATTCGAGTGCGAGCGCACCGCCTTCAGTGACCACTCGCATCCAGACCATGCCCTTGGCACCGTTGGACTTGGCGAAGTCGGTGAGGGCGTCGAGCTTGTTGCGGCCGTGATCGGCCGAACCGCCGGGAACACAGATGCCCTTGATGGACTGAGCAGAAGCGAATGCCTTGAAGTCAGTGCTGCTGAAGACCGGGGTGAGCTCGTGGAGCTCGACACCGAAACGGAGATCGGGCTTGTCCGAGCCGTAGTTGTTCATTGCTTCGTGCCACGTGATGCGCTGCACCTCATCAGGGCGAACACCGGTGACGGCCTCAGCAGCGTCGAGCACACCGACTTCGGCTGCCGACAACACGTCGTCGACATCGACGAAGCTCATCTCCATGTCGAGTTGCATGAATTCGTACTGACGGTCGGCTCGGAGGTCTTCGTCGCGGAGACAACGGGCGATCTGGTAGTAGCGATCGAGACCGCCGACCATGAGGAGCTGCTTGTAGAGCTGCGGCGACTGCGGGAGCGCATAGAACGAACCGGGACGCTGCCTCGAAGGGACGAGGAACTCTCGTGCGCCCTCGGGAGTCGACGGCATCAGCATCGGAGTCTCGACCTCGACAAAATCCTGCTTCGCCATGGCGTTGCGGATGGCAGCGTTGACCTTGGAGCGAACTCGCAGGTTGCGCTGCATGCGCTCACGACGCATGTCGAGGTAGCGGTACTTGAGGCGCACCATCTCGTCGACATCATCAGCGCGCTGATCGAGAGGGAACGGCGGCGGCTCGGCGGCAGAAAGCACCTCGACGGTGCATTCTTTGAGTTCGATTTCGCCGGTGCCGAGCTCGGTGTTGGCCGTGCCTTCGATTCGAGTCGTGACCGTGCCGGTGACTTTGAGGACGTATTCGCTGCGTACGTCCACATCGTTGGTGAACACACACTGCGTGACACCGGTGTGATCGCGGAGATCCACGAACGCAAGGTGCTCACCATGTTCGCGGCGGCGGTTGACCCAGCCAGTCAAGGTGACGACCTCACCGACGTTCGCTGCAGTCAATTCGCCGCAGGTGTGGGTTCGCATCATGGGAGCAATTCCTTCAGTTGTGGGATCAGTTCAGGTCGGGGAACAACGACTTGGTCGCCTTCACCCATGGGTCGAACGCTGACAGTGCCGTCGGTCGCTTCAGACTCGCCGACGATCAATGCGACGGGAGCGCCGCTCTTGTTGGCGGCCTTCATCTGGGCCTTCATCGAACGACCGTCGTAGGCCCGCTCGACTCGCCAGCCTTCGGCTCGCAGTTCCTGGGTGAGCGCAAGCGCTTCGGTGCCTTCGGTCGTCGCCACCACGAAGAGATCTGGTGTTGGCACAACAGCACCGAAAACGCCCTCGGCGTCACAGGCCAACAGTGTGCGATCGACACCGAGAGCGAAGCCAACGCCGGGGTCTTCTGGGCCACCTAGATCGGCGACAAGGCCGTCGTAGCGACCACCACCGCCCACCGCGTTCTGGGCGGCCTCGAGTGCGTTCGAGGCGAACTCGAACGTGGTGCGGGTGTAGTAGTCGAGGCCACGAACCAAACGGGGTGCTTCGACGAACGGGATCGAGAGCGTGGAGAGTCCGTCGATCACCCGACCGTAGGCCTTTGCCGCGTCATCGGAGATGTAGTCGAGCAGTACCGGGGCGCCGGCCACGATCTCGGCATCGTTTGGACGCTTGGAATCGAGAACTCGCAGCGGGTTGATCGCGAGGGTCGTGCGGCTTTGCTCACTCAGGGCATCGAGGTGCTCGCCGAAATAGGTGCGAAGCGCATCGAGGTATCCGGGCCGGTCGGCCTTGTCGCCGAGGGTGTTCACCAACAGGGTGACGTCGGTGAGCCCGAGGCGCTTGTAGAAACCAGCGGCCATGGCAATGAGCTCGGTGTCGAGATCTGGATCGTGCGAGCCGATGACTTCGGCGCCGACCTGGTCGAACTGGCGGTAGCGGCCCTTCTGAGCCTTCTCCTGCCGGAAAGCCGGACCGGCGTACCACGCCTTCCACGGCGGGACGGGCCGGCTCTGTACGTAGGCCCGGCACACCGAAGCAGTGAACTCAGGACGTAAAGCAATGCGGCGACCGCCGTTGTCTTCGAAGTCATAGAGCTCTTTGGTGACGATGTCGGTCGAATCTCCAATGCGGGTGAAAACACCGATGTCTTCGAACATCGGGGGAACGATCTGGCCGAACCCAGCGAGCTCAGCTTCCTCTGCGAACACCTCGACGAGGGCCCGCATTCGCTGGGAATCAGGAGCGAGGATGTCGCGCGTACCGGGGAGCGCTTGGAACAAGGGGCGTGCCATGAACGGAGCAGGCTAGCCCCTCCACCCGCTGCGCCTCATCTCATTTCAGGCGACCAACCGGGGGCTGCAGCTATCGAAACTGAGGGTCAGAAACCCGGGGTTTGGACAGTAGGGACTAATTGCCGCGGCCGGGGAGGATGCGGTAGGCGTCGTAGACCCCGTCGATCTTGCGGATGCTGCGCAGCAGGTCGTCGAGGTGCGACGGGTCGGCGATCTCGAACTCGAAACGCAGCCGGGCAATGCGGTCATCGCCGGTGGTCGTGGTGGCCGACAAGATGTTCACGTGGTTGTCGGAGAACAAGATGGTGACGTCGCTGAGCAGGTGTGACCGGTCATATGCCTTGACCTCGGCCGACGCAACGAAGTGGGCGTTGGATCCATCGAGATCCCATTCGACATCGATGAGTCGATCGTTCTGATTCGTACTGAGGGAAATGGCGTTCGCGCAATCGGAACGGTGCACCGAGACCCCTCGGCCTCGCGTGACGAAGCCAATGATCTCGTCGCCGGGTACCGGGGTGCAGCAGCGAGAGAGGCGAACCAACACATCGTCGAGCCCCTCGACGTGTACACCCGCTTCGTTGCCGGAGCGACGACGGTGACGGCGAGCGGTAACCGGCAAAGACTCTTCTACGCGACCGCTCGCGGCGTCGAGTTCCTTGGCAATCCTTGCCGCCACCGACTTCGCCGACGCGTGTTTCTCGCCGATCGCCGCGTAGAGCTCGGCTTCGTCGCCGTAGTTGAGCTTTTCAGCCACCGTGGCGATCACACCAGCCGACGCGATCTTCTGAACGGGCAGGCCCTCTCGACGCATGGCCGCCTGGAGATCTTCCTGACCGTTGCTGATGGCATCTTCACGACGCTCACGGGAGAACCACTGCTTGATCTTCGACGCAGCTCGTGGTGACCGAACGAATGTGAGCCAGTCACGGGTGGGGCTTGCATCGGCGGCCTTCGATGTGAAGATCTCGACGGTCTCGCCGGAGTTCAGCGGATCTGCCAGCGATACCAAACGACCGTCGACCTTGGCACCAACGGTTCGATGACCGACATCGGTGTGGATCGTGTAAGCGAAGTCGACCGGGGTCGAGCCGGCCGGCAGGGTGACAACCTGACCCTTGGGCGTGAAGACAAAGACCTCGTCCTGGTCGAGATCGACCTTGAGATTCGCCATGAACAGGCTGGGGTCGTTGGTTTCGTCTTCGAATTCGATGATGCGGTCGAGCCAAGGAAGATCGACTCGGGTAGAGCCTTGCGGAAGCTCTTTGTAGACGTAGTGCGCAGCCACGCCGAACTCGGCTCTGGCGTGCATCTCCATCGTGCGAATCTGCACCTCGATCGGCTTGCCTTGTGGGCCGATGACGGTGGTGTGCAGTGACTGATACAGGTTGAACTTGGGCATGGCCACGTAGTCCTTGAACCGTCCCTGCACCGGCTTCCACGTGGCGTGGATTGAACCAAGTGCGGCGTAGCAATCACGAACGCTGTGGACCACGACGCGGATCCCGATCAAGTCGTGGATCTCGCCGAATTCCTTGCCCTTCAGCATCATCTTTTCGTAGATCGAGTAGAGGTGCTTCTCGCGCCCGGTGACGTCGGCCTCGATGCCGAGTTCGGTGACTCGACCGCGAACATCTTCGAGCACTTGGGTGAGGTAGAGCTCGCGTTCGGGGGCGCGCACGGCAACCATGTGATCGATGGTGGCATAACGCTTGGGATGCAAAGCAGCAAAGCTGAGATCTTCGAGCTGTGTTTTCACTTCCTGGATACCGAGGCGGTGAGCCAGCGGAGCATAGACATCGAGCGTCTCGCGGGCCGTGCGTTCTTGCTTCCAAGCCGGCATGCCAGCGATCGTGCGCATGTTGTGCATGCGATCGCAGAGCTTGATCAGCAGCACCCGAACATCTTTGGCCATGGCCACGAGCATCTTGCGGAACGTGGCCGCCTGCTGTGCTTCCTTCGAGTCGAAGCGAAGCCGGTCGAGCTTGGTGACGCCGTCGACGATGGCGGCACAGTCGGCCCCGAATTCCGCCTCGATCTCGGCCAGGGTGAGCGGCGTGTCCTCGACCGCGTCGTGCAGCAACGCAGCACAGATGGTGATGACATCGAGGCCCAGGCCAGCGACGATCGTGGCGACGGCGAGCGGGTGGGTGATGTATGGCTCACCGCTCTTGCGTCGTTGCGGGGCGTGAGCAGCTGCCGCCATCTCATAGGCACGCTGCACCAGCGCGATGTGATCGTCTCGCTCGGGGCCATCAAAACCTGCCACGAGTGGCGAGATCTCACTCAGTTCCAACGCACTGTCTCGGCGCCACGGCACCACACGCTCGACCACGACCATCAGCGGACCTCCCAGAGACTGTGCACCCGATTCGGGGCCAGTTTGGCCCGCCCATCGAGCGCCATGAGTTCAAGAACAGCGCGGATCTCGACGACCTCGCCACCGAGGCGCGAAACAAGGGCAGCAGCAGCGGCGGCGGTTCCCCCAGTGGCGATGACGTCGTCGATGATCACCACTCGATCATCGGCAGCAATGCTGCTCGACTGCAGCTCGAGGATGTCAGAACCGTATTCCAGGTCGTATTCGATCGACTCGATCGACCCCGGCAGCTTCCCCGGCTTGCGGGCGGCAACGAACCCGACACCCAGCCGCTGCGCCGTGATCATTCCAGCGAGAAAGCCTCGGGCTTCGACACCCACAACGACATCGATGTTCTCGAGCCCATCGGCAAGCGCCACAGCACAGCGAGAGGTGGCCGATGAAGATCGCCACAGCGGCGAGAGGTCCTTGAACCCGATACCGGGCTTCGGGAAATCTTCGATGTCGTGGACAACGTCAACGAGCCACGGCGGGGGTGAAGGCTGCTGCGACATCGCGCGATGCTACTCGCTCGAAGGATCGACTGACAGGCTGTACTCGTTCAGTGAGTACTCGTTCAGCGAGTACTCGTTCAGCGAGCAGCTTTGCGGGCCAAGCGCTTTTCACGAACCGCACGTTCGGCTGCGATCTCTGGATCGCGTTCTTTCAGCAGCGCCAGCAATGGGGCGGCAACGAAGATCGACGAGTACGTGCCGGCAAGCAGACCAATGAACAATGCGAGCGCAAAGTCTCGCAATGTGGCGCCACCGAGAAGAATCGATCCGATGATCAGCATCGAGGCGACCGGCAAGACAGTGGTGATCGTGGTGTTGATCGAACGCATCAGCACCTGGTTCATCGATCGGCTCACCAGTGCGGTGTACCCATCGGCGAACGCGCCAGCTTCCTTCTGCTTTTCGAGCACCTTGTCGAACACGACCACGGTGTCGTAAAGCGAGTAGCCCATGATCGTCAGCAGAGCGATGACGGTGGCAGGGCTGACTTCGAAACGGAACGCTGCGTACAGACCAGCGATCAGCAAGAGATCGTGGATCACCGCGACGATCGCTCCGACGCCCATACGCCACTCGAGCCTGACCGACAGATAGATCAGCACGGCGAAAAAGAAGAACACCAGCGCCTCGACGGCCTGCTTGGTGATCTGGTCTCCCCAGGTCGGGCCGACTTCGTTGATGCTGACCTCGTCGGCGGTCACACCGCCGAGTTCGGCGAGTTCATTGACGATCGTTCCACTCGAGCCGAGCGCTTCGGAACCAGTCTGGACCCTGATGAAGGTGCCGCCGTCAGGATCATCAACTCGCTGGATGCGAGCGGTCGGATCAGAGATGACATCTCTGGCTTCGGCGACGTCGACGCCATCGTCCACGGGGACCTCGAAGATGCCGCCACCCTCGAAGTCGATGCTTCGATTGAGACCCACGGTCAAAAGCAAGACGAGCGAGAGAACGGCCAGGACGAGCGAGACCGGCAAGATTCGCTTCCAGAGCGGAGCGAAATCGAAGTTGGCCTTGCCGTTGAAGACATCACCGATGGTGCTCATGCTGCATCTCCTCGAAGGCCAAGCAAACGGGGGTTGTTCTTCACGGCTCCGAGGTGAGCGAACCACGACAGCGCGGGACGCATGAAGAGGTAGGACACGAACAGGTCGAGCAGGGTGGCAACGCCGAGATAGAAGGCGAAACCACGGACCGCACCGACGGTGAGGAAGTAGAGCAGCAGGGCGGCGATGAGGCTGACGATGTCAGCCTTGAGGATCGTGCTGATCGAGGTCTGGAACGCGCGCTCGACTGCGGTGGGGACCTTGCGGCCGTCAGCCACCGAGTCCTTCACATTCTCGAAGTAGACGATGTTGGAGTCAGCAGACACACCAATGGCCACGATGAGGCCGACGACACCAGCGAGTGAGATCGCCAACCCCTGGGTAGCGCCGAACCAAGAGATGATGCTCCACAACATCAGGCCGGAAAGCACCAGACCGGCAACAGCGACGAGGCCAGCCAGGCGGTAGTAGGCCAGCAGGTAGATGGCGACGAGACCGAGCCCGATGACACCAGCGAGGGTGCCGGAGCGCAACACGTCGTCACCGATGGTGGCCGACACGGTGCGGGTGGCTTGGGCTTCCAAGACCACAGGCAGCGCACCGAAGCGAAGGGCGGTGTTGAGATCTCGTGCTTCTTCTTCTTCGAACGCACCGCTGATCACGATGCGATCACGTTCGAACGATGCCACCTGGATCGTGGGTGATGAGATGACCTGTCCATCGAGAACAATGCCGAGGCGACGCGACGGGCATGCGTTGGTCTGGTTGAAGCAGAGGCTGGCGACAGCGTTGAACTGGTCGATGCCATCGGCACCGGGCAGGAAGACCGGGTTGACTGACCAGGCACGGCCGTCGAAGCCAACTTCGCTGGTCTCCAGCGTGGTGCCGGTCAGCAGGGACGGTCCGAGGCAGACCGTTCCTCCTTCAGCATTCGGCAGGAGAACGTACGCTTCGGCAAAATCGTCTTCCGGAGCGGTGGGGGCGCCGAAGCAAGCGTCGCTGATCGCTTGATCCTCGGGGCTGAGCTCAGGTGGCGCTTCGTCGACTGCAGGGTCCTCGGCAAGCGGCACATCACCGGCGGGTGCTTCATCTCCAGCAGGCTCGTCGTCGACTGGCTCGTCTTCGTCATCCGCGCCCTGGCGCTGGCGAATGTTGCCGAGTGAGCCTTCTTCGTCGGTCTCTTCGGTGTTGGGCTCTTCGGTGTTGGGCTCTTCGGTGTTGCTGTCGAGTTCGCCACCGATCTCTGACTCGCCGGGTTCGACCTGCAGCGCTGGGCCGAGATCGAGAAGGACCGGGCGGAAGCGCAGTTCTGCGGTCTGGCCGACGAGCGACAGTGCTCGCTGCTGCTCTTCCACACCGGGAAGATCGACCACGATCGTGCTGCCTTGTCGGCTGATCTCTGGCTCGGCAACACCGAGCGCATCAACACGACTTCGAATGATCTCGACGCTTTGATCGAGGGCTTCATCGTCGAAGTCTCCCGATGCCTCGTAGACGACCGAGACGCCGCCCTGGAGGTCGAGACCGAGCAACGGTTCATTGCCTGCGGCAAGGGTGTAAATGAAGCCGCCGACAGCGACGAGCACCACGAAGAGGCCGGAAAGCAGGTGATTGCGAGGCATCAGTCGATCTCGTCGGTGTCGCCGAGGCCAGCTTTGGCCTCTTCTTCGGCTTCTTTGGACGCCTCGGGGTCATCGGTGATCTTGCCGGCGATTGCGGTACGCGACATCTTGAGTTCGACATCTACGGCGATCTCCAGCCACACGACGGTGTCTTCGAGCGAATTGATGAAGCCGTGGATGCCAGAGGTGGTCACCACTTCGTCGCCTACGGCCAAGCTGGCCATCAACTCACGAGCCTCTTTGGCCTGGCGCTGCTGCGGCCGAATCAACACGAAGTACATGATGAGGAACAGCAGTGCGGGAAAAATCAGGGCTTCCATGGAATGTCACCATCCGGGCTGAGGCGGGGGCCGGTTCAACCGACGAACGCTAGCGGTTTACAAGCCACAAGTGGTTGAGGTCTGTGTTGATTCGCAAGTGGTTGATTCGCAAGTGGTTGATGCGCAAGTGGTTGAACACCAGCGCACTCAGCTCCACGTCGCCCAGATCTCAGAACGCAGTTGTTCGAAGGTGCCCGCCTCGATGGCGAGACGCATTCGATCAGTGAGATCAGCGAGCCAAGCGAGGTTGTGTAGGGTGATGATCCGGCCTGCGGTCGACTCGTTCGTGTTGAGCAGATGCCGCACGTAGGCGCGGCTGTACCGGCTCGAGAGCGGGTGCTCGAAGTTTGGGTCGATCGGGCCGCCGTCGTCGGCGAATCGAGCATTCTTCAAGTTGAGCCGACCTTCGCTGCTGAGCGCTGTTCCGTGGCGAGCGAGGCGAGTCGGCAACACGCAGTCGAACATGTCGACACCGTGAGCGACCGCTTCGACCAGACCGATCGGATCGCCGAGGCCCATGAAGTAGCGAGGCTTGTCAGCGGGAAGGAGCGCCGTCGCTGCGTCGAGCGCCGGCACCATCTCTTCGCGGCTCTCCCCCACCGACAATCCGCCGATGGCGTAGCCGTCGAACCCAATGGCGACGGTTTGCTCGGCTGAGTACGCCCGCATCTCGGTGTCGACGCCGCCCTGGACAATGCCGAACTGCGCTTGATCAGCGCGATCGTGTGCTTCTTTCGACCGAACCGCCCAGCGCAGTGTCCGTTCAACCGCGTTCATCTGGACCTGCTTCGGGCTCGGAAGCGGAGGACACACGTCGAGCACCATGGCGATGTCGGCACCCAACTGTTGTTGGATGTGGACCGACCGCTCAGGCGTCAGGTGCACAGATGAACCGTCGTAGACCGACTTGAAGGTTGCGCCGTCCTCGGTCACCTTGGGCTCGAGCGAGAAGATCTGATAGCCACCGGAATCGGTGAGCATGTGCCCAGACCAGTCCATGAACTGATGGAGACCGCCGTGGCGTGCGATGAGATCTGCGCCTGGCCGTTCCATCAGGTGGTAGGTGTTGCCGAGCACGATCGGTGGACCGAGTCGTTCGAGGTCGGCGGTGTCGAGTGTCTTGACCGCTGCTCTGGTCCCGACCGGCATGAACACCGGTGTTGCGATGTCACCCCTGGCGTTGGACATCACACCGGCCCGAGCGCGGCCATCGGTCGCCGTGACCTTCATCGAGATGGGACTGCTCGAGACGGTCAACGCAACGCCCCGAACCAACCGAGGACCACCACGGCCAAGGTGCCGAGCACGAGGGCGACGATCAGCCCGATCCACTCGTTACGCGTGGGGGGCCATCCGCTGGTGCGATGCTCCGGCTGTGAGTCCATCCCGTGAGGATACGAAGCGGCATCACCGATCCAGCGGCCGCTTGTCACTCGCTCCGAGGGCTCGCAGGCACTGGAACGCGGTGCAGCAACATCGCGTCGCCGAAGCTCAGCATTCGGTAGTCCTCGCGCAACGCCGTTTCGTAGATCGTGCGCCAACGATCGCCGACAAGGGCATCGATCATCACCAGAAGCGAGCTGCGAGGGACGTGGAAGTTGGTCAACAACACGTCGACCACTTGCCAGTCGAAACCTCGATGGATGAACAGATCTGTCGATCCTTCGAGCTTTCCGGTTGCTGCCGCCGACTCGAGGGTACGAACGCTCGTGGTGCCGACAGCGACGACCCGCTCTGCGGCTTGCACCTTGGCCCAGACTTCGGGCGTGATGCGGTAGGTCTCTGAGTGCATCTCGTGATCGAGAACCGAATCAGTGGAGATCGGACGGAATGTCCCCAGTCCCACCCGCAGGTCGACGGTGACGACTTCGATGCCCTTGGCCGCCAAGGCCTCGAACACTCCAGCGGTGAGGTGCAGCCCGGCAGTTGGAGCCGCTACAGAACCGGGGTCGTTGGCGTAAACGGTCTGATAACGCTCAGGGTCGGCCAGCGGGGTCGTGATGTAGGGAGGCAACGGCACTTCGCCGGCCCGCTCGACGAGATCGTCGGTGAGCAGGCGAAGTACTCGCCGGCCATCGTCGAGGTGATCGACGATCTGCATCACCGGCTCACCATCGAGCTCGAGTTCGGTGCCGACTCGCAGCCGCTTGCCGGGTCGCACGAGCGCTCGCCATTCGCGATGTTGGCCGGTTGGCTCGAGGAGCAGCACCTCGATGGCGCCGCCAGTGGGCTTGTGGAGATGGAAGCGAGCGGGCAGGACACGGGTGTCGTTGACGACCACCAGATCGCCAGAGCGAAGTTCGCTGGGAAGATCGGCCACCGTTGCGTGTCGAATCGGGTCGCCGTCGATCAGCAACCGGGCGCTGTCACGTGGCTCGGCGGGCACTTGGCCGATCGACGACTCGGGAAGGTCGTAGTCGAACGCCTCCAGGGCGAATCCGTCGGCGCTCACGAGAACAATTGCTGTGTCTGTTCAGGTGGGGTGAGCCCCAAGTGCCGCCAAGCCGCTTCGGTCGGTACGCGACCGCGCGGCGTTCTCAACAAGAACCCCTGCTGGATCAAGAACGGCTCGATCACGTCTTCGACGGTTTCGGTTGGCTCACCAAGGCTGATCGCCAGCGTGCTGAGGCCGACGGGCCGGCCGGCGAAGTGGGTGCAGAGGTTTGACAGCAGCGTGCGGTCGACCTTGTCGAGACCGCGATCGTCGATGCCGAACAGCTGCAGCCCGAGGGCGGCGGACTCGCCGGTGATGATGCCGTCGCCACGGACCTCGGCGTAGTCACGCACTCGGCTCAGCAGGCGGTTGGCAATGCGAGGTGTGCCCCGGCTGCGGCGAGCGATCTCATCAGCACCATCTGCGGTGACCTCGATGCCGAAGATGGCCGCCGCTCGTTCCACGATCAAGCGAAGATCAGCGGCGTCGTAGAACTCCAAGCGAAAGGCAAAACCAAAGCGATCCCGAAGCGGGCCGGTGATCAGCCCGGTGCGGGTGGTGGCGCCGACCATGGTGAACGGTTCGAGATCGAACCGGATCGACCGAGCGGCGGGTCCCTTGCCCAGGACGACATCGATCTGACCGTCTTCCATCGCTGGGTAGAGCACTTCTTCGACCATGCGAGGAAGGCGGTGGATCTCGTCGATGAACAAGACATCGCCGGCTTCGACTTTGGTGAGGATCGAGGCGAGGTCGCCGGCTCGTTCGATTGCCGGACCAGAGGTGATGTGCAGGTGTGAACCGAGTTCGCTGGCCACGATGCCAGCGAGCGTGGTCTTGCCGAGACCGGGGGGCCCGGCGAAAAGCAGGTGATCGGCAGTCTGCTCTCGCAGCTTGGCTGCATCGAGAATGATGCCGAGGCGTTCTTTGAGTTCGCGCTGACCAACGAAGTCGTCGAGTGTGCGCGGTCTGATCGATTGCTCGTCGCCCGGGTCTGGGAGATCGCCACCGTCCATCGGGGCCCCATCGACCCATTCGTCGCGGGGCATCAGCCGCTCGCCAGGGCGCGCAACGCCTGCTTGAGCAGGGCACCACTGTCGAGACCACCGCCATCGGCGGGAAGGCTGACCACCGCCAGCTTGATCTCGTCGGGGGTGTAACCGAGCTCACTCAATGCTTGTCGCACGTCGCCGAGCGGACCGGTAGCGATGGGAACACCGGGCGACCCATCACCGTCGATCACGGGGAGCACCAGGGAGGACTTGAGCTCGACGAGCAACCGCTGAGCGGTCTTCTTTCCGACGCCGGGAACTTCGCACAGTGCATCGATGTCGTCGCCGTCGAGGATGACAGCCAGGCGCTGTGGCGGATGGGTCGCGATGATCGCCAGAGCGAGCGCTGGCCCGACTTTGTGTGCAGCGAGTAGGCCCTCGAACGCAATGCGTTCGTCCTTGGATTCGAAGCCGAACAGTTTCTGATCGGCTTCCCAGAAATGGTGGTGGACGTGTACCGAGACTTCGCCGCTGCTCGGCAGGGACGACATGGTCCGAGGAGTGACGACCAGGCGATAGCCAACGCCACCCACATCCATGACGATCTCGGCGCTGGCTTTTTCGATGTCGGCTTGCCGTTCGATGATCTGGCCGCGCAGCAGGACGATCATTGGCTTGCCACCCGTCGCACGGGTTGACCGATGCGGGCACTGACACGGTTCTTCACAAACCCTGACGGATCGTTGGCCAGGTGGCACAGCGCAATCGCAGCAGCATCGGCGGCGTCAGCGGGTTTTGGCGTCGACGACAGATTCAGCAACACCTTCACCATGTCCTGCATCTGGCGTTTGTCCGCCCGACCGTCACCGGCAACCGCAGCCTTGATCTGGTTGGGCGAATACTCGGCGACGTCGGCGCCGCAAGCGATCGACTCGGCGATCACGACACCGGACACCTGGGCCACGCTGACCGCAGTACTGACGTTGTTCTGGAAGAAGATGCGTTCAACGGCCACGACGGTTGGATGATATTCCCGCATGATGCCTCGCACTTCGCGCTGGATCTCGGCGAGTCGGTTCGGCGTTGAATCCGCCGGAGCAGTGGTGATCACCCCAATGGCAACGGCGCGGCCACGCCCTCGGCCATCTGGCTCGATGACCGCAAACCCGCACCTCGACAGACCAGGGTCAATTCCCAAAACGAACACCTGTACGACCGTAGCGGATCCAAACATAGGCAAGAGGGACCATCACGCGCGCTGTGACTGAACAACGGGCAACACATGCCGAAGTACACCGGGTGACCAGTTCTGATTTGACCATCAACGTTGATTCTGTCTCTCAGTGGTTCGGTGATGTGCAGGCGCTCACCAACCTGAACATCCAGGTCCCCAAGGGGTCGATCACGACGCTGCTCGGTCCAAACGGTGCGGGCAAGACCACCGCGATCCGAATGATCACCGGCGCTCTCGAACCGGGTCAGGGAACGGTCCGAGTTTTCGGTCTGGACCCAGCCAGCAGCGACGGTGAAGAAGTTCGTCGCCGCTGCGGTGTGTTCTCCGCCAAGCCCTCGCTCTACGACCGTCTCGACGGTTGGGACAACCTGCGGTACGCCGCTGAGATCTACGGCCTCGGCCGAAATGCCGACAAGAGAATCGCCGACGCAGCATCGACGTTCGGCATCGACGCGGCGCTCGACAAGCAGGTCGGCGGCTACAGCACTGGCATGAAGACCCGCCTGGCGTTGGCCAGGGCGATTTTGCACGAACCTGACCTCCTGCTGCTCGACGAGCCCACCTCGGGCCTCGATCCTGAGTCGGCGGTTTCGGTGTTGTCACTGATTCGAGACATGACGTCAGGCGGACGCACCGTTTTGCTTTGTACACATCTCTTGCTCGAAGCCGAGGGCCTCGCTGACGAAATCGTCATCATGGAGCACGGCACGAGTCTCGTCGCCGGCAAACCAAACGATCTCGCCAGCCACTTCTGGCCTGCACCGCAGGTCTCGATCGGCACCACGGGGGGAGACCACCTCGTACTCCTCGACACAGCAGCCGGGGTGCTCTCGGTCTCGATCGACGGCGACCGCGCCATGCTCGAAGTCGAAGACATCACCATCGTGCCCGAGTTGGTCAAGACCCTCGTGTCGGCCGGCGCCGCAATCACCACGGTGTCCCCATTCGTTCCGAATCTCGAAGATCTCTACTTCGCCGTCCGCAAGGGCCGGGAATCAGACGATCAACCACCACCGCCCGTCACCGCGAGCACCGGCGGCCAGCGTCGTTCTCGCGTCGCCGCAGCTGCAGCCCCCACCACTCGACGCACCGGACAGGAATCACGATGAATTGGAACCAGGCCTTCACCGTTGCAAGGACAGACCTCAAGCAGCTCATCCAGGCCAAGGACTTCTGGGTGCCGATGGTGATCCTCGGCTCACTGTTCTTTTGCGTCGTGCCCTTGATTCTCCTCACGCTGATCACCCAGATCGGCTCGGTCGAGGTCATCGGCCAGATCTCGGGAGCCCTCGAAGCGCTGCCCGCCTCGGCCCAGGACCAGATCCAGGGCGATACGCCCGAGGCTCAGACCGGATACGCACTCGCGGTGTTCCTCTTCGCTCCCGTCGCCGTCATCGTGCCATTGACGATCTCGACCGCCGTGGGCGCTGCCACCATCGTTGGCGAGCGCGAGAAGGGCACCGGCGAGTTCCTCGCTCACTCCCCCGCTGGCGCTCGTGAGATCTACGTCGGCAAGCTCATCGCCTCGCTCGTCCCCGGCTACTTCACCACCGCCGTTGGCTTTGCGGTGTATTCGCTGATCGTCAACCTCACCGTCGGCCCACAGGTCGGCGGATGGTTCTTCCCCACCGCTCAGTGGTGGCTCATGATCCTCTGGGTGTTGCCACCGTTCTTGGCCATCTGTCTCTCGCTCGTTCTGCGACTGTCGGCAACGGTCAAGTCGACCGCAGCCGCACAGCAGGCTTCGGGCTTGGTGGCATTGCCGCTGATCATGATTGCGTACAGCCAGAGCACCGGCGTTCTCTTCGGTGCCGGCTACATGCCGATCATCGTTGGTGCCGTCGCCTGGATGATTGCCTTGTTCAGCCTCAATCGAGGCGTCCGTTCGGTCACTCGCGAACGCCTGCTTGGCGTTGCCTCGACCTAGCGAGAACTAGCCGAGCTGATCGACGATGGCGTCGTCGAGATCGATGTTGCTGTGCACGTCCTGCACGTCATCGTGGTCGTCGAGCACATCGGTCAGCCGTAGAACTGCATTGGCAGCATCGACTTCGCCGATGGGCACGAGGTTGGTCGCCCTCATCGTGGTGTCGGACTCGAGCACTTCCATGCCTTCGGCTTCGAGCGCATCGCGCAGGCCGTTGACATCGGTGGGCTCGCAGGTGACCTGCCAGAACTCGTCGAGATCCTCGAGATCCTCGGCGCCGTTGTCGAGGCCGACCATCATGATGTCGTCTTCTTCAATGGCCTTGGCGACGTTCACGTAGCCCTTGCGCTCGAACTGCCACGACACGGCGCCGGGCTCGGCCAACGAGCCGCCGTTCTTCGAAAGCAACGAACGCATCTCGGAGCCGGTGCGGTTCCGATTGTCCGACAACGTCTCGATCAACAGGGCGACGCCACCAGGGGCGTAACCCTCGTAGGTGATGCTCTCGTAGTTGACACCCTCGAGTTCGCCCGTACCACGCTTGACCGCACGCTCGATCGTGTCGAGCGGAACCGAGCTGTCTCTGGCCTTTTGGAACATGGTGCGAAGAGTCGGGTTGGACTCTGGGTCGCCACCGCCTTGGCGGGCCGCAACCTCGACCTGCTTGATGAGCTTGGCGAAGAGCTTGCCGCGCTTGGCGTCGGTGGCACCCTTCTTGTGTTTGATGGTTGCCCATTTGGAGTGACCAGACATCAGCCCATCCTACGCACGGACCACGGTTTCGATGAACAACCCATGCAGACGCGTGTCATTGGTCAGCTCTGGATGAAACGAGGCCACCATGGTCTGACCTGATCGACACAGGACGGGAACGCCTTCGACCGTCGCCAACACCTCGACATCGGGCCCGACTCGATCGACCTTCGGCGCACGAATGAAGACCGCTCGAAACGGTGCGTCCAACCCCTCGATGTCGAGATCGGTCTCGAATGATGCGATCTGTCGGCCGTACCCGTTGCGTTGAACGGCGAGGTCGATCCGGTCGAAGGAGAATTGCTCTGACCTGGCGTCGATGATCTCGCTGGCCAGAAGGATCATGCCGGCACAGGTGCCGAGCACTGGCATGCCAGCGTCGAGTCTTGTTCGCAGAGGCTCGGTGAGCCCTTGCGAAACAAGCAACTTCGACATCGTGGTTGACTCCCCGCCGGGAATGACCAACGCATCGACCGAATCGAGCTGCGCTTCAGTGCGAACTTCCATGGCCTCGACGCCGCAGCCTCGGAGCGCTTCGACGTGCTTGGCGAACGCCCCTTGCAGGGCGAGGACGCCGAACACTGCCTTGTCCCTCGCTGCCTTGTCTCTCGCTGCCTCGTCTTTTGCTGTGTCGTCTCTCACTGGAGCGTTCTGGCCAGAAACGGTGTTCACCAACCGCGTTCGGCGAACTTGATGGTGTCGTCCATGCCAATGCCGGTCATGGGCTCACCGAGGTTGCGGCTGACGCGGGCCAGAACAGCGGCATCCATGTAGTTCGTCGTTGCCTCGACGATGGCCTTCGCCCGCGGCGCTGGGTCTGAGCTCTTGAAGATGCCGGAACCAACGAAGACGGACTGAGCGCCGAGCTGCATGGCGAACGCAGCGTCAGCCGGAGTGGCGAGGCCACCGGCACAGAACAGTGGAACCTGCAGCTCGCCGGTCTTGTTGATTTCCTGAACAAGAGGGAGCGGAGCCTGCAGTTGCTTGGCCCACTCGAAGAGTTCTGCCTCGTCGGCTTGGGTGATCTTGCGGATGTCTCCGAGGATCGAGCGGAGGTGGCGAACAGCCTCGACGACGTTGCCCGTTCCGGCTTCGCCCTTCGAGCGGATCATGCAGGCACCCTCGGCAATGCGGCGGAGCGCTTCACCGAGGTTGGTGGCGCCACAAACGAATGGAACATCGAATGCGAACTTGTCGATGTGGTGGGTTTCATCAGCCGGGGTGAGAACCTCGGACTCGTCGATGTAGTCGACTTGCATGGACTGCAGGATCTGGGCCTCGACGAAGTGGCCGATTCGAGCCTTGGCCATCACCGGGATGGATACAGCGTTTTGGATTCCCTCGATCATGACGGGGTCGCTCATACGAGCGATGCCGCCATCACGACGAATGTCTGCAGGCACACGCTCGAGCGCCATGACCGCGACTGCTCCGGAGTCCTCGGCGATCTTTGCCTGCTCGGCATCGACCACGTCCATGATGACGCCGCCCTTGAGCATCTCGGCCAAGCCACGCTTGACGCGAGTGGTTCCAGCTACAACTTCAGATGATTCCGACATGGCCGGAAATGTACATCGGTCGAGCAGACCAATGGCCAGCGAAGCAGGCCAATTTGGTCAACCTGTCGTGACCAGCGTGTTCTGATCAGCTGGTGGGCAGCCGGACGTCGCCTGACTCGGGGTAGAGCGCCCAGGTCTGGCCGGGCGTCAACGCGATGGGGGTGCCAGCGCTGTCGAGCAGGACTGGCTTGGTGTCCTGGGTCTCTCGGCTCCACGTGCCCTCGATGACAACACCGTCGGTCAGAACGAACAACTGCCCTGAACCGGTGCTGACCAGTTCTGGAGAAATGGCGTCAGCGGGGCTGACGACGTAGCTCGACACAAAGATCACGACGTTTTCAGGGGCGAGTTGTTCGCCTTCGCTGTTGGTGTGGGGCTGGCCGTCCTGGGTGCGGAGCCAACCGCCCAGCGCTTCATCCCAGGTGTGGGTGACGAGGGGGCCGCCTCGATACGCGATCGTGATGGGTTCCACGAGTGCACGACCGGTGGCGTTCGCCGATGCCGAGGGCGCTCGGTAAGAGAACCACGGGCTCGGCGGGGTGGCCTCGGGCGGCGCAAGCGCAAAGAGGTCGCTGGTGTTGGTGTAGAGGTTGTGCGGTGCGGGACGGGATCCGTTTCGGTAGTACTCGGTGCGCGACATCGCAGTGACCGAGTAGATCGGCAAGCTGCGCAATGCGTTGGCCACGTAGTCGTTGCCGCCAGACGAGGCGTACAGCGGGGTGTCGAGACCACGCAGAATGCCGAAGTCAGAGGTTCGGCTGGAGCGAACTGGACCGACCGCATCAGGATTGGTCGAGTGGAAGATCGCCAGGAAACGGGTGATGCCCTCGACGCGCACTTCGAACACCAAGTCGGCGACGTCGAGACCACTCTGAGGGCGTGCGGACGGATGGTTGTCGATCTTGACCGCAAGCGCTGGCCGCTCGCCGATCGCTGGGTCGGTGAACGCCGCACCGGTGAGCGGAGCGCCATCGGTGACCAGCTCGTCGGCGGGGATGGTCTCCACCATGGTGGTCGTTGTTGTTTCCGCAACGACCTCAGTGGTGGCCGCCGCGGCTTCTGTGGTGGTTGGCTCGACAGCTTCGTCATCGCTTCCCGAGCACGAGGCAGCGAGCATGGCAAAGGCGAGAGCACCCGCAACGACGCTGCGGGTGTGGTGGATGGTTGTCACTTAGATCTCCGAGAGAACGTCGAGCCGCCAGTTGATGGGAATGTGAGGAACTGCCGCATCTGGACGAGGCGGAGCGAACCACAGGTGTTGCAGACCAGGGCTGGTCTTTGCCGGTTCGTAGGGACCGGTTTCAATGCGCGTCAGCGCCGAGCTGAGCCCTGGGGGGTAACGGGTGACCGAGACGGCGTCTTGGTCGCCTGCGATCTCACGATCCGGCTCGAACAATCGCCCGAAGGCTGCTCGAGCAACAGGGGCTGCAACCCCAGAGAGCGGTGAGTCGATGATGGTGCGGCCGAACAACGAGGCACCCAGCGTGGCTCGCTGGGCATCGCCGTTCTTGAGCCGCGTGAGGAGCCCGGCGACAACGCCTTCGAGTTCGATTCGACCAATGGCATCGAGCAGGCCAGTGGTGACGACGATGGCTCGCTCGTCACTCCAGTCGAGGGCGGCGCCATTCAGTGAGTCATCATCGATGACGTAAAGACTTGGCTCGGAAAGCCCGGTGGAAAGCGCCAGACCCTCGACCACGTTGTCGTAGCGTTGGTATTCCTCGTCGCCGAGCGGTCGAGCACCGATGGCCGAGAGCAACCGCGGAACGCTGTTGCGCAGCAGCAACCAGACAATGCCAGCAGCAAGGACGGGTCCGATGATCAGCCCGAGCCAGAACGGCAGACCTACGAGCCAGAAGAAGAGCGTCAAGAGAACCGCTGCCAGAACAGCCAGGGGAACCCACGCCAAAGCAACAACGGCTCGAAGATGGGGTTGGATCACAGCGGACGAGCTCCTGGTGTCGAGACTCCAGGAGACTAGACCGGACCGCTCCCCTTTTGCGCGCCCCTGGGCTGGGTCGAGACGCGTTCGTACCGTTCTGCATACGCCAAGGCCAAGCGGCGCATGGAATGAGCCTCGGCTCGTTCCCTCCCCCGTTCGAGTTGGCGATCGATTTCGCTTCCAGCATCGAGCGTCGCTTTGATGGCGTTGGCGAGGGCGAGCGGGTTGCCTGTGGAGAACAGCGTGGCATCCGCTCCATCGCCGGTGGTGATTCGGTACGCATCGAGATCGCTGGCAACGACAGCTGTTCCCGCTGCCATTCCCTCGAGCAGTACGACGCCAAAGCTCTCTCCCCCCAGCGATGGCACACAGAACACGTCGGCCCCTCGCAGTCGGGCTGCCTTTTCATGGTCGTCGATCGGTCCCAGCCACTCGATGCGATCGTCGGCGGCGAATCGTTGCTGCAGTGCAGCGGTTTGTGGACCCTGTCCGCCAACCCACAGCCTGACCTCAGCGGGAAGGTGCGCCATGGCCTCGAGAAGGACGTGGAGTCCCTTGCGTTCTTCGTGACGCGCAAGGAAGAAGATGGTCGGCCCACCGGTAGGAGCAGGCTCAGCAGCGAGGATGCGCTCGACCTCGATGCCGTTCGCCAGCACGTCGTAGCTTCCCCCGAGATGACGCTCAGCCATCGATGCGGCTTCCGACGACACGGCCACTTTGACGTCGAGCCGAGCGGTCAAGCGGCGCACGAGCGGCCGGAGCCAGCGGTAGGCGGCGATCGTGCCGTTGGCATGAAACGTCCCCACGAGCGGGGTCGGTTTGACGGTGAGCGTGGTCAGTGTTGGGCCGGGGGCCAGCGGCTCGTGCAGGTGAAGCACATCGAAGCGCTCGTCCCATACAGCACCGAGCACTCGCAACTGCGCAGCGGGGTCGGGAGCCAGCGGAGCGAGCGATCCGTTCTGCGCGTACGGGATCGAGTTGCCGAGCGGCGTGACCCATGGTTCTGGAGGTAACCCATCACACGGCGCCAACACCTGAGCCTGGTAGCCCTGGGCCCGAAGCGAGCGACCGAGGCCGAGCACCTGCGCTTGCACGCCGCCCCACACCCCGAGGCTGTAGGGGCAGACGATTCCAATACGCACCCCGAAACCCTATGACCCAACGCGCTGAGCGGTCGCTCGAGACCTCAGCCTGCCGTCGCCTCGTCGAGGAAAACCGGCTGCAGCACGTGCCATTGCTCGGGTGCCGCCTCGATCAAGATCTCGAGCTCCCTCGCCAGTTGTTGAGTCGTGGCCCGAAGATCGGCTCGCAGAGAACCGCCTCGTGAGACCGGAACCGGTGGCCGGATACGACACACCCGCTGGTCGCCCTCGAAGTACACCGCCGTCGGCAGCAACGGGGCGCCGGTTCGCCTGGCCACCAATGCCGGCCCGACGGGCATCGTGGTGCGGGCACCGAAAAAGTCGACCTCGATGCCCCCGCCAGTGAGATCTCGATCGGCAAGAAGGCACACCACGTGCTTTGCCTTTACTGCTGCTACGACAGGCCCGAGCGCATTCGGACCCAAAGGGATGACATTGATGCCGTAGGAGGACCTCACGTCACGGAACCACTCGAAGACGTCGTGGGGTTCGAGAGGCTCGACCACGGCGCTGACGGGAATGTCAGCAACTCGTCCCAACCACGCCGCAGCCCATTCCCAGCCTCCGAGGTGCGGGAGAACCATGATCGGTCCGAGGCCATCGCGTCGGGCTTGAAGGATGTGTTCATAACCCTCGACGCCGAAGCCCGTGTCGATCGTGGCCGGAGAAAGCCCGGGCAGCCGGAGCGTTTCCGCCCAGTACCGGCCGTACGAGCCGAAGCCTTGGCGGGCAAGCGCTCGCAGCTCGGCGTCGGTGGCATCCGGGCAGACTCGCCGAAGATTACTCTCGAGCGCCGTCATCGAGTCGTCGAGCCGGTGACTGGCCGCACGACCGAGCGTCGAGCCGGCGCGACGCAGCAATGAGACGGGAAAGGGCCGTACCGCCAACGACCCGACCTCGAGCAGACGTCTGGCTCTACTGGTCATGGCGGAGCTGGGGGGTCAGCGACGGCGGGTACGGCGCGGCGCACGCTCGCGCCAGTCAGTGCGAGCCCGGAGCTCGCGTCGACGGGCTCGACGAGCGGCCGATGGATCAGCCGACACAGGCAGGTCGCGAGCGGCTGTCGCCTGCTTCCAGACCTTGAGGAACCGGGTGATGGCGGTGATCACGGTCAGTGCGAACATCACCCAGAGCACCTCAACGAAGATGGCGCTGAAGAGCAGACCGAAGCCCAGTGCCAAGAACCGCTCGGCGCGTTCCATGAGACCGCCCTTGGCATCGAAGCCAAGCGATTCGGCCTTGGCCCGTTGGTACGACACCAGCGCCGCTGCAATGAACAGACCGAAGGGAAGCAGTGCCATGCGAGGCGTGTCGGTGCCGGCCAGATACCAAGCGGCACCGGCAAAGAGCAGGCCATCAGAAAGTCGGTCTGAGACCGAATCGAGGTAGGCACCGCGTGGGCCGGAACTCCCGGCCGCCTTGGCGACAGCTCCGTCGAGGGCGTCAGGGAGACCCGTGAGCGCCAGAAGCAACACGGCAAGCGGGAACTGCCCGACACCGATGGCGACGCCACAAGCTGCAGCCATGAGCACACCGATTCCGGTGATCACGTCTGGCGACACGCCGGCGCGGTGCAGCGTGCGACCGATCGGCGTTGTGGCCTTGTCAACTGTTTCGCGGAAGTTGCCGTCGAACATGGGAGTCCTACTGGTTGGAGGGGAGGCGCTGCCGGGGCGAGCCGGGGCGGCCTCCTCAAGAATGCTTGCAAATGCTAGCAGGAGAGGCTCGACCGACGGTGCGGACGGCGTCGGCTACCTTCGCCGGATGACAAACGACAGAAAACGAGATCGCTTCGACAAGCTGGCGCCGCGGGATCTCGTTGCCACCCTTCGATCGCTCGAACGTCGCTTGGGTTCGGTGAAGAGCCGAGCGAACAACCCCCGGCTCAGCGAAGTCGTCGAACGTCCGGGACCATCCGGGACCAGCCTCGACACGCTCCTCTCCGAGGCCGCTCGAGGCAGCTCCTTGGTGGTCAGTGCATTCGACACTGCTTTGGACGGCGTTGAACCGGTGGTGCCCGCCGCCACCATCGATCCGTCGGAGCGAGTCTTCACCGACGATCGAGGCTGGTCTGTCGACGCCGCAATCGAGGTCATCACCTCAGAGTCAGACAGGGCTGCTGATCGGATCGACAGCGCTTCGGCGGCTGGGCTGAGCAGAGCCGTCGCCGTAACTGGGGCTGGTGCCACCACTCCCCTGGCCATTGCTCAACAGTTGTCCCGAGAGTTGATCGAGGCCTTGACGGCGAGCGAACGTCATGTCGAGTGGCTCGAAGGCCAGGTCTGATCCTGGTGGCTGGACTCCGCCCGACTGCGTTCGAGGGCGATCCCGATGTCGACGAACTCCGTACGTTCTTCCTGCCCGAGCACCAGTTCGACGGTGACGTGCTGTGGACCTTCGGGACCTCGTTGAAGTCGGCCTATGTGAACAGCTTCGAGTTCATGAACCACGCTCCGGTCGTACAGCTCTGGCGTGATGACGCCAATGTCATCCAGGCGGTCTCGCGGATCTCGCTCGGCACGGGTGAGTGGTTCCACCAGGCTTCACCCAGCCACCGGACCGCCGAAGTGAGCAACCCCATCATCAACCAGGCGGACGCCGCGCTCGCTCTGCTCACCAGCCGATCTGGCTGGTCGACGGTTCGCTACGGGAGCAAGCTCGATGAGATCGAGCACCTCGAGCGGTGCGGCTACGTCGGCAGCAACGCCACCGAGGTCGTGATGTCTCGTTCGCTCCTCGAGCCCATCAAGGCGGTCGTTGTCCCGGACGGAATCGACGTGCGGATCCTCGACCCCGACGATGTTGCCGCCGTCCACGAGCGAGCGATGGCCCAAGTCGACGCCTTTTCTGCCGGAGCGCCGACCAAGCGTGAAAGGGCGTGGATCACCCGCTCGCTCCCCCACCAACTCGAGTATCGCTCCGCTGACTCGAACCTCAGCGTGATCGCCGTCGACGAAGGCCGAACCGTTCTGGGCTTCGCCGATCCCTTCTTTGATTGCGTCAACGGCATCGGCGAGTTCGAACCGGTAGGCACTCGCCAAGGCGCCCGTCAACAGGGCCTGAGCAAGGCCGTTCTGGCTCGGGGCCTACAGGAGATGCGTGACCACGGCATGACCGAGGCAATCGTGCGCACCGGCATCGAGAATGGCGCCGCCATCGCTGCCTACGAGTCGGTTGGCTTCAAGATCGTCGAACGACTCGTGCGTTTCACGCAGCAGCGCCGCTAGCTGGCGCTGAAGTGCTCAGGGTGCAGCGACGATCCAACCGCGGCTTTGAAGCTCGGCTGCGAGGTCCTCGGAGGAGAAATCGCTGAGCGCCGCATTGCTCTTCTTGGCGGCCGGCTTGCGCTTGGCAGCGGCCTTCTTGGGCTTCGCCTTGGTCTCCGGCGGCTTTGCCGCCGATGACGGACGGGAGCCCGGAGGCGGACCGTCACCGTGCAACTCTGTCTGGAGCTGTTCGATGAACTCGGCAGCTTCAGGGCCGGTGAACTTTCCCCCCGCTTGGCGCTGGGTGAAGCCCATGGGTCCACGAGCATCGCGAAAATCCGAGTGCCCCGCCTCTTCGAGAAGCTCTTGCAGTTCCCTCATCTGTGTGTGGGATGCCGGGGGGCCTGATGATTGTCCGAACGCCATGGCTCCACCATGCCACGGTGACGCGAGCATCACGAGGCCACGGTGACGCGAGCATCACGAGGCCACGGTGACGCACCCATCACGAGGAGCGGACGATCATCGACTGGCTGGCGACTGCCAGTAGCTGACCGTCTTGGCTCCACATCAGTGTCGTGCCGTGGGCGAAACCGTTCCCGATGAACTCGATCTGATTGTCGAGCTGCACCCACGCGCCGTCAGAAGTGTCTGAGTCAGCAAAGCGGATCGTGTTGTCGATGCTCGTGCAACTCGTTTGTTCCCCCAGCGCGTTGCCGAGCGCCGAAGGTCCGTAGTCGGCCATGATCGCCAGGGCACCGGGGTCGTTGCGCACGCCCGGCATGCGGCTCCAAATCGTTGTGCGCTCGTCGCCGCTCGGGGTCCCTCCCTCGACAAAGCCAAACATGCCGCGAGCGACTCGGATGTCGACGTGGTTGTGCATCGACTCCTCCTCGTCCAGATCACCGAAAGATCGAATGAGCGGCTCGCACTCATCAGGGTTGGGGACATCGGCCGGGGTTGCCCAGATTCCTCTCGCCTTTTCCGGTCGTTCACCGACTGCGGCCAGCACCGTGATGATCTCGCGGTCGCCCACGTGGCCCACCATGCGGCCTTGCGACACCGTGTAGCCCTGACTCGGGATCGTCACCTCGAGATCCAGCACTTCGCCGGGCTGGGTTCGGGCGATGTATTGGCCTGTGGCCCACACGGCGGGACGACCCGTCGTGAGCTCGATCGCCTGGATGCCAGCAGCCAGCCCAGCGCCCCCGAACAGCGATCCGCCGCCACCGCCAATCGCCGGGGTGAGTGGAAGACTCCAACGATCGGTGTCGCCGTGGCGATCGAGGTTCAGAAATTCTGTACTGGACCGGAGAGCTGGAGCTGCGCACATCTCCTGAGTGTGGGCGATGCGCTGCTCCGCTCAAAGTTCAGCGACCTCGGTGCGACGAAACGAACGTCCTGGCTCGGCTGGCGGCCGTGCAGCCGACGCTCATCGCCTCGGAATCGAACACTGGAGTGTGCTCATGCCGCTCTGGATCTCGAACCCAAGAACTCGACCCGACGCCAAGGTCAGCGTGGCCGTCTCGTTGTCGAAGATCACGAGGTCTCCGGCGAGCGGCACGAGCGACTCTTCGAGAGACAGCCGGTCGCTGCTACGCCAGTACTTCTCACCCAAGGAGAAGGAGGGTCTTTCACAGAACGACGGTTCGTTGTTCAACTCCATCGTCGACACGACCGAGCGCGGTTCGGAGCAGGCAGCAGCCACGACGAGAAGGCTGCTGAAAGCAGCGAGCGTGATCGCATTGACAGACCGGCGCTTCCACACGCCTTCCCTTCGACTCGAAGCCTCGACTCTTGAATCGGCGGCTCGACGGGGCGGGCCTCGCAGACCGCTCGCCGAGGGCTTGGGTCTCCGTCTCGAGATGCGAGGCTGCATCTCCACCCGTCAGCCCCCCCGAGCGCGCTTGCATCGGAAGCCGGTTCTCCTCCCACTACCGCTTCTGCAAATCGACCTGACCGTCACGGAGGCTGGCGACACGAGAGGCTTCACCAGTAGCGCGGTCGGGTGTGACGCCGGATGGTGATTCTGTGCGGGCGTTATGAGCGGTTCGACACGCCGGGGGACCACGAGTAATGCCTACCCACACCCTCCCTGCCGGTTAGCGCGCGGGTTGAAGGCAGCGGGGTGCTGTCAATATCGAGCGTGTTGACGGACTTCCCCGGGTGATCTTGAGGTGGACCCGAAGATCCTTTTCACCCCCTTCCGGCACCTTCACGGTAAGGCGATGTTCTGGCTGGGTGCAGGTTTCGGCCTCGCGCTCATCACCGAGACCAGTTCACTTCGGTAGGTGGCCCACGATTGGTATCAACTCTGAGAGTGTCGGGACTTCGAAGTCGGGGTCGATACCTGCTGGGCGGGTCTTCCCTGCCCGGTTGACCCACGCAACGGGGATTCCAAGGCTCGCAGCGCCAGCCACGTCGCTTGTTGCTGAGTCGCCGATGTGAAGCACGTCGGCGGGCCCGAGCCCTAGAGTTTCAAGACCAGCCTCGAACAGTTCGGGTCGAGGCTTGTACGACCTGACGTCTTCGCTTGTGATGAGGTGGCCGAAGTCCAGATCATGAACTGCGATGGCGGCCTCAACGTCGGCGCGATCGATGTTGGACAGCACCACGACCGGAACCTCGATCGCTGAGAGGAACTGGACGGCGTCTTCGAACAGCGACGCTGTTTGCCAGTGGGCGAACATCAGCTCGCTCAGCTCACGGGTGTCGCACGACGCGTTGAAGTTGTCGCAGGTGTAGTCGAGGGACCATTGCTCCAGGGCTCTTTGGGTTTGGAACGTGGCGCCGAAGCTGTTCTTGAACGCGTTCGAGAACACGCTCCACCAATGTGACCCGATCTCGGCTGCGCTCGCGCCTGTGGGAGACGCCTGCTTGATCGTTGTGCAGATCTTGTCGATGACAACGTCGTCCTCGTGAACAACGGTGCCGTAGAAGTCGAGCATTACAGCTTGGAACATTGCGAAATCATCACACCCATCAATCATCGACGCACGTGAGTTCCTGCCTTCCGATGGGGATATGCGCCAGCTACACCGAGACGACGAAGGCCTGCTTGCCGATAGCGTTTGCCGGTTCTGCGCTAGCTCGTGCCGCCGTGTCGGGCGACACTATCGAGCACATGACAACCAGAGTATGAACAAGTATGATCTATTCATGTCTGTCGAACGAGTCACCGTTTCACTCGAATCTGATTTGGCGTCCGCAGTCCGAGAAGCCGCCGATGACGACTCACTCAACATCTCAGCATGGTTCGCCGACGCCGCACGCCGTCGGCTCGCAAGCCGAGGTCTTCGCGACGTCATCGCTGATTGGGAAGCTGAACACGGCACCCTCAGCGATCAAGAACTCGATGCCGCAAGATCACGCCTTTCACAGTGACCGCACTCGTCCTCGATGCCGGCGCGCTCATCGCGTTGGACCGCAACGATCGAGAAGTCTGGGCAATGCTGCGCGTAGCTGCCGATGATTCAAGCATTGTTCAGGTCCCAGCAGGAGCGATCGGGCAAGCTTGGCGCGACGGCGCAAGACAGGCTCTGCTGGCACGTGCTCTGCGACATTGCGATGAGGTCGCCCTCGAAGGAACAGTCGCTCGCGCCGCTGGTTTGCTCTGCGGCAAGACCTCGACCGCTGATGTCATCGACGCTTCGATTGCCATAGCTGCCGCCGTTCTCAGCCGGACTGAACGTGTTGTGATCCTCACCTCGGATCGCAATGACATCGCTTCACTGGCCGCCGAACTTCGAGCGTCTGTCCAAATCGAAGTCGTTTGATCGTCAAGGGCCAGGGGGCTCAGCAAGAACTGTCGACAGAGCGAAATCGGCTGCTGTTCGACACCATCAACCGATGAACGTTGTGTGGGTAAACTCCGCCGCCGTTGACCCGATCACCGACACATAGATGCTCCTATGGATGTCAAGGAGCTTTTTCTGGGGTGTTGGCGTCGGTGGTGAAGGCACGACAGGGATGAGGCACTCAGGCTCGAGGCCAGGCTCTTATTAGGCCATCTGTCCACCGTCGCCAACAGGGCGAAATGTGTGAGCGGTGAGCTAACGATTCATTCGAAAGACAACCCCGATCTTGCTGGGGCGTCGGCCGGTTACCGA
>Ga0114952_1000268_pt1 | contig 61729 bp, 56 predicted proteins | sample SidtaG_2_FD_87303 | JGI IMG/M metagenome (GOLD analysis project Ga0114952, IMG submission 87303) | Marine algal microbial communities from Sidmouth, United Kingdom - Sidmouth_Asex2 metaG | ecosystem: Host-associated > Algae > Red algae > Unclassified | place: Sidmouth, United Kingdom | collected...
TGGTCAGTTGGGTCGATTGCGCCGGCGTGCTGCACCTCCACGGCTCGGCCGGTCAGGAGTTCGGACGCTACAGCGGTCACGTCTACGCCAGCTCGCGTTTCCTCGGCTCCGACACCCGCTCGTTCGAGAGCTCCGACACGCTCGCCAGCGTGAGCGATTCGGACTACTTCTTCGAGATGGGCATGGGCAACGGTTTCGCCGACGAGATCCTGCTCACGCCGGCGAGCGGTGCCGACATGTGCGTGGAGATCCTCGGGCAGAGCACCGGTACCGTGCTGCTCGCCGGTGCCGAGCGCACGCCGGTCACCTCCCCGTTCAACCCGGTGACGCTCGAGTCCTGTGTGCCGCCCGCCGGTGACAGCGATTGCGGCGATCCGCAGGTGGACGCGGCGAACGACTCCGCGTTGTTCGTCTGGAAGGGGTGCGACGGCGTCTGGTCGGTCGTGATGACCGGCGAGCGGCCGGACGGCGGAGTGGTGAGCGTCGACGGCCGCATCACCGCGAGCGCGGGCTTCGAGTCGATCACGCCGCGAGGGATCGAGGCCTCGGACAGCCTCTCGAGCTCGCTGAGCGCGCCGCTCACGTTCGTGATGAGAACGCAGAACCCTTGGTCGGACGGGTTCGATTTCGAGGTGGGGGACGCAGCGGATCTGTGCGTGACGCTCGAGGGCGTGAGTGACGGTCTCGAAGTGCTCGCCGGCCCCGACCGGACTCCGGTGGGCACCTCGTTCGATCCGCGGACCTTCGGCGCCTGCCAGTAGACCCGGCGGGCGCGCCAACCCTCCCCCCGCTCGTCCGGACCCGACCGCGATCGAACGCGTCGGGATCCGGAGGAGCGGGGTCGAGAGGCTTCGGGCAATCGAGCGACGGCCCCCCCGGGATGGATCACGCACTCTCGACTCGGAAAACGATGCTCGGATGCAACACGGGCGCAGGCTTTTCACGGCGATCTCCGGCAGTGCGCGCGCACAGTCGACGAATAGCGCACTGCTACGATCGCTGGCCGCGATCGAGTCCCCGAACTACGCGATGTTCGTCCACGAAGGCCTCGCTGAGCTGCCGATCTTCAACCCCGATGGGGAAGGCGGCTCGACTCCTGCGAAGGTGTCGGAGTTCTGCGATCTGATCCGGTCCAGCGATGGCCTGATCATCTCTAGTCCTGAGTATGTTCGCGCCATACCGGGCGGGCTGAAGAACGCGATCGACTGGCTGGTCTCGAGAGACGAGATTGTCTCGTTACCCGTCGCACTTGTACACGCGTCTCACCGCGGAAATGACATGCTCGCGTCGTTGCGCTTGGTGCTGTCCACGGTCTCGGAGCGATTCAGTCAGGACATCTTCCTGCGGATTCCGTTGATGGCGAAATCGCCCACGGAGATCGAGGCCATGCTCGCGGAGCCTGCGATCCGCACCTCGCTTCAAGAATTTCTGGCAGATTTCGAGCGCTTCGTCGATCTGGCGGATACGCCGCGATAGTCACGTACTGGTACACGGCGTCTTCGCGGGCTCCCAGGCGTTCCGCCACTCCCCGAGCGACCTGCGAACCGCACCGCGCCACGGGGTCTGAACGCGAGACCTTGACGTGTGCCGACGCCCCACGCGTCATCCTCGTGGTCCAGACTCTTCACGTCGGCGCGACAGCTCTCTCGCAGTGACCGGCCGTGGAGCGAGCAACGGGCAGGAGGAGGCCGATGAAGCGCGGCAGCCCTGCGCTCCGGGCACCGTCGTCGGCGGGCTGCTCGTTGTCTGTTCCGGCGGGGGCGACACGATCGACGTGATGCGGGACGTGGTCGGGGCCTGTTCCATCGCGAAGGGCGCCGGGCGCAATCGGCTGCGCATGCACCGCGAGAACGACGAGCGGCTCCTGCAGTTACGCGGCGAACAGTCCTGGATCGAGCGGATCGAACACGCGATCCGGAACGACGGGCTCGTGCTTCACGCACAGCGGATCGAGGCGACCTCCAGGGATGAGCCGCCACATCATGTCGTGGTTCTGGTACGCATGTTCGACGATTCCGGCGAGCTTCTGGAACCGGGCGTGTTCCTGCCGGCGGCCGAACGCTACAACCTGATCGCGAAGCTCGATCGCTGGGTGGTCGCGCGGGCCTTCGCCTGGCTCGCCTCGCTCGAGGCGGTGGACAGCGCGCCAGCGGTCTGCTCGATCAACCTCTCGGGACAATCGCTCGGTGACGAGTCCATGCTGGCGTTCCTGATCGAGGAGCTGCGCCGCAGCGGCGCATCGCCCGCGCGCCTTTACTTCGAGATCACCGAAACCGTCACCATCGAGAACCTCGCGAACGCGCTGTCGCTGATCGAGATCCTGCGCGGGCTCGGGTGCATGTTCGCGCTCGACGACTTCGGCAGCGAATTTGTCCTCTTTCGCCTATCTGAAGACGTTGGCCGTCGACTACTTGAAGATCGACGGGATGTTCGAGCGTGACATGCTCGCGCAACCGCTGGTTCTGACGATGGTTCGCTCGTTCGATGAGATCGGGCGGACGATGGGTATGCGTACCCTCGCCGAGAACGGGGAGAACGGGGAGAACGGGGAGATCCGGAACACGCTTGGCCGTCTCGGAGTCGACTGCGTGCAAGGGTTCGCTGTGGGGCGCCCGGAGCCGCTCGACACGCTCCGGTTTCCGCCTTCGGCGTCGCCGCGCAATCGGACCTCCGGCATCGCACGGGACGTGGGCGATCGCGAGGCGAGCTGACGGCTGTACCCTGGGCCGGAGGTTCACTTCTTCCACGATGTCGAGCTCCGCGTTCCGGATCTGACCGGTTGGTATCGCGAGCGCATGTCCGATCTGCCGGACGACCACCAGTTCGAAGTCGTGCCGGATAGGATCTGCGAGATCCTCTCGCTGTCGACCCGAGCCACGATCGGGAAACCGAGATGCCTCGGTACGCTCTCCATGGCGTTGGCCACGCCCGGGTGGTCGACCCGAAGACGGGGTGGCTCGAGGCGTTCGTGCCTTTCGGTGCGAAGGTGCGGTGAGCCGAACCGGCGCTACCCGATCGTGTAGCCGAGCACGAGGAACAGGACCAGGCTGACGCCCGCTCCCAGCGCAGCGTACGGGATCTGCGTGAACGCATGATCCATCGGCGAGCATCCAGCGCCCTGGGCGGCCAGCACAGTGGAGTCGCTGAAGAAGCAGGCGTGACTGCCGAACGAGGACGAGGACAGGAGCGCGCCGATCACCAGCGGGATGTGCGCGTCCACCGCCGCCGCCAGCGGCACGATGATGGGAATGGCGATGATGTACACCCCCCAGCTCGACGCCGTGCCGAACACGACGCTCGCCAGTACGACGAACACCAGCGCCGGGAGCAGCTCTTTCGTCAGGTAGGGCGTGATGGAATCGATTACATAGGTCGTCATGCCGAGCGAATCGTTCACTTCCTTGAGCATGAAACCCGCGACGACCGTCGACAGCGGGTACAACATCACCTTGAAGCCGTCGAACACCGCCTTGGTCTGCTGCTCGAAAGTCAAGAGCCCCTGGATGTAGTAAACGACGATCGTCACGGCGACCGTGAGTATCACACCCTTGAGCAGATCGATCTCGTAGTAGACCGTCGAGGCGACGAGGAGGATCATGGGGAAGGCGAAGTTGAACATGCCCATGGCGGTGCTCGTCGGCTTGAGCGCCGCCGTCTCCGTCTCGAGTCCCTTGTCGAGGAAGCCGTCCGGGACGGGTTGCCCGCCCTTGGCTCGCGCTTCCGCCTTCTTCATCGGACCGAGATCGCCGATGTAGCCCGCGGCGACGAGGGCGACGATGATCAGGGCCACCCACCCATAGACCATGTACGGGATCGAGGCGATGTAGAGGCCGAGCCCCTTGCCCGACTCGGCCAGCTCGTTCTCCTCGAGAAGTCCCGCGAAGAACACCGCCCAGGTCGACACCGGCACGATCACGCACATCGGAGCCGCCGTCGAGTCGATGACGTACGCGAGCTTCTCGCGCGAAACCCGATAGTGATCGGTCACGTTCTTCACCGACGACGACACGGCCAGGCAATTGAGGTAGTCGTCGATGAAGACCGCGAGACCGATGACGAAGGTGGTGAGCAGCGACTGGCGCTCGCTTCGGATCTTTCCCTTCAGCCAGCCACTGAAGCTGCCGATGCACCCGCTCTTCTCGAGCAGGACGATCAGCCCTCCCATCAGACCGCAGACGAGCACGACCCAGACGATGGTCTCGTTGCCCATCACGGCCGACAGAATGTTCGACAGCGGCGCGACGAGGTTGTCCTGCTGGATCATGACCAGCCCCGCCAGGACACCCGTGAGGAGCGATTCGAACGGCTTTCTCGAATAGATGGCCACGGCGAGAACCAGCAGCGTCGGCAACAGGCTGAGGCCGTCCCAGGGCGTTCCCTCCTCGTGCGTCATCGACAGCAGGCGGAACAGGAGATAGACCCCGAGGGCGATGAGTACAGAGACGTACAGCGATGTCCGGCTGCGATAGTCCTTCAGCGCCGCGGTCGCCTGCTCCATATCCGTTCTCCTGAGTGCGTGGCCGGAATCACTTCGTTCCGGCACCCGATCGCGCTCGACCGAGATCAGGGTGCCGGAGGTGCATTCACCACTTGCCCTACCATGCGAACGGCCTGCGCGTTCGCGACGCCTGTTTCGGAAATACCACGCTGCCGAGTCGGGCGCAAGGGCGTCGGGACGCTCGAACGGGCTCCGCCCTCGCCGCGCCGGAGCCCACGGCCGACGGAGCGGGGCGATCAGAGCGTGATCGGGAAGCCCATCTTCTGCACCATCGAGATCCAGGGCCGTCGCCAGCCGCCCTTCTCGTCGAGGGTATCGAGCGCGTAGAGAGTCATCCGGGCACCGATCCATCGAAAGGGTTCCGGCGGCAGGTAACCGGGCTCGGTCTTCGCGAACGTCATGGAGGTCTCGGGGATGTCGGCCCCGTCGAGGATCGCGAGACCGACCCGGGCGCCGAGGCGCGTGGCCGTCACCCCGAAGCCGGAGTAACCACCGGCGTACACCATGTCCCCGTCGTGATAGCGCTGGTAGTGCACGGCCATGCGGGTCGTCAATCCGATCGGACCGCTCCAGGCGTGGGAGAAGCGGATCTCGTCCCGAAGCTGAGGGAAGGTGCGGTAGAACGATTCGACCAGACGCACGAAAGGGGCAGGCGTCCGGTCGTGCGCCGGATCGGTGTCGTTACCGAAGAAGTAGCCGAGGCGGCCGCCGAACAGGATCCGGTCGTCCTTCGTCAACCGCATGTAGTTGAGCTGGGTACGGGTGTCGTAGACCCCTTGCCGATTGGCCCAGCCGACGCTTGCGAGCTGCTCCGGCGTCAACGGCTCGGTGACCACGATACGATCACGAATGGCGGAGACGCGCGAGCCGATCCGTCGATGACCCGCCGCCCAGGCGTTCGTCGCGAGCAGCACTTTCTCCGCCGAGATCGTGCCGTGCGGCGTCGATACCTCCACGCGAGTGCCACTGCGGCGGTTGGCGAGATGCGGCGTGTGCTCGAAGATCCGGACGCCGAGCTCCAGCGCCACGCGCTTGAGGCCACGCGCCAGCTTGCCCGGGTGAAGGATGCCGCCGCGCTGCCTCGACCAGACGGCCCCGTGGAACAACGGCGAACGTATCTCCGACTGAATCTGCTCCCGATCGAGCCCGACGGCGTCGTGCCCGTACTTGTCGTACAGAGCGTGCTCCCGCGCGATCGACTCGAGCCCTTCCTCGCCGACCGACACCTTCATCTCCCCCGTCCATTCGACGTCGCAATCTATCCCGTGCCGCTCGATCGTCTGGCGGAAACCGTCGATGTTGTCGCGCCCGAGCGCCTCGAGCGCAGCCACCTCGTCCGGAAACATCCGCTCGGTGTTCTCGATGCCGTGCATCGCCGAGGTCGACATGATCGCGGCCGGACGGCCACTCGCGCCGTTGGCGATCGACTTCGCCTCGATCAGCACCACGTCGCGGTCCGGGTCCTGCTCCTTCGCCTGGATCGCGCCCCACAGCCCGCAGAAGCCACCACCGACGACCAGGAGCTCGCAGCGCGTGTCCCCGGTCAGGCTCGGCTCGGCCTCGATCCGCTCGAGGCTGTCGAGCCAGTAGGTCGTGAAGCGTGTGCCGTCCAGCGCCCGCAGGGCGATCTCCTCGCTCGTCAACATGTCGTCCTCGCGATTCGGGAGCGAGCCCGGCCCCCTGTGCGCCCCAAGGATAAATCCCGACAGGCGCGGCGCCGAGGAAGACTCTCCGGCATCGGCATCGGCATCGGCATCGGCATCGGCATCGGCATCCGACACCGCGAACTCCGGCTCGCGCCCGAGCGTGAATTCGCCGTCGGCGACGGCGTGGTGCCGATCGCTCGTGGTCGGATCGTCAGAGCGTATCGGCGCGAGACACCGGCCAGTCGATCCCGGCCATGGTCGCAGCATATCACCACGCTCGCACGAGCGATAAGCCCACGCCGACCCCGCCTCGCCCCGCCGTAGCGACGCCGCCGGCAAGCGACACCGGCGGCAGGGCACACCTCGCCGTCGGCGATGGGCACTCCACCGACGCCGGCGGACGCCAAGCGCGACTACCGTTCACGACGGTCTCGGCGATCACCCGCTCGTCGTCGTGGGTGAACAGCGCGAACAGCCTCTCCTCGAGACTCCCCCGCCTCGCGACCGGGGCGCGACATCGGCGGCGTGCGCTCGACGTCGAAGGTCACCTTCCGGGACGCTGCGTCGTGACAGGACGGTCACGACGCTTGCCAGGCGCGCCGCACGCCTCGACGCTGGCGGCACCAACCCGTTCCGGAGGCGATAGTCATGTTCCCGCCCACCCCGCCGAGACGCGCCGGCGCATCCCTCGCGATCGTTCTCGGCGCTGTTCTCATCGCGGCGCCCGAGCGCGCGCGCGCCGACATCGAGCGCTGGCCGCCGCCACCGATGACGATGACCGGCGACGACTGCAGTGAACGGCTCGTCGGCAGCGGTCGTACCCTCGATCTCGGCCCGGGCCGACCCTACACCGATGCTGCCGCGGTTCCGTGGCTCTCGCTGCGACGCGGCGATGTCGTCAACGTCCACTACCGCGCGGAACCCTACCGGGTGAAGATCGCCCTCAGCGCCCGAGGCACCCGGCGCGAGCCGGTCGTCGTCAACGGCGTGACCGATGCCGACTGCAACCGTCCGACGATCAGCGGCGAGCGCGCTCGCATCGCCGACGACGCCGTCGCCGCCGGCTTCTTTCGCACCGAGGACACCGAGCGGCTCGGCACGATCTTCCTCTACCGCAAGCCGACCGACCCTTGGGGATCACGCCCGCGGCACGTGACGCTCCGAAACCTCGTCGTCACCGGCGCGCGCGAGGGCAATCGCTACGTCGGTCAGGACGGCGTCGAACGTACCTACCTCGCCGGAGCGGCCGGGATCTACGCGATCGTCGTCGATCATCTCAGCGTCGAGAACTGCACGATCACCGGCAACGGCAACGGCGTCTTCGTCAACAGTCGCGACGAGGACGAGGTGAGCTCGCACGTGATCCTGCGCGCCAACGCGCTCTACGACAACGGGAACCCCGGCAGCTGGCTCGAACACAACGTCTACGTGCAGGCACGACGTGCGCTCTACGAGGGAAATCTGATCGGACAGCTCGTGCCGGGGGCGGAGGGCTCGTCGTTGAAGGACCGCAGCAGCGGCACCGTCGTACGCTACAACCGTATCCTCGCGGCCGCCCGCGCGCTCGACCTGGTCGAGATCGAAGGCGGAATCCGGCAGGTGCTCGAGGACCCGCTCTACGACAGCGCCTGGGTATACGGCAACATCCTCGTCGACGACCTTTCGGGCGAGCGCCGCGCCTCCGTGAGCCTCGTTCACTTTGGCGGCGACAACGACGAACGCTACTATCGCCGAGGAACGCTTCACTGGTACCACAACACGATGCTGACCCGCGGCGACAAGGATGAGTTCTGGTACATCGTCTCGTTCGACACCCCTGCGCTCGGCGAGCGCGTCCTCGCGAGCAACAACGCCTTCGTGCACGAGGGCAGCTCCGAGCGCTATGTCGTCAAGGACGTCGGCCGCGTAGAGCTGATCGGAGAGCACTACTTCACCGAGGGGTGGCGCGCGCGTCGCTCGCCGGAAGCCGACGTATCGGTCGCGAGCGTGATCGAGGGCGCCAACGGTGCGCGTGTGCTGGACTGCGCCGGCCACCCGCAGCGAGGTAGCGCTCTCGTCGACGCGGCCGACACCGGCGTCACGCGCCGCCTCATCGTCACCGACCACGGCGCCTCGCCCGTGCACCCGCGGGTGTGGTGGGTGACGCACGAGCCTGCATCGCCGTGGGGGCTCAGACCGCGCCGGGTGCGCGGACTCGCACCGGATCTCGGAGCGTTCGAGTCACGCTGAGCGGGCGTGGGAGATGTTCGAGACCGATCGGGCCGCCGAGAACGCGCTACGCTCGGGCGAATCGCCCCGAGCGACGCCGAGCCTCGCTCAGCTCTCGGAAGACAGACGCGCCGGCTCCGAGGCTGCCTACAGGATCAGGTGCGTATCGAGCAGACACTTCAAGACCCGGTCCCGAACATATCCTCGATTTCCGAGCGCCCCATCCGATCGAAGTCCTCCGGGATCTCGAACCTGCCTTGCAGAAACCCGAGGCGAGGCCTCGCCACTTTCGCTCCCTCGCGCCTCGACACGCACCAGCGGTTTACCGGCTTTCGCGATTACCCGATGAGCGAGACGACCCTGACCCACCGCCCCACGGCCGCGATTGGCGCGATCGGCGCGAGGCCCGGACCCGTCGACTCCTTCACCGGCACCGTGCACCTCGAGAGGCTGACCGCGAGCGGCGTCGCCGCCGACGTCAAGCGCGTGAGCCTCACCCCCGGCGCGCGTACCACCCGGCACACCCATCCGGTCGGTCAGGTGCTCGTGGTCACGTCCGGGCGCGGCTTCGTCGCCACGCGCGAGCGATCGCGAACGGCAACATGAAGGTGCCCCCGGCCGTGCAGGCGGCGACGGCGGAGGCCAGTGCCGCGACGAACGCGCCGTTGCGCAACGCCATCCGTACACCCCGCCGTCTCTCTCGAGACCTTCCGCTCAGCACTCGTCGCCGACGTAGACGCTGTTCTCGATGCGCTGGCGCAGCGGCTCCGTCGGCAGCAGCAGCTCGCCACCGAGATCCCCGTTCTCGACGCTGACGCGGTAGCTCGAGCCGTCACCGTCGCGCCAGTCGAGCTCCAGGCGGCTGCCGTCGGACGCCTCGACACTGACTCGCCCCGTCAGTCCCCGCCCGCCCCCGGGCGTCTCGGTTCCGACCAGCGCGTCGAGGATGCGCACCTGAAACGGGCGATCGCCGGTGATCGGGGAGGCGAGCTGGAAGCGGCCGGTGATCCGCAGCGGCGCCCGCGCCGTGCAGACGATCGCCACATCGAGATCGCGCAGGCTCAGCGTGCCCCCGCCGAACTCGACGTCCAGCGAGGTGAAGTTGAAGTCGACGAGACGACCTGCGGTGAAGTTCTCGAGACTTAGCAGACGGGCATCTCCCTCCCACGCGATGTCCGTCCTTCCCGGCCCGGTTTGGGTGAGCGGCCCTCGCCCCTGCGAGGCGTGCAGGATGTTGTCGCCGGGCACCCGCGGGGACACCGGCCCAGGCGGGGCGAAGGTGCCAAAGGTCTAGGTCAGCTCACCCTCCGAACGGGAGCGGACGCTCGTTCGATGACGAGACCACCGTGACTCGCCCACGAATCGGAGCGGGTGTCGAAGAAGGAACGAGCACCGGCGAGCCGGGTGACCTCGAAAATGTCGTGCCCGGTTCGGAGGAAGGGCGCCGGAAGGCGAGCGGCGGCTCTTGGCGTCACCGTCTCCGCCCTCGACAGCGACGTTCTCCTTGCGCGGCACGGGTGGCGCGCTCTCCGGACTCTCCTTCGGTACCGCGATCGACCGATGGCATTCGCTCGAGACCACGATGCTTGAGATCATATTCGTTCGGATATAGACTGCAGTCGATGACTGACGTGGTCCGAGAAATCCGCCGGCACGCCGGCCTGACCCAAACGGCACTCGCTCGAAGGGCCGGCACCTCGCAACCGACGATCGCCGCCTACGAGGCCGGTGCGAAGTCGCCGACCTGGCGCACGCTCGAGCGACTCGCGGCTGCGGCATCGTCGGAACTCGTCGTGCGCGCGGTCCGGCCGATGACGCGCGAGGATCGGCGCAGCCTCGCCTGGCACCGAGCGCTCGTTCGCCATCTCGAGCGACGGCCCGAGGAGACGCTGGCGATCGCGCGGCGCAATCTCTCCGCCTGGCTGGAGAACGGCCGATCGGGCCGGGCGCTTCTCGAGCGCTGGGAGCGATGGCTCGAACTGCCGACGCCCGATCTCGTCCTTCTCACGCTCGACCCGGGGCCGGTCGGGCGGGAGATGCGTCAGACCTCGCCGTTCGCCGGCGTGCTGAGCGCGGCCGAGCGCGCACAGGTGCTCGAGGCTTTCCGTCGCGACGAGGCGGCTTGAAGCGCGCGCAGTTCGAGCACGCGGTCCGGGCGGCGGGGGCGATTCTCGGCGTCGACGAGGTGCTGGTCATCGGCAGTCAGGCCATACACGGCACCCTCGCCCCTCCTTTCCCGGAAGCCGAGCGTTCGATCGAGGTCGACATCGCCAGTCTCGGCGAGGACGCGGCGCAGAAGGCCGACCTGCTCGACGGCTCGATCGGCGAACTCTCGATGTTCCAAGCCACCTTCGGCTACTACGCCCAAGGGGTGGTCCCGGAGACGGCCGTGCTGCCGAGCGGATGGCGCGATCGCCTGGTGCCGTATCGAAGCGCGTCGACGAACGGCGTCACGGCGCTGTGCCTGGAAGCCCACGATCTCTGGATCTCGAAGGCGGTGGCGGGACGAGAGAAGGATCGCGCGTTCTGCCGTGCGATGTTCACGCACGATCTCGTCAACCGAGATGTTCTGCGGGCGCGGTTGCGCAGGGTTCGGCCTCTTCCGTCTGAGGTACGGGGCTTGGTCGCCGCGCTGATCGAGCGGCGTGCCGAATCGGACGACCCACGGTAGCCTCCCTCCCCTTCCGCGGTCGGACGATCGGAACGAGTCCGATCGGCGGGGTCCCACGGCGCTTCGAGACCAATTATCTGGAATCGCTTGACGTTGGCGTGAGTCCGCGTATACTCCCGCGCCCCATGACACACCGATTCCACAATCGCTCGATCGCGTGGCACTCGTACCCGGGTCGCACGCCGACGACCGTCCTGCGCCAGCGTGCTTGCGTGGCGCACGACAATGCAAGTCTGCTCATGGCGGATAGAGAGGGAAGGCTCACGTAGCGCGCGGCACCGCCGTTCGTCGCGCCGGCCTCGTGGCCGGCCGCGGAGAACCCCGGTCGGCGCGAGGCTGATCGGGGTTTTTTTTCGCCTCGCGTTCGGGATCGGGCGCCAGGCAGGATCGCGGGGGAGTCGCCGGTGGCGGCCCTCGGCAGAGAGCACGACGGGCGAGCGGAGGTGCGCCCGCACGAGACGTCGGGCGCCGCCGCGCCCGCGAAGAGAGGTAGGAGGATGCGGACGGTCGTACGGTTCGGGCTCGAGCCCGTCCTGCGCGCCGACGCGAGCGGGACGTGAGTCCCCGGTGGCAAGGCGTGTACAGCCCGGCCGCTTCCCCGACCTGGCCCTGGATTAGCTCAGTCTGGTAGAGCAGCGAACGCGTAATTCGCCGGTCGCCGGTTCGACTCCGGTATCCAGTACAACACTGTTCCTTCCGCGGACAGCTCGAAGTTCCACGGTCGAGAAGACCGTGACCACCGGCCCGCGAGGGCCACGGGAGGTGCCCCGGTTCCGGCATCGCGTACCGCGCCGTTCGGCGGTGCGTGGTGTCGGGACAGCATCGGCAGGGTCCTGCGCGGCATCGCAGCGCCCGGACGAAGCGCGATCGCCGCGTCGCTCGCCACCATGCCGTCGCCGTCTTCGGACGGCACGGAACGGGGCGGGAGGCGCGGGCAGGTCGATGCTTTCCCGGGTGCCCCGGCGTCGCCCATCCGGCCGGTGCGGGGCACCGACCGCCTTTTTTCACATGGAGGGCAGTGCATGTTCGAGACAGGCTGAACGCGTCGGTCGTGACACCCGGGGAGGTCCCGGGGGCCGAGTGAGAAATCGTCACACGCAACGACAACGATCATCGAATCGGGAGATATGAACATGATCATGAAGAACTACCGCGTCGTCGTTGCACCGCACGAGCGAGCGCTTCGCTTTCGTGACCGCGGTGTGGACGAGGTGCTGGGTCCCGGGGTCCACTGGACGCTGCCGGGCGCCCTGTTCGGCCACTCGGCCATCGAGGTGCACGACGTAGAGGACATCGCGTTCCGTCACGAGCACATCGACACGCTCGTCGCGACGCGTCCGGCGCTCGTCGCCGAGCACTTCGACGTGGTCGAGACCGGCGCGACCGAAGTCGGCGTCGTTCGGGTCGGTGGGCGGGTACGCACGCTGCAACGGCCGGGTACGCGCGCGCTGTACTGGAAGCGCCCGCTCGACGTGAGCGTGCAGATCGTCGACGTCGCCGCCGATGTCGTCGTGCCGCCCGAGCTCGTTCGCGCGTTCGCCGCGCGGGGGGGTGACCGCGATCTCACGTTCGCGGTGATGAAGGGCACCCGAAGCGTCGAGGTCCACGAGGGGCAGGTCGGTCTACTGCACGTCGACGGCGTGATGAGCGGTGTCGTAGGACCGGGCGTGCACATGTACTGGACGTTCGTGCGTCACGTCGAGCTCGTCGTCTCGGACACGCGTCTGACGCTGGTCGAAGTCACCGGGCAGGACATCCTGACTCGCGACAAGGTGAGCATCCGGGTGAACCTCTCGGCGGCCTACCGCATCAGCGATCCGGTCAGGGCCGGCGCCACGGTCGTCAAGATCGGCGAGTACGCCTACCGCGAGCTGCAGTTCGCCCTTCGCCGAGCGGTCGCCGCGCGCTCGCTGGACGAGCTGCTGGCCGACAAATCGGCGCTCGATGGCGTGATCGGCGACGACGTGCGGGCGCGGCTCGGCGAGGTCGGCATCACGCTCGGCAGCGTGGGGGTCCGGGACATCATCCTGCCGGGGGACATGCGCGACATCCTCAACGAGGTCGTCGCCGCCGAGAAGTCGGCGCAGGCGAACAACATCCGTCGCCGTGAAGAGACGGCGGCGACCCGTTCGCTGATGAACACGGCGAAGCTGATGGAGCAGAACCCGGTTCTGGTCCGGCTCAAGGAGCTGGAGACGCTGGAGAAGGTGACCTCCCGCATCGACCGGCTGACCGTGTTCGGCGGCCTCGACGGCGTCATGCGCGAGATGGTGAAGATCGAGACCTGAAGGTGCCGATCTGCGTGAGGAACGGTGGTGGCCCCGTCTCAGGGGCCGCCACCACGACGCGAACCCCTCTCTCGGCACCTGCCCCGGCACTCGACTCGTGCGGCAAGAACCGCAGCGGCCGGAGACGGGCCATGCCGCCGATCGCATCCGGCAGGTGATCCCCACGCCGCCCGACACGATCCGTACGGCGGGAAAGGAGATCGCTGGCCGGCGATCTTGCACCGTCGCCGCCGTCGTCCGAGAAGACGGGCGCGATTGACGCACCGGGCGCTCGCACCGCCTCACCCTGCGCGAGCTCGCGTCACCACCTGCCCGTAGAGGGCTAGGTACCTGCGACGATAGCTGTGGGTGCCGTACTCGTCGATGGCACGTCGTCGCGCGGCGAGACCCATCCGCTGCGCCCGCGAGGGGTCGGCCAACATCGCCACCATCGCATCGGCCATGGCCCGCGGATCCCCCCTCGGCACCAGACGCCCGTGCACGCCGTCCGTGATCAGGTCACCGTTCGCACCGACGTCCGTGAGCACCATCGGCAGAGCCGCGGCCATCGCCTCGATGACGGCGATCGACATCCCTTCCCAGTGCGAACTCTGCACGAACAGGTCGGCCTCCTCAAGGACGGCGTCCATGTCGCTGCGCAACCCGGTGAACTCGACCCGCGACGCTATGCCGAGCGAACCTGCCAGGGACTTCAACTCGGATTCGAGCTTTCCCCAACCGACGATCCGGAACCGGGCCGCGGGAACTTCCGCGAGCAGGAGCGCGGCCGCTCGCAACAGGTCGTCGAAGGCCTTCTGCGGTTCGAGACGACCGACCGCAGTGATGAGCGGGGCGCCCGCATCGCGGTTTGGACGCGGCGCCGAGATCGACAGAAAACTCGCCGTGTCGGCACAGTTAGGAATGCTGACGATGCGCTCGCCCGGAATGCCTTCCTCATCGATCCACATCTTTCGGATGCCGTTCGACAGCGCCACGAGCGTGGTGGCCCGCGACAGGACCAACCGCTCGAACAGGAACCGAATATCGCAGCGCGCGGCTCGGTAGCCCTCCGGAACGTTGTGCAGCGTACAGATCACGGGTATCCCCTGCAGGGCGCCCATCAGGTTGCCCAGGATGTCCGCCGAGGCCAGATCGGTGTGAATGACGTCGAACCGATGATCCCGGATGTAGCGGTAAATCTCGAGGGTCGCCTGGGGGTTGTATCTGAACTTCGTCCTGACGAGCTTCACGGATACCGGCAGCGCCTTCGCCTCGGACAGCAGCGTACCGGGTCCGAACACGCTGTCGTTGCCGAACGCGCACAGGTGATGCTCGAGCTCCTCTCCCTCCCGACCGTCCAGCGCCATCACGCGGCAGTGGGTGAGGATGAGCCGCTCGGCTCCCCCGAGCGTCAAACTGGCAGTCAGCTTCAAGATCTTCATGATGTTGGTGAACCGCCCCGGCTCATCCGGGGACTTGGTGGTGTGAGTGAAAAGCGGCCCCGCCGCGCGACGGTCGGCGTCGGTACCGTGCCCGCAGCGGTGCGGCCCGGCGCTCCGTCGAATAGGGAGCAGTGGTCTTGCAAGCGCTCGGCCGCGCTCGTCGGTGCTGCGTCCTGCGGCGAGCGGGCGATGTAGCCCGCGGCGGCGCAGGCCCCGCCGAGTGGCTCGAGCTAGGTCGGCTCCATCTACGTAGGCAGGCACGCTCGCCGCGTCCATCGCCCGCGATCCGCCCGTCGGGGATCGCCCTCCTCCCGCCAGGAAGGCTTCGACTCCCACCGCGATGGAGTTACACGGCGCCGGTATTCGGAGCGAGAACGTCGCTCTGATCGCCGCCGCTTCCTGTCGCCGCGCTGCGCTCACTGTCGAACCTGACCGCGAGCGTGTGGCCGTCGCCGCTCAGGTCGAGCCCCGTGCCGACCCGATCGCCGCCGTTCAGGCAAAGCGTGTCGTGAGGGCGGGGCGGCGAGGAGCAGTACGCGAGTTCGCGGACATTTGCTGCAGATGGCCAGACCGATGGGGGCCGCGATACTCCCGCGACGGCTCTGAGAACCAGTCGACGACGGAGTGCGTGAAGGGTCAGCTGGACGATTCGGCACCGCGCTTGTCGGGGAGAGATCTCGCCGACAAGAACGGACGCTCGAACAGCAGATGGAAACCTCGAGCCGTGATCAATGTCACCGGGACGGAGGCCAGTAGCAAGAGTACGAAGTCTTGTGGCTTGCAGACCCGCGATGCCAGAAACAGCCACAGCATGTGAATGACCGGCGCATGGGTCAAGTAGAGACTGTAGGACATGTCTCCGAGCCGGATGAGAACGGGTCGCTCCAGGACAGCACGTGCGCCCGCCGGGTGAAACGACAGGTGAATGAAGGCGCAGAAGAGAGCGGCGATCACGACGAGATCGACGACATGGAGATTCTCCTCGACGCGCGTGTGACCGATCGCCGTGCATATGACCACGAGCATTGCCAGAAAGCCCAGGGCTGCGGGGCCCGATGCACGTACGACCCAGACCGACAACGAGCCACCGAAGATCAAGTGGCAGCAGGCCATGCCGAGCGCGAAATGCACGGCAAGCCCGAGAAAACTCGGCGGGATGTACTCGATGTGCCAGGCGATCAACACCACCATCAGAATGAAAATTCCGACGGAAAGAGTGCCGACCATCGTCCAGATGCCGAACTTGTGCCAGGCGAGTACCAGAATCGGAAAGAGACCGTAGAGGTGGAACTCGACCGAGATGGACCAAAGTGGATAGTTGATCTGTGTCGGTTCGACCAAGTGCTGAATCAGCAGCAGGTGAGAGAGCGCTCCGGCCCAGGTCACCGGAACGGAGATGTCCCACTGGGAGCCGCTCTCCCTCGCGATGACCGTGGTGGCCAGAACGATCGAGAGCGAAAGCGCCGCGTAGTAGGGAGGCAGAATCCGGCGGCAGCGGCGGTAGAAGAAACGGCCGATACTTCTAATTTTACCATCGCGCAGCACAGGTATCGTCAGGCAGAAACCGGAAACGAAGATGAACGCCACCACGCCGAAATGGCCGTAGTAAAGCCAACCGGTGAGTTGTGCAGTCAGCCCAACCGGATACTCCCCAGAGCCGAACGGAGCCGGTGCCGCCGGCCAGATTTGATACCAGACATGACTAATCATGACGTAGAAGGCGGCCACGCCGCGCACGGCCGTCACGAAAAGAACATTGTCTCGATCGATCTTCGCCGACACTCTCATGTTCGCCACCGAGTTTGAGCAAATAGTTGTAGCCCTGCCGCCGTTGGCATGACCAGATCGACGCAAGGGAGATCGGCGAGTGAGGCACATACGTCGAAAGCGACGGCTCCCACCACCCCAGTTCGGATGTCGCTCGGACCATGAAGACGTGATCCCGTCGTGAAGGCATGACGGCATCACAGCCAACCGGCGAACGCGGCGGGCGCTCGCTTCACCGAGAGGCCTCCGAACACCCGTCCCTACGTGCGGACGAGCTGATCGAGGGTGACAAGTGCGTCGTCGACGTCGCCCGCTCGATCGGCTTCGACCTCGCCGTCCCCTGGCGCTGCACGAGCAAGTGCCGTCACGGGAGAATCGAGGCGCCGTACTCGACAAGGGTCCCGGGGGCGTCTGCCGAAGCTCGATGATGAGCGGGCAGCATCGAACCGGCGGAACGCCGTCTCGATCAGAGCGCCGATCAGGCACTCTCCGACGCTGACGCGGGCGCGGACCATCACGTGAACGTGGGCGATGGTGGCGCCGTCGATCGAAGGTGCCTTCGCGGTCGCTCGACGAGCGCGCGACGGAAACGATGAATAGAGCACGTATGGGGCCCTCAATGCAGCGGCCGACACGGTGGACATTCGAGGTAGAGCAGGCAGCGGCCTGGCTCGAGAGCGAGCAGCCGGCGATTCGCGAGGAGGCCGAAGAGGTGGGGCGCACGGATCTCCCCTGAGGACGAGTCGGCGCGGAACGACTTGATGCGTCACACGATCGGCAAGCGAGCGATCCATCCGATCGCGCAGTCGCGGGCACCGATGCACGATCACCTGAAACGGATGCGGAAGAACCCGGCGCTGATCCGCACGTTCTGATCCGCAGTTTCTTCAACGAACCGTACGTTCTATACGCGAAGGCGTGACGCGATCCGAGCCACACCTGGATCAGACAACCATCAACCCCGCGTCCAGTCCGGATCGAATGATGTGACCCTCACTGGTCTCCACTCGAGTCGATGCAATGATCAAGGAAGCAATGCCGCTGACGGTAGAACACGAACATCAGCGCGACTCCACGGACCGTGGGAGTCCCCCAACGGCGCCATCGACACCGTGCCGGGAAACGGTGCAGGTCGCCACGAAGCCGGTGGCGATACCGAAACTCGCCGCCACCAGCTCCGAGTTCTCGCTCGTTATTCCTTCCTAGCGATCAGGACCGCGAACTCGTGCGTGACTCTCGGCAGACCACCTCCACTCTCCGCCCGTTCGTCCGCCTCGCGCACGAAAGTCGTCATCACGGCGTCGATCCGGTCGGGCTTCAACGCATCGAGAAAACCAGAAGACGCCCCAGAGTGGATCATGTACTCGGCGATCTCGGCACCGCTTTCGCATTCCACATCCACAGACCCTTCGTAACAGTCGATCAAAGAGAGGCTCGAGTTTCCGACGAAAGCCTTCTCGAGATACGCACTGCCACGCGGAAGGGAAATCGCGACATGCTTGCAAAGGGCACCTGGATGATCGACCAGCGCGCGCTCGAAAAGATCGCCTACCTCACGGAGGGTCGATGCCCTGTTCTCGATGATCGATAGATGGCCGCCCGGCTTCAGTACGCGCAATATCTCGGCTCTGAGAATCTTGTGATCCATGTAGCAGATCCCCCAGCCGATGTTAATCAGATCAACCGAACCATTCGGCGTTTCCCGCAAAGCGGAGATGGCGTCGCCTTCGACGAAGACGATGTTGCACAGTTTCTTGCGTGCGGCCTCCCGCCTGTTGCAGTCGATCATCCCTGTCGAGATGTCGACGGCCACGACCTTGCCGCCTGGTCCGATTCGTTCCGCCAGGATGTGTGTGAAAAATCCCGTGCCGCAAGCCAGATCCAAGACGGCATTCTCAGGGGCCACAGGAACCTTTTCGATGTAGGGCAGCGAAGCCTGGGCCAGGTTACGAGAGTAGTACGAGTCGTAGGTTTTCGAGGCGGAGTCGTAGTCGGCACGGACATTCGAACGCGCGCCGAAGACGCGCAGATACCCGACACGGCTAGCCAATCGAATCTTCTCCATCAGCATTTCACAGCTCCCGTTTGATCGTTCGCGATGAGGGGGGACAGTAGTGAGGAAACAGCGCAACGCACAGTCGGCGCTCGCCGCCAGATCGACTGGTTCGAGCCCTGACCGAGGCGATGATGAAAGGATGCCGCGCACCGAGGCGTTCGTGATCGGCTCGGACACCAAGCCTTCACCGGATCCATCACCTGAGCGGACTGCCGCGTTCACATCCTGCCGACTCGGCGGCAATCCACGCCCATCGGCCGCTCTCAACCGCCGGATGGGACTTGCGGCGGCCGCGACGCGACCGGGGTCTCGGGTTGCGAGCTCACATCACGACGGGTGGAGATTTCCCGCCCGAAGCTCCGACCTCTCCCGATAGGGCGCCTTCGCGCTCCAACGCCGTCTTGACATCTCCAAGCAGATCGATCGTGCGCTCGATCTGCGCGTTCGTGTGTGACGCGTTGAGAAAAAAGCGCAGCCGTGCCTGGCGCTTCTTGACCGCCGGATACACGATCGGAAACACGTTGATTCCACCTTCCTGCAAAGCTTTGGTGGCGAGCAATGCGCACTCGTCGGAATAGAGCATCACAGGTACGATCGGTGTACCCCAGGACGCCCCTATGTCCAATCCTGCACCGATGGCCAGCGCGCGAAAATGGTCCGCGCGGGCGCGCAGCTCGACCAGTCGTTCCGCTTCCTCGTGCATGATATCGATGGCCATCGATGCGGCAGCGGTGACCGGAGGAGGCAGCCCCACGGAGTAGACGAAACCGGGGCATGTGTAGCGAAGAAAGTTGATCATTTCCGATGATCCTGCGATGTACCCTCCACAGCTGCCGAAGGATTTGCTGAGGGTACCCATCCAGACATCAACGCTCGACGCGTCGAGATCGAAGTGCTCACGCGCTCCGCCACCGGTTTCTCCGAGCGTGCCGATGGAATGGGCTTCGTCCACCATCAACCCCACACCGAACTCTTGCTTGAGCTCGACGATCCGAGGCAGGTCGGCAATATCACCCTCCATGCTGTACACACCTTCGACGACGATGAGAACTCGGTCGTATTGGCTCGCGTAGCGGCTAAGCATTGCGCGCAAGCTGACCATGTCGTTGTGGCGAAACATCACCACCTTGGCACCTGACAGTTTCGCACCTTCTATGATCGAATTGTGGCTCAGCATGTCCATGACGATGAGATCGCTCTCGTCCATGAAGTGCCCGATCACCGAAACGTTGGTCGCGTGGCCACCGACGAACGTCAGCGCCGCCTCGGTTCTCAGCAAGTCCGACAGACGGGTTTCCAGATCTCTGTGCACGGCACAGTTGCCGGACACCAAGCGACTGGCCCCTGCGGACGTTCCGAATCGCTTCGCGGCTTTCGCCGCCGCTCGGCACAGGCGCTGATCGCCAGACAGAGAGAGATAGTTGTAGCTGGAAAAATCCGTCACCGTGCGGCCTCTTATTCGACGGCTGGCAAGACCGACTTGATCGCTGATCTGGAAGAACGGTATCGGATAGCGAGACGTATATGCATCGTGCTGCTCCATGAAGCGCGCGAACTTCGGCGATTTCTTGAGAAATTTCGAGGCCGCTTTGGATCGTTCGGTCTGGTACACGTTTGGAATCTCCGAGTTTGAAATACACGTTCTCCTTCTCGATCGTCTCGAGAAGATGCCGTCACTGGTCGAGGACTACGCTAGGCGCCTCCCGGACAGGACTCCAGGACGATGCCGACCGAATCGATGGTCTAGTAGCCCACGCGGCGGGGGACGCCAGCCCTTCCCGAGATGTGCACTCCGAACATCTCGCATGCTCTCGCTCGGCAACTCCTCATGCCGAGTCGCGAAGGGTGTTCGCTAGATATCGGTACTCCGCGAGACCGCGGTGGAAACGCCGTCTTGGCGGAAGAGCAACCTCACTCGCGATCGAACGACATCGTCTTCAACTCGCTGTGCAGCGTTCGGACACTGCAGAGGGGCACGATCATCAGCACCAGGTTCATCGCCCACCAGCTCGGATCAAAGTCCTCGATCAACCACCAGAACGCGATCGCTTGCAGACCGGCACAGAACATCAGCGAGAGTGATATCACCATGACGAGTATCCAGACTGGATTGCTTCGTCGCCAGAGCACGGCCGCGGCTAGACCTGTCAGTGAGATCAAGATATCGAGCGGCAGAAATGACCAGTTCCAGGCGACCATGAAGTCCGTGTGATAGTCACGGAACATGTATTGCTCCGGCACGACATCGATGGCAACGATGATCCAGTAGCAGATGAAGGCGATGTCGATCAGACATGGCAGTACGAAGATCCTAGCGTTGCTCGCCTGCAGCACTTTTCTCAATTCGCTCAATCGACACCTCTCGCAGGTCCGCCGTTGTGGCTCGTTGTGTTTCGTCGGGCCGAAGCCGCGCCTCGTCAATTGGTCGATCCGGGCAGCTGCGGCAGCCGACCGAGCGCCGACGTAGCCGACGTAGCCGAGAGCGCAGCATGGCCGCATCTCGAGCGGAATATCCAGCCACGACCGCCCAGAATCTTCTCGGGATTCCACTCCGAATCGCTTCTACGCGCCGACCGAGTAAAGTCGAGGCGGTGCCGGCGCGACCACCCGGCAGCTGAACGAACAGGCGAAGAACGGCGCTCTCTCGAGCTAGGTACGCTATCGGTCGCGCACCTATGAGGGCGCCCGTATGCAACGCGTGGGCACGACGATCCGTGCCTGCCGGCCGAGCAGGTCGACTAGAACGGCTGACCTCTCCGCACCGTGAGGGTTGCAATAGGTGGCCCGCATGCTCTCGAACCCGACACGATCGATGCGGACCGGCCGGTCCTTCTCCCACGTGCCGGGATCGATGCTCGACAGGCTGGCCGTATCTGCCCTCAGCTGCTCGATGAGGTCTTCGGAGGCGGTAGCGTATACCGTCCCGAACCTGACCGGCCCTCTTACGCCCGGGGTGGACGCAACGGGAGCGATCGACCGAACTTGTGGATCCAAGTGGATGAACAGGTAGCGTGGGAAAAGCGATTCGAGCCTTGTATTCACATTGGAAGACTCCGCCCCGGCACCCCTCTCTCCCACGTCGACCTTCGGGCGAAAGACCTCGAAGTCCTGCGCTCGAAGGTTGTACTCCGCCTTCTCGTCCTGGCCAGCCTTGCAATTTATTAAGAACCAAGATTCCATGGCGATCAGCTCTTCCTGATGCAGACGACTTCGTCGATATTCCTCGATCGTCCTGCTCGACGCATCGCTCCTCCGGCCGCGGCGCACGCGCCGACCCTCGAGTCGACAGCACACGCATCCAAAAGGGGAAAGTCACTACTGCAGGCGCTTGATTGAAAGCCTGTACCGGTCCCAGCGAGCAAAGGACATAGCTACCGCAGGGTTCATCCGTCAAATAGGATGATCCATCGATACGCTTTCGGGGTCGTCCAGCCTGACGGCTTCGACCGCTTTGCACTTCCGGACTTATCCGACCGAGGCCGTTCTCGATCGGAACCGCTTTCAAGAAAAGACGGTACGCGGAGACCGCCGGCTCTGCAACTCGAAAAAAGACTAGGTTTGAGTATGGAAACGACATAATGGGGACGCATGAAGACCTCCGCCCCGGAATGCTCCGCGCTCGGAACCCGCACATTCGATCCGCTGTTCGTGCTCGAGAGGATCGATTCAGCCCGCCCGACGGCCTGCTCGACATCCACGAGGTGGGCCGCGAGTCGGAAGCCGACCGGCCGGACCCGTGCATCCCGATGGTCGCTACGATCGTGCGGGGGGCGACAGATCTGCCTCTTCGCCACCGAAACGAATGCCGGCGCTGTCATTCCGATGTGCTACACCGCGGGCATCCGCGGATGTTGTCCCGAACTACGGAACCGAGGTTCTCCGCCGAAGGGCGTGGAAACCTTCTGCGCCGTATCGTGCCGCCGAAACGCCACGACCGAATAAGGCCGGACATGCACGATTCGCCGAGCCACGTTCACGCAGCTACCGAGATCGACAGCTACTGGGGTCGGATCACGTCCGTAGGAACGAGCAGTACCGTGTCGAAGTGGCTGCGATCGGCAACGCCCCCGCTAGAATAGTTCGGCGACAGCCACCACGGGCTGCTGAACGTCGTACCGGCGCGCCGATTGGTCCAAGTCGCCTGCATCGCCACGAAAGCGCGATGGCCGTTCCTGACACAATTGCTTTCGGTCGTGACGTACCCGTTCTCCTCTGACTCGTTGTACGTGACGGACTTGGAGAACCGTCTCGTGCTCGGATTCCAGTCATAGAAGACACGGGTGGTCCTGGCCCGAAAAAGCGGGAACGGACCTTGCCCCACGCCCGCGAGGCCGGCGCTGTACCCGCCGCGGTCGTAGACATGGCCGTAGGTCGACACGGGAAACCAACCCGGCTCGCAGGCGTAGGCCTGTCCCCCGACGAGCATGCCCACGATGAGCACCGACACGACCGATGTCATGCTCCGAAATGCACGATGAATCCGTCCTCTGCCCTTCCTCGCTCGCTCCATCATCATTGTCGCTCTCTCCCTGTCGACGCAGTTTCAAAGGTGAATCCGATACTTGCACTCGGAACCCCGGCTATCGCATAGAACTGTGCGCTTGTTCACGTTAGGGAATTTATGCACAAATTATTGGGGATGTCAAACAAGGTTTGTGACGACGGAGTGCCGGATCGGTGTCGCCTCACCCCTTCGTGCGCGCTCGGGTGAGAGAGACGGTGCGATGCGCCCGAATTCCGGGGATACGGAGAAGGTGCGGGCGGCCACGGTTCTCTGCCTGGCGAACCTCGAGGGCGGGACGTTGGCGCTCGATGAGCGACCGTCCCGGCAGACCGGATGCGATCCTCGGCACGGAGCATCCTCCTGTGCGGTGCCGTCGACGCCGAACGCCTAGTGCTGGAATCCGCCTCCTGGCCCGGCTTCGACATCGAGGCGCTGGAGGCGGCCTGGGTCGCGTTCGAACGGGCGCTGACCGACGGCACGGCGCCATGGGCCGGTCGGCGTGGACCGACGATCCCGGAGCGTGACCGACCCGGTGACTCGATCCGGCAACCACGAACGACGGCAGGACGCGACTCGAGCGACACGCCGGAAGTAAATCGATCCGGGCTCGGGATGCTCCGGCGCCCCGCTCGACGATCTCTCTCACCGGTTCGCGAAAGAAGCGAGCGTCGCATGGCCCGATCCGGCAGAATCGGGAACCCATGTCCGATCCGGTCACCACACTCGGCACTCGGCTCCGACCGCTCTTCTCCGATCTGGCCTGGGGCGAGACACCTGCTCGAGCGGTGCTACCCCGAGACAGAGCAGGTTACGCTGGTGATGGGCAACCTCTCCACGCACGCCGGCTCCTCGCTCCACAAGGCGTTCGCGCCGGCGTATCCGAGGGCATTGCTCGAACGCCTCGAGCTCGGCTTCACACCGAAGCACGGCAGTTGGCTGAACATGGTCGAGGCGAGCTCGGTGTATTGGCCAGACAGTTGCCTGGACCGACGCATTGCCGACCACGCGACGCTTGGGCGTGAAATCGATGCCTGGACGAACAAGCGCAATACGAGCGCCGAGCCGACGCGTCGGCAGTTCACGGCCGAGGATGCGCGAGTGAAGCTTACTCGTCCATACCCGACAGTATCAGAGTGACAAACCACTAGAGCGCGTTCAACGAGTCGATCGGCAGCGGCGCGCCGCGCACGCCTCCGAGGGGCCACCCTCGGTCGATCGCGCAGACCGGGGCGCATACGCAGTGAAACATGCGCAGCACCCGAGCGCCTTCTACCAACGGGAGCATTTCATGAACCATGCGATCAAGATCGGTCTGGTCGGTGCCGGCCCCTGGGCCCACCAGATGTACGGCCCGATGCTGTCGGGAGGCGCCGAGCTCGTCCTGAGCGCGATCTGGGCGAGACGGCGCGAAGCGTCCGAAGAGATGGCATCGAAATTCGGAGGCCGAGTATGCGCCGATTTCGCCGAGCTCCTGAACCACTGCGACGCGGTGGCGTTCTGCGTTCCACCGGCGGTGCAGGCAGGTCTCGCGATCCAGGCCACGCAGAGCGGCAAGGCACTCATACTGGAGAAACCGATCGCCGATACCCTGGACGCTGCACAGCGACTGGCCGATGCGATCGATACGGCGAACGTCGCCTCGATCGTCACGTTCTCCTATCGATTCGCTCCGGCGGTGAGGCAGTTCATCACGCAGGCGCGCGACAGAGCTTTCCGCGGCGGGCGGGCGGCGTTCCTGACGAATGCCTACCTCGGTGGACCGTTCGCCACCGAGTGGCGGCTGGCCGACGGCTCCATCACCGATACCGGCCCCCACGCGATCGACCTGATGGAGCAGATCGTCGGACCGATCGAGCGGATCCATGCGATCGACGGCGCGCGCAACTGGACCGCGCTCACTCTGTGGCACGCGGGGGGCGCCGTCACGCAGATTTCCCTGTGCTCTCATGTCGCGATCAACCCGCTGCGGTTCGAGCTTGACGTCCACGACGACGCGGTGACCCGGAAACTCGACGTCATCGGCTCGATGGGGCCGACCTTCAACGACGCCCTGACCTCGGCGACGGTGCCGATCGGTGCCTCAGAACCGTTCTCGATTCTGCGCTCGGAGTTCGTCGAGTGCGTGGCGAGCGGCAAGGCATCCGCGCTCGACGTGCGCCATGGTCTCCACGTGCAGCGTCTCTTGTCCAAGGCGCAGGAGAGCCTGTCGACGGGGCGGAGCGTCACTTGAGCCGCACACCCGCATGCGGACCACCACGCTCAGCGCCGCTCCGCACTCAGCAGGTAGGCTCGGCGCCATCCGGACCCGCGGGCAGGAGCGCGGCGGCGGCGTCCACGAGGCTTCGGTCGAAGACGACCCAGCCCGACCGCGAGGCGACGCGGGTTCGATCGGCGAGCGCCCACACCATGACCCGGTGTGCGAACGCCTCCGGATCGATCCACGGGAGCGTCGTGCCGCCCGCGGCGAGCTCCTCGAGGACGATACGCCGTCCGGGCTCGGCGACGGTGGTGTGACCGCGTCTGGCGAGTGCGTCCAGCAACGTGGACTTGCCCCCGCCAGAGCAACTGGACAGCACCACGAAACGATTCGACATCGACATGCTCTTCGCGTTACCGGGCCGCGCGCACGACGGAATCTCTCGATCGGAAAGACCCTCGGTCAGTTAGGCGAGGCGCGACCTTGCCGGCGGCTAGACGGATCGGGTGGAAGCGTGGGCGATTGTAGGTCGGCGGGCCGGTCGAACCGCGGGAGAAGACGACGGTCACTCTGACACGCGACGCGCGGTACTCCGTCGAACGATCAACTCCGGGGGAATGATCACGCTGGTCTCGACATTCGCCTCCGGGTCCAGAATCGAGATCAACATCCTGCACGCCAGACGCCCCCAACGGCGCCTGGGCAGGTGCAGGGTCGTCAACTCGGGATTGAACACCGACGCGTAAGGCATGTCGTCATAGCCGACCACGGAGATGTCTTCGGGCACCCGCACGTTGAGCTTCTTCAACCCGTGCATCAGCCCCACGGCCGTTTCGTCATTGTGCACGAACACGGCCGTCGGCATCGGATCCATCCGCATCAGCACGCGTGCGGTTTCCTCGCCGTAGGCAGTGCCGGGCTCACCGATGAGGTTGCGCATGGGGGCGAGGGGCAGACCAGCGGACTTCAGAGCGTGGCAGAAGCCGAAGTATCTGCGCTCGAACCCGTGGACCTGGAGCGGCCCGCACACCTGCGCGATGTCCCTGTGCCCGAGGCCCACGAGGTGCTCGCCCGCCAGCCGCCCGCCGAGCGCGTCGTCGATGAGCACGCAGGGCAGGTCGATCTCCTTATGCCCCGAGCACGAGACCACGGGAGGGCCGGTGTAAGGCCCACCCCCGCGCTCGGGAAGCAGATCCTCGGGGATCCCGTAGGTGTTCAAGATCAGGCCGCCCGCCTGTCTCGTCAGCAACATGTCAGAGTAGACGCGTTCGTTGTCGGCGTTCTCCGACGTGTCGCCAATGAGGACCACGTATCCCGCGCTTCGGGCTTCCTCTTCGATGCCTTTGAAGAACTCGGCGAAGAAGGCATTGGTGATATCGGAAACGAGGACCAGCAGCGTGTGGCTGCCCCCGCGCCGGAACTCGACCGCCGCACGGTTCGCACGATAGCCCGTGCGCTCGACGACCGCCCTCACCTTCGAGCGGGTCTTCTCGTTGACATCGTCCGGTCTGGAGAGCGCCCGCGACACGGTGGCGATCGATACCCCGGCCTCGCGTGCGACATCTCTGACCGTCGGGCGATCTTTCTTGGCCAAGTCGATCGGCTACCTCGGCGGCTACTGCTGGGCCATGAGCTGCTCCGTGGGGCGGCTCATGGGGCGACCTTGGGCATCGAAGCGGTGGAGATGTTCGGTACGGGGCGTCAGACGCACTCGGTCGCCGACGCTCTGCGGGTGCTGCCCGTTCAGGCTAACCGTCAGCGAACCCGCCTCGGGGACACGCACGTACAGGACCGTATCATGACCCAGGCGCTCGACCAAGGCCACCTCCCCTTCCCACGCGTCCGTGCCATCGCCGACCTCGAAGTGCTCGGGCCGTATGCCGATCGTGCTAGCGCCCAGCGCCTCCGCATAGGTACCGCTGACGAAGTTCATCTTCGGTGACCCGATGAACCCTGCCACGAACTCGGAGGCGGGATCGTTGTAGAGCTCCATGGGACTGCCCACCTGCTCGATGATCCCGCCGTTGAGTACGACGATTCGATCGGCCATCGTCATCGCCTCCACCTGATCGTGCGTCACGTAGATCATCGTCGTGGCCAGACGTTGGTGCAGCTCGCTGATCTCCACCCGCGTCTCCGAGCGGAGCGCCGCGTCCAGGTTGGACAGGGGCTCGTCGAGCAGGAACACCCGCGGCGAGCGGACGATGGCGCGACCGATCGCCACCCGCTGGCGTTGCCCGCCGGAGAGCTGGCCCGGCTTGCGCTCGAGCAGCGGTCCGAGCTGAAGCGCATCGGCAGCGGTCTTGACCTTCTCCGCGATCTCGGTTTTGGATCTTCCTTCGAGATCGAGCGAGAACCCCATGTTCTGAGCTACCGTCATCTGGGGGTAGAGCGCGTAGGACTGGAACACCATCGCGATATCGCGCTTCTTGGGTGAAAGCTCGTTCGCTCTGTCGCCACCTATCAAAAGCTGGCCGCTCGTGATCTCCTCGAGACCGGCGATCATTCTGAGCAACGTGGACTTGCCGCACCCGGATGGGCCGACGAACACCACGAACTCGCCATCCTCGATGGTCAGGTTGATGTCACGCAGCACCTCGACATTCCCGTACGACTTCGTCAGATCTTTCAGTTCGACTTTCGCCACGTCATTGTCCTCCGACCGCTGCCATCCGCGGTGCGCGGATGATGTTCTGGATACGTTCGGGCGTGGCCGGCTGAAGCGAACGTTCGGCCGTCCCGGCGAGAATGTGTTCGATGTCGTGAACGATCATCCGCCCGATGGGGTGGCGTCCGCCCTCAACGGCGGCGGCGCGATGCGGCGACAGGATGATGTTCGCGGCGTGCCGAACCGATGCGTCACGCGGAACCGGCTCGTCGGGAAACACGTCGGTGGCCACCCGAATGCGACCATCGTCCGCCGCCTCGATCAGCGCCTCGAAATCGACGAGATGGGAGCGGCTGACCAGCACCACCAGCGTGCCGGGAGCCATCCGCTCGATCAGCCGCCGGTCGACCATGTGATAGTTCTCGTCGGTGGGCACCGCGGCGATGATCAGGCACCTCGTCGACAGGACCGTCTCCTCCAGGCCACAGAACGTGGCGTCCTGGATGTCGACGCCTGATGACGCCAACCAGGGGTCGAAGACCTTCAGCGTCGCGCCGAAGGGTGCCAGCAGACGAGCCGTTTCACGTGCGATGGCGCCGAAGCCGACGAATCCGACAGACTGCCCGTACAGCGAGAAGTCCGAGCCGACGTTCTCGACCAGCCACCCCTCGCTGCCGGCCCTGAACTTCTCGTGCTCGCTCACGATGCCTCTGGCGCCGGCCAGCAGCAAACCAAGTGTCATCTCGGCGACGGAGAAGCGAAAACCGGGAGCGCACGACAGCACCTCGATGCCTCGCTCGAAACAGTACGCGTAGTCCAGCCCCTCCTGGAAGGTGCCGGAGACCTCGATTATCGCCCGGAGCCGCCCGGCCTCCGACAACGCCTTTCGCGTCAGGGAGGGACGGGCTGCGACCAGGAAGGACGCATCAGGGAGAGATGCGTCGATCAGTGCCGGTGCCATCGGCCGGTTCGCCCCACCGATCACGTGACATAGCGTGTTCAGCGCTTCGTAGTCGTCAGCGCTGAATAGCTCATCCACCTTCCGGAAGTGCTGATCGAGAATCACCACGGGCTTGTCTGACAGGGACATCGTCATCGGAACTACTTCACCGCACCTTGTGTCATACCGCGCACGAACTGGCGCTGGAAGAGGAGGAAGAGCAGAACCACCGGTACCGCCATGATCACGGTGCCGGCGGAGAGGCCGGTGACATCGCGGGTCATGACGCCCTGGAAGTTGAGCAGCCCGACCGACAGCGTTCGCATTTCGTCGCGTGGCAGCAGCAGGAGCCGAAGCAGCAGATCGTTCCAGCTGAACAGGAACTCCAGCAGGGCCGTCGTCACTATCGCCGGCGTCGCGATGGGCATGACGACACGTCGATAGGTCTGGAATTCGGTCGCGCCGTCGATGCGTGCCGCCTCGTGCAAGGCCCTGGGAATGCCGACGAAGTAGGAGGTGAACATGAAGACGAAGATCGACACCGCCAACGCGAGGTCGGAGAAGATCACGCCAAGGTGGGTGTTCAGCAGGCCCACCGACCGGACGATGGAATAGAGGGGAAGGATGATGGCCGTCACCGGGATCATCAGCCCTAGGAGAAGAAGGAACTTGACTACCATCTTGCCGCGGAAGTCGACGAACACCAGTGCGTAGGCGGCCATGGACGCGATCAGCACCATCGCGACGGCATCGACCAGCGAGATCACGACCGTGTTGAAGAAGTAGCGGCTGAAACCCCCGTCGGACCACACGCGAGCGTAGTGCTCGAACGTCAGATCCGCCGGTGGGTACCAGGCGGGATTGACCAGCTCGGTCGTTGGCTTCAACGACGTGAAGAGCGTCAGCACGAGGGGGGACACCATCAGAACGGCGATGACGCCCAGTACGAGCGCCAGTGTGTAGCGACCTATCATGTCAGCGTTCCTCTCGGCCTTCGATCTGCATGTACACCAGCGTAGCCAGGCTGACGATGACCAGCAGCGAGACACCGATGGCGGCGCCGTAGCCGTACTCGTTCTCGAGAGCGCCTCGCTTGTACATGTAGGTGGACAGGATCTCGCTGAACCGGATGGGCCCACCCTGGGTGGTTGCCCATACGATGTCGAAAACCTTGAACGACTGCGTGAGCGTCAGGATGAACACGACCGCCGTGACCGGTCGCAGCGCCGGCAGCGTCACGTGTCGGAACGACTGCAGGGCGGTGGCGCCGTCGATTCGAGCCGCCTCGTACAGGTCCTCGTCGACAGCCTGAAGCCCCGCGAGAAAGATGATGACGCCGAGACCCAGAGTCGACCAGGCGTGCGCGATCGCCAGCGCGTAGAGAACGACATCCGGATTACCGAGCCAGGGAGTCGCCAGCCCCCCCAGTCCGACCAGCTCCAGCACCTGGTTGATCACCCCAGTCGGCTGATACATCCATCGCCAGATCGTCGCCACCGCGATGGGCGATATGACGACCGGAAGCACGATCGCCGTCTGGATCACCAGCCGCCCCTTCCAGACCCGAGCGAGCATGGCCGCCAGCACCAAACCCAGGCCCACGTTGATCGCGATGATGACCCCGGACCAGACGAAGGTATTCCTGAACGCCTCCCAGAAGATGCGATCGGAGAAGAGCCTCTCGTAGTTGGCCAATCCGATGTAGTCACGCTCCGGACTGATACCGTCCCAGTCGGTGAACGAGTACTCGATGACGGAGAACGTCGGGTAGAGAGCGAAGACCAGGTAGATCGCCATCGCCGGCAGGAGAAAGAGCACCGGCGTGAGCTGCTTGTAGAGTCTTGATTCGGGGTCCAGGAACATTCTCATGCCTCCGACTGAATCGGACAGGGGGTCGCGCGCGGCTGACCTGAATCGGGAGCCGCGTCGGTTGCTCGAAGCGATGAACGTAGGCGCGGACAGTCACCCGACACGTCGAACGACCGTCCGATGCCGTCACTGACGTTCGGCAACGCCACCGGGCATCATGATCTCGCCCTTCTCCTTGGCGTCGTCCCATGTCGACTGCAACTCGGCCGTGAAGTCCTCGGGCGTCAGCGCATCGAGCAACAAAGCCTGCAATCCGTCGTAGGACACCGTGGTCAGACTCTTCGGCGTGATGGTGTCGAGAAAAGCGGGGATCAACCCGTTCTCGGTGTGTTCGTCGGCGGCCTGCCAGATGTCGACGGCCAGCTGTGGAAGATCGGCGTCCTGCAACGCCTCGTCGAGCGGACCTACAGGTACGACGCCACTGTTCAACAGTGTCGCGCGGCCCTCGCTCGTGTTGAACATGCGATCGATGTAGGCGATGGCCGCGTCCTTGTTGGGAGAATCGGCGCGCACGTACCAGCCGCTGCCGATCGAGTTGGTGGGGTGGATCTGCTGATCGTCCTCGAACGGCGGCACGGAAAACACGCCGTAGTCGGTGATGCGCTCGCCAGCGGCTTCGACGCCACCCCCGATCACCCAGGGTCCGGTGAAGGTCATCGGGATGTCGCCCGCCCAGAACTGATCCATCAGCTCGCCGTAGCCGATAGCCACCGGATAGGGGCCGAACCACCCAGACGCGCCCATCTCCTGAAGCTTGGCGCTGGCTTCGACGAACGGCTCATCGGTCCACTCGCCGTCCCCGAAGAGCACGTTCTCGATCCCGTCCGGGCCGGCGTAGCGCCCGAAGATGAGTGACTGCCAGTGCGAGACCGGCCACTTGTCGGCGCCGCCGAGTCCGATCGGCGTGTCGTATCCGGCTTCCTTCAGGGAGGCCACCGCCGCCTCCATCTCGGACCAGGAGGTCGGGACGTCGATACCCACCTCCTCGAAGATCGCCCGGTTGTAGAACATCGCGGTGGTCTCGACCTCGTTGCCGAAGGCCCAGAGCTTTCCGTCGCTCGATGTCTGCGCGGCGATGGACTCGGGAATCGTCTCCGCCCAGGAGAGCTCGTAGTAGGCGTTCGTGAGATCGGCGACCAAGTTACCGGCGATCAACGCCGCGGGCTGACCCGGGCCGGTGCCGAACGTGAAGACGTCGGGCCCTTCGCCGGCGGATAGCGCGGGAATCAAGGCGGGGTTGAACAGATCGGATGAATTGGTCACCACGGTGATCTTCACGTCCGGATTCTCGGCGTTGAATTCCTTCGCGATCTCTTCGTAGACCGTGGTCTGCCCAGGCTCACCGCTGACCCAGGCCACCACCTCATCTTGCGCGAAGGCCGAACCGGCCATCAGGATCATCGACGCCACGACCGAGCGACTCAGTGCACCTCTGCTCATGATTTTTCCATCCGCTGCTACATCGTCTGTGAACTGTAAACGGTTACATATCGAATGTAAACCGTTACTGCCGGCGGAATCATCGGAAAGTGGAGAAATCGCATTCCGGCCCTCACGTGGATCACGGAATCGGACGAGGAGCCGACTCGGGTGGCGTCGCCGATTCGGCTAGACGGGTTCGGACCGTCACAGCCCGCCGGTCGGACATGGCCGGGAGGAGGGTCCGCGGTCGCGCGTCACGCGGCACCTCGCCGTCCGTCGGGTCGATGTACTTGCCGCGAAGCGGCGACACACGAGCCCGCGAGCGTCGCGCGTTCCCGCGACGAGCCACGCTGCGAAGCCGTCGGAGTTCGTGGTCGCGTCGCTCGGGGTGTTCGACGAGAGATCGGGCACGACTCCCTCGCTCAGCGAAACCCCTCTTCTCCGTCGGCGTGCAGCCTCGGCCCTCGGGCCACGAGCGGTTCGAGCGCGCGCGCGGCCGGGACGTTCGGGGCATCGGTTACGTCCGCGATCGGTGGCTGCGGTTCGTGAGCCCAACGTGCGGCGTTGACGAGGATCCGGCGCACGTGCGGCTGGTGGTAGGTCGGGTAGGTCTCGTGGCCAGGGCGGAAGTAGAAGATCCGGCCGGCACCACGGCGCCAGGTGCAGCCCGAGCGAAACACCTCGCCACCCTGGAACCAGCTCACGAAGACGGTCTCGAGCGGCTCGGGCACACCGAACGGCTCGCCGTACATCTCCTCGTGCTCGAGCTCGATATGCGCTGGCAGGCTGCGACAGATCGGGTGGTTCGGGGTAGTCACCCAAAGTCGCTCCCGTTCACCCGCCTCACGCCAAGACAGATTGCACGGCGAACCCATGAGCCGCTTGAAGACTTTCGAGAAGTGAGCCGAGTGCAGCACCACGAGCCCCATGCCTTCCCAGACTCGTCGCACGACACGCTCGACCACCGCGTCGTCCACCTCGCCGTGGGCGGCGTGCCCCCACCAGAACAGCACGTCGGTCCCGGCCAGTCGCCTCTCGCCGAGTCCGTGTTCGGGGTCGGTGAGCGTCGCGGTCGCGGCCTCGATGTCCGCCTCGACGCCGAGCGCATCGGCGATGCAGCCGTGGATACCCGACGGGTAGATGTCGCGCACTGTCGCGCTCTCGCGCTCGTGGATGTTCTCGTTCCAGACGAGGGCTCGGATACTCATCGGCGGCGGGAAGCGACGCGCGCGGCAGGGAGGGCGACCACCTTAACGGATACGCGTCCCACTCGACGATCTCTCTCGCCGATTCGCGAAAGAAGCGAGCGTCGCACGGCCCGATCCGGCAGAATCAGGTCCCCATGCCCGATCCCGTCACCACGCTCGACGCCCGGCTCCGACCGCTCTTCTCCGATCTGGCCGGGGGCGAGCCGGCGGACCCGGCGGTACGCCCGTCGAACCGTGCCGATGCCCAGATCAACGGCGCGCTCGCGCTCGCCAAACGCCGGCGCACGAACCCCCGTGACCTCGCGCAGCGCGTGGTCGATTCCGGAGCGCTCGACGGCATCGCCACCGAGCTCGAGATCGCCGGTCCCGGCTTCATCAACGTGACCTTCACCCCCGACTGGCTCGCGCGCCAGCTCGAAGTGGTCGCCGGCGACGAGTGTCTCGGCATCGAACGCACCGGCGAGCCGCTGACCGTCGTGATCGACTACTCGGCACCCAACGTCGCCAAGGAGATGCACGTCGGGCACTTGCGCTCGACCGTCATCGGCGATTGCCTGGCACGGCTGCTCGCGGCGGTCGGTCACCGCGTGATTCGGGAGAACCACATCGGCGACTGGGGCCGCCCGTTCGGCATGCTCGTCGAGCACCTGCTCGATCTCGGCGAGGATGTCGCCGCCGAGGGGCTCGGCCAGGGGGATCTCGACGGGTTCTACAAGCGAGCGAACGCCAAGTTCGCCGACGACGAGGCGTTTCGGGAACGCTCGCGCGCGCGGGTCGTCAAGCTGCAGTCGGGTGACGCGGAGACGCTGGTGTTGTGGCGCCGCCTCGTCGAGATGTCGACCGCCTATTTCAACCGGGTCTACGCGAAGCTCGGCGTGCTGCTCACCGACGCCGATCTCGCCGGCGAGAGCCGTTACCAGCCCCTAATGGAGGGCGCCTACTCGCGGCTCGAGGAGGCCGGGCTGCTGCGCGAGGACGACGGGTCGATGGTGGTCGACGTGCCCGGATTCGAGAACCGCGACGGTGAGCCGCTGCCGCTCATCGCGAAATCGAGCGCCGGCGCGTTCATGTACGCCACCAGCGACCTCGCCTGCGTGATCGACCGCGTCGAGCGTCTGGGGGCGAACCTTCTGCTCTATGTGGTCGGATCGCCGCAGGCGCAGCACCTGCAGATGGTGTTCGAGGCCTGCCGTCTCGCCGGCTGGCTCGAGCCGCCGGCCAGGGCGGTGCACGTCGGCTTCGGCAGCGTGCTCGGCGAGGACCGCAAGATGCTGCGCAGCCGCTCGGGCGACTCGGTGAAGCTCGTCGCGCTGCTCGACGAGGCCGTCGAACGCGCCGAGGCGGCGATCGCGGAGAAGAACCCAGGACTCGATCCCGGAACGCGGGCGAACGTCGCCCGCACGGTCGGAATCGGCGCGGTGAAGTACGCCGACCTCTCGACCGACCGCATCAAGGACTACGTGTTCGATTTCGACCGCATGCTCGGCTTCGAGGGCAACACCGGGCCGTACTGCCAGTACGCGCACGCCCGCGTTCACCAGGTCTTGCGCAAGGCGGGCGTCGAGCGATCGTCGCTACGCAGGCTACCGATCTCGCTCGACACCGTGCAGGAGAAGACGCTCGCGCTGCGGATACTGGCGTTTCCGACGACGGTCGACGCCGCGCTCGCAAGCTACGGTCCGCACAAGCTCTGCGCCTACGCCCACGAGCTGGCGACGGCCTTCAGCGCGTTCTACGAGCACTGCCCGATTCTCGGCGCCCCCGAACCGACGCGATCGAGCCGACTCGCTCTGGCCGACCTGACGGCCCGCGTGCTCGAACGCACGCTGGGCCTGCTCGGGATCGACGCGCCGGATCGGATGTGAGGGCGGTCCCCTCACGCGCACCGCTCGCAGCGGCGCGCGGTGCGGTGCCGGTCCGGCCACGTCGGCATCCAGCGCTCGCCTCGCATCTCACGCACTCCGCACGTCGAGCGTAGCCGCCTCGTCGAAGTGACCTCGGACGCTGTAGCGCAACGCCGCGTGTCATGAGGCGACTCCATCCAAAGACCCGAACGATCGAGTTGATGTCGAGAACCGAGTCCGAGCCGGTCTCCGCATGATGAACGATCCGCTCGCGGCCGGCCACCTGTCGTCGAATACTCGGAAGGCGTGCGTCGCTTCGGTCGGTGCGCCGTTCACCCACTGAGCGCTTCGATGATGCGCTGCCCGCCCATCGAGGCGGGCGAGTCGCCGGCCGACGGTCGCGAGCGATGCAGGACCGAACGACAACTGAAGACGACAACGAGAAGGGTGGAGGCCATGTTTCATCGAACTCGCAACGGGGCCGAACGCTGGCTCGTTCCGCTGTCCATCGGCGCGCTCGCGTGCACGTTGCCGGTGGTCGCGCTGGCGAGCACCAATACCACCAGCCTCGAACACGAAGTCGTGCTCTCCGAGCTGGAGAGCCCGTGGGACACGGCGTTTCTGGACGACGGCACGATGTTCTTCACCGAGAAGTGCAAGGGTCTCTCCGTGCGGCCGCCGTCGGGCGAGATCAACGCGCTGCTCGGCATGGGCGACACCGAAGGCTACGACTCGACCGCAGATGATCTCTTCTGCGAAGGTCAGGCCGGCATGATGGGCGTCGCGGTCGATCCCGCGTTCGACGAGAACCGCAGGATCTACGTGTACTCGACCTCGAACACGTCCGACCCGCACACCAATCGCCTGATGCGGTTCGTGGTGAACGAGGATCTCACGGTGGTGTCGGAACGTACCGACATCGTCGACGACGTTCCCTACAAGATGGCGGAGTCGGACCATCCGTTCGGCAGACCCGGCGCCTACAACGGCGGCCGCGTTCGTTTCGATCCCGACGGCGAGCTCCTGTATCTGACAACCGGCGACAATCACAACAGCGAAGTCCCGCGCCGACTCTCTGCGGCGTGATCGATCCCTTTCGAGCGGTGCGGGGTCAATCATCGCCGAAAACGAACTCGCCGGTTAGCTCGTAGCGTTGATCGTCGACGCGGAGGAGATGCCGTTCTCCTGTCGGCACCTGGTGAACATCGGTTCCGCTGCCCGACATCGTTGCGCTTGCCGAAACGAATTCGCCGTGCACGAAGAACAGCGTGCGCGAGAACCCGTTCGGGAAGGTCACGACGACCGCGGCGTCTCCACCGCCACCACGGGCGACGGCGGCGTCGCAGTCGAGCGGTTCCTGACCGCGTTCCTGTGCGCAACGAACGTGTGCTCGGGCATCGAAGTCCTTCTTGCGTGCGCGGCGTGCACTGTCGTCGGTGCCGTGAGGAACGGTTCCGTCGGGACCTCTCGCCGGTACGAGCGATTCGGCCGCAGCGTATCCCCGGCGTCCTCCGCGGAGCGGTCTCACCTCGCACCAGACACCCTTTTCCACTTGTACGCAGCCGTGGCTCGACAGTATCGAGCCATGGTCGATGACTTCGATCGTCGGCGCTTCCGGTGAGGGGCTGTCGTACAGGGTTGCACCATCCTCGTCCACGACTCGCCAGCGTCGTGGACCGCCCTCTTCCGGCGCGCTCGGCACCGCGTCGTCCGACGCATTCCCGAATGCCGCTTCGGTGCCGGCTTCGCCCTCGGTTTCGGCTTCGCTCCCGGATTCGACAGGCACGGCGCATAGCGCGAAGAGATAGGCAGCCGCCCCCGCGAGTACTCGAGCTGAATTCCGCAACCGATCCCCCCTGTCCGGAACGAAGCCGGAGCGCATCGCGTCGATCGGGTGTGAGTATGCCGGATGTCTGATCGACGCTCGTGACAGCGACACTTGACGAGATCGCACTCGCCGGTGTCGAGCCCTTGTGTATGACGATTCGGACCGTGTCACACAGCGCACCGCCATGTGGGAGCTTGTTCGACGCGAGCTGGCTGGCCGGGATGGTGGCCAGGCGCGGGCCTCGGCCTCGACGGCCGTCGAGAGCGTTTCCGCCGGATGCACCTCGCTGACAAGACCGATGCGCCGTGCCGTCGGCGCATCGATCGCGCGACCGGCGAGCAGATAGCGCCCGGCACTGGAACCCGCCTCCCGGCCCGGTTTCGACATCGGGCCGAGGGTCATCTCTCGCTGAGCGTCCCACTCACCGGCTCGGTGCCGAGGAGCCGATTTGCTGTCGCCGCTCGTCCGTCGCACAGGCCGCCAGCAGCCACTCGCGAAAGCGGATGATCTTCGGCACCTCCTCGTAGACCGGTGGATAGACGAGCGTGTAGGCACTGGACACGAGATCGCCGGTGGCGTCATCGAAGACGCGCACCAGCTGCCCGTCGGCGAGATACGGCGCGGCGAAGATCACGCTCTCCAGCGCCACGCCGAGTCCGAGCGCTGCGGCTTGCACCGTCAGGTAGCCGCGGTCGAAGCTGAGCGCCCGTGACTTGGTGAAACGGTACCCCTGCACGCCGAACCAACGCTCCCAGTCCATCGGCGCTCGCTCCGAGAAGATCAGCGGCGCGTCGTGCAGGCGCTCGACCGAGGGCGGTCGACCGAGCGACTCGCGAACCGACGGCGCGCACAACGGCGTCGAGCTGTCCTCCAGCAGAGGGATCACCGTCAGCCCGGCCCAGTCCGCGTTGCCGTAACGGATCTCGACATCGGTGTCCGAGCGGAAGAAGTCCACCGGATCGGGAGAGGCGTGGATGCGCAGGTCGATGTCCGAATGGGCGTCGAGAAAACCACCGATGCGTGGCAGCAACCAGGCGGGGGCGAAGCTCGGTGGACAGTGAACTGTCAGCACGTCGCTGGCCATGTTGCCGGCGAGGCGATCGCTGGCGCGCTCGATCCGCTCGAACGAGCTGCCGATCGTGCGGAGGTAGTCGCGGCCGGCGTCGCTGAGCAGGATGCGCCGGTGCGCCCGGTGGAACAGACGGATGCTGAGGTGCTGCTCGAGCTTGGCCAGACGATGGCTGACCGCCGAGGGCGTCAGCGCCAGCTCCTCGGCCGCGGCGGTGACGCTGTGCAGCCGAGCGACGGCTTCGAACGCTTGCAGGGCGCGCAGCGGCGGCAATCGTCGTCCCATACGTGAATTTTCCTCAGCTATCTAGTTAAATTCTTTCATTTGCCTGAAATGTCGTCAGCCGTCAACCTTTCCCACGGTGGCCGTACGAGAGAGGGGTTCACGACTATGGCGATAGCGAGGGAGGCGACGGAGCAGATCCGTGCGCGAATGGAATGGCTCGCCGCCGTAGGGGAGCGCTTGGTCATCGACGCCGACGTTCACCCCAGCGCGCGGCAGTCCTTGCCGGCACCGATCGCCGAGCGCATCGCCGACGATCCGAACTACTACCACGGCCGCCCACTGCTCGAGGAGGACCTGGAGCGCACGCTCGATCACGCCGGAGTCGACGCGGCCCTGTGCTGGCAGAACCCGGCCGTCACCCTCTACGTCGACGATCCCGAGGAGAACGCGCGCCGTCTCGGCGCGGCCAACGAGGACATCGCCCGTCTCGGCCGGCGCCTTCCGCAACGCGTCATCCCCGCTGGCTGGACCGATCCCAAGGCGCTCGGCACCGCCGCGGCCGTCGCGCTCGCCGAACGCTGCGTGCAAGAACTGGCCATGCCGGTGGTGAAGATGAACCCCGCGCAGAACGCCTATCCGATCGATGACCCGATGGTGATGGACGTGGTCGACGCGATCGTCGCGCTCGGCGCCGTGGCCGCCTTCCACTTCGGCGCCGACACCCCGTACACGTCGGTGGAGGGCCTTGCCGCCGTGGCCGAGCGTCATCCCGAGCACCCGCTCATCGCGGTACACATGGGCGGCGGCGGCGCCGCCTTCGTCGAGGCCGAGGCGACCTACCAGGGAGCCCGCGCGCTCGGTCTGCGCCGGTCGAACCTCTTCTACGTGCTGAGCGCCAAGCGTGACACTCATATCGAGAGTGCGCTGATCAGCTACGCGGCGGCCGGAGCGCCGTGGCGGCACAACATCGCCGCGGCGAGCGATACGCCCTACAGCGGCATGGTGTGGAACTTCGCTGCCTTCCGAGCGCTGTTCGAGACGCTGCGCGAGGGCGCGACGCACGGAGATCCGCGCCTGGCGGCCGATCCGACGCTGTTCGATGAGGACACGATCGCGGGATTCATGGGCGGGAACCTGGCGAAGCTGATCGTCGAGGCCGATCGGCGCATCCTCGAGCGGGGCACCGGGACATGAGCGCGTGGCTGGGCGGTGCGAGCCGCATGACCAATCGCCTGACCGAAGCGATCGTGGCGCTACTCGCCGCGTTCTTCACGGCACTACTGATCGTCGCGGTCTTCTCGCGCTACGTCTTCGACATCTCGATCGTGACCAGTGTGGAAATGACCCGCATCGCCTTCGTATGGGCGGTCTTCCTGGCGGCGGCGTCGGTCACCGCGCGCGGCGCGCACGTCCGCATAGTCGCGGGCGTCGAGCGGCTTCCCGAGCGGTTCCAGATGCCGGTGGGCAAGCTGGTCAACGCCATCATGCTCGCCTTCGGAATCGCCATGGTGTGGTACGGCTGCAAGCTCACCGTGAAGATGATGCCGACGACCCTGCCGGCCATGCAGATCTCGCAAGCCTGGATCTATGCCGCGCTGCCCGTCAGCGGAGCGCTGATCTCGCTGCATGCGCTCGCCGCCATGACGGGCGACGATCCGATGATGGCCCCCGATCCGGAGATCGAGGCACTGAAGAAGGCGGCCGAAGCCGAGCACGAACCATGATCACCGCCGTCATCCTGATGTTCGCCGTGCTGAGCTTTCTTTCGGTGCCGATCGCCTTCGCCACAGGTATCGCGGTGTCGGTGGCGCTCGCGGTGTTCAGCCCCTTCCCGCCGCTGGTGATGTTCCAGAAGATGGTCACCGGCGTCGACAACTACATCCTGGTCGCCATTCCGCTGTTCGTTCTGACCGGCAACCTTATGAACGCCGGCGGAATCACCGATCGCATCTTCACCTTCGTGCGCTCCTGTCTCGGCCACCGAAACGGAGGTCTCGCCCACGCCAACGTCGGGGCGAGCCTGCTGTTCGCCGGGATGTCCGGCTCGGCGGTCGCCGACGCGGCAGGTATGGGCGCGATCGAGATCAAGGCGATGAAGGATCAGGGCTATCGCAAGGATTTCGCGGCGGCCGTCACCGCGGCCTCCTCCGTCGTCGGCCCGATCATTCCGCCCTCGATCCCGTTCGTCATCTACGGCGCCATCGCCGAGGTGTCCGTCGGGCAGCTGTTCGTCGCGGGGCTCGTGCCGGGTCTGTTGGTGGCGATCTCGCTGAGCCTGATGATCGCCTGGATGGGGCGCGGGGGACGCTTCCCGCACGAAGCGCGCGTCCCGTGGGGAGGACGCCTACGGGCCTTCGGCCGCGCCGCGCTGTCCATCGCGACGCCCGCGATCATCCTGATCGGCTTGATCGGCGGCTTGTTCACTCCGACCGAGGCCGGTGCGGTCGCCGCCGCCTACGCGCTGATCCTCAGCCTCGTCGTCTATCGCACGCTACGCGTGCGCGATCTGCCACGCGTGCTCGTCGATACGATGATCACGACCGGGATCGTCACGTTCGTGATCTCCAACGTATCGGCGTTCTCGTGGATCCTCGCCATCAGCCATGCCGGCGAGGCGTTCGTCGAGTCGGTTCGCGGGCTGACCGACAACCCGCTGCTGATCCTGCTGATCATCAACGTCTGCCTGCTGGTGCTCGGGGCGCTGATCGAGGCCGGTGCGGTGCTCATCATCATGACGCCCATCCTGCTGCCGTTGGCGGTTTCCGCCGGCGTCGATCCGGTCCACTTCGGCGTGATCATGGTGCTCAATCTGATGATCGGCGTCGCGACCCCACCGGTCGGCATGAGCCTGTTCGTCACCGCGCACGTCGCCCGCATCCCGCTCGAGGCGATGATCCGGGCGATCCTGCCGTTCCTCGTGCCCTTGTTCGCCGCCCTGATCGTGGTGACCAACTGGCCGCAGCTGATCCTGTTCCTGCCGCGATTGCTGTTTCCTTGAGCCAGCGCCCGGCCACTCATCCCGTTCGCTCATCCACTCATCCACTCATCCACCCGTCCGGACACGTTCCGGCACGATGTCCACAGGAGGACACACTGCAATGCACGCCACACTCTCGCGAAGAACGCTTCTCGCCAACACACTCGGCCTGGTCGCGGCGTCGACCCTGACGCTGGGGCCGGCGGCGACGGCGAGCGCGGCCACGTCGGTCAAGATCGGTCACGGACACACCGAGCAGCACAGCTTCCATCTCGCGATGGAGAAGTTCGCCGAGCTCCTCGAACAGAAGGTACCGGGCGAGTTCGACGTGTCGATCTTCGCCAACGCGCAGCTCGGCTCCGAGCGCGAGATGCAGGAGCAGCTGACGCTGGGCAGCCTCGAGATGGCGGTCACCGGCGTGCTCGGCATCTACGAACCCAAGCTCGCCCTGCTCGAGCTCCCGTTCCTGTTCCGTGATCGGGACCATGTCCTTGCCGCCCAGCAGAGCGATGCGGTCGCCGAGCTCGTGTCGGGTCTGCCGGACAAGGGCGTGCGTCTGATCGGCTTCGTCGAGAACGGGTTTCGCAACATCACCAACAACGTCCGTCCGGTCAACGGGCCGGAGGACATCGCCGGGCTGAAGATCCGCACGCCGGAGAACCAGGCCCAGATCGAGACCTTCAAGGCCCTCGACGCACAGCCGACGCCGATGCCCTTTTCGGAGCTCTACGGCGCGCTGCGCCAAGGCGTCGTGGACGGGCAGGAGAACCCGCTGCAGAACATCAGCGACGGCAAGCTGTTCGAGGTGCAGGAGCACCTCGCACTGAGCGGACACATCTACAACTCGGCCTATCTCGTCGTCTCCGAAAGCTTCTACCAGGGTCTCGACGAGGACGTTCGCGAAGCGATGGAGGCGGCGGCAGCCGAAGCCGGCGAATGGCAGCTCCGCTACATGGGCGAGCGCGACGCCGAGCTTCTGGAGTCGCTTAAGGCCGGCGGCATGGAAGTCACCGAACCCTCCAAGGAGGCCTTCCGCGAGGCCACAGTACCGGCCTACGAGGTGTTCTACGAGCAGTACGGCGACGAGGCGCGCGACTTCGTCGAGGCCATGCAGGGACTGTAGGGTCGGTCGGCGTCACGCGGGCGGCGCGCATCTCGGGAAAACGCTTCCGGCATCGTCCCGCCCCGGTGGCCGTCTCGGTCGATCTGCGCGAAGTCGCTCGCGCTCGACAAGCTGGCCGAGCGACCGGTGATCGCCTAGCGCGAGGCACGGTCGACACCGTGCCGTTCGCTCAGGTGTCGGCGCTGAATCTCGCCGATGAAGCTCGTGACTCCGAAGGCGACGAGGTCGATCGGTCGGTCGTCGGCCGCCATCCCACGACTCCCGGGTGGAGAGCTCAGGTACGGCTCGGATCCATCGCCGCTCCGCTCGATACCTCGGCGAGCAGTGTCGCGAAGCGCGCTTCGCCGACCTCCGAGGCGAGCCACGGGCGACCGTGCAGCGGCAGGACCGCGGCGATCGGCAGAGAGGCGGCCGCGCGGTGCCAGGCCGGAACGAACGTCCGCTCGGCCTCCGCCGACATCTTCGGGCGCTGCAACACGGGCTCGTCCGGATTCTGCTCGGGCCCCGGTCCGACCGCTGCGTCCCCGGCGAGGAGAATGCCGCCCTGCTCCGCGAGGTACAGCATGATGGAACCGGCGGTGTGCCCCGGCACGTGGATGCACTCCAGCCCCGCCTTCTCGAGCAGGGTCGAGCCGGTCGGATCGACGAAGTCGATGCCGCTCTCGCGCGCCTCGTCGTGCGCGGCGTCGCTCGGGTGCAGCATGACGGGAACGTCGAAGCGCGAGAGAATCGTCTCGAACGCGTCGCCAGAGCCCGCGGTGTTACGGTGCGAGAGCACGAGCGCGCGAGGCGGACGGCCCTCGTCGGCGAGGCGGGCGATGCCGTCGAGCGTCCACGAGTACGGGGCGTCGAACAGGACCGAGTACCCCTCTCCCCGGGAAGGCTCCCCGCGCAGGATCGCCCAGGAGTTCAGCGGACGCTTCGAGCCGCCACTCGTCGAGCCCTTCTGCGGCAGCATCAGAACGTCGCCGACGATGTGCTGCGGGCCTTCGGCGTAGAACTGAAAATCCATCGCCTCAATCCTCCTTCAAGGGATCGTGGCCCCAGTTCATCAACGAGTAGCGCCAGTCGCTCGTCTCGGCGTTCCCGTCCGGTCCGCCCTGGCTCTTGTGGCGCTTGACGTATCCGACCACGCTGGCCATGTGGTCCCATTGATCGTCGTTCAGGTCGTCCTTGTTCGTGCGCTTGATCTCGACGATACGCCTCCCCGACTTGTGCCCCTTGCTCTCCCCGTCGCCGCTGTCGGCGCCGACCCGCTCGCTCTCCTCCGTCGCCAGGAAATCCTCGAGCTCCTGGGGCTGCAGGTTGACCAGCTCCCGCCACTCGTCCCAGATCTCCTCGCGGCTTTTCGACGAACTCATTCCGACTCCCCCTTCGCGTGCACCGCGGAGCGAACGACGGTACGGGAGCGGTGGTCCGCAGCGGGCGCGTCTGGACGATTTTCAACCCGTCGGTCGTCCGCTCCGAGCTCGCCGCCGTCGGCGACGTTCAGGCGGTGCGGTGACAGAGGTTACGTCCGTCGGCGTCGAACACCATGATCTTGTCCTTCAGAAGGTTGACGCCGAGCTTGTCGCCGTGTCGTATCGGGTGCTGTCCCGACGCCTGCACCGTGATGCTTTGGCCGTCATCCAGTCGGGTGTAGATCAGCGTCTCGTCACCGAGCTGCTCGACCACGTCGACCGTCACGATGACATCGGCGGTATCCGCTTCGGCGAGCTCGAAGAACTGCGGACGCACGCCGATGTCCGTCCGGGTTTCCGCAATCGTGTCCTCGTCGGGCACGGGGGCGGCAAAGGGCTTGCCGCCAGGCAGAGCGAGCAGGACGCGTCCGGCCTCGCGACTCACCGAGGCGCTGACGAAGTTGGTGGTGGGTTGGCCTATGAAACCGGCCACGAAGCGGTTCACCGGGTTGTTGAAGAGCTCGAGCGGTGCGCCGATCTGCTCGATCCTGCCGGCGTTCATGACGACGATGCGGCTGGCCATCGTCATCGCCTCGACCTGATCGTGCGTGACGTAGACCATCGTGTTGCCGATCGTTCCGTGCAGGCGCGCGAGCTCCACGCGCATCTCCACGCGCAGCGCCGCGTCGAGGTTCGACAGCGGCTCGTCGAACAGGAAGATCTCCGGCTCGTGCACGATGGCGCGGCCGATGGCCACGCGCTGGCGTTGTCCGCCGGACAAGGCCTTCGGCTTGCGATCGAGCAGGTGATCGATCTTCAGGAGCTCGGCGGCGCCCTGCACCGCGGCGCGTATTTCCGCCTTCGGCGCCTTGGCGATCTTCATCCCGAAGCCGATGTTCTCCCCCACCGTCATATGCGGGTACAGCGCGTAGGACTGGAACACCATCGCCACACCACGCTCGGAGGGGCGGGTGCGCGTCACGTCCTGCCCGCCGATCAGGATGCGCCCGCTGTCGATGCTCTCCAGACCCGCGATGCAGCGCATCAGCGTCGACTTGCCGCAGCCGGAGGGACCGACCAGTACGAGGAACTCGCCGTCGGCCACGTCGATGTGCAGATCGCAAAGGGCGTGGTAGTCGCCGAAGTGCTTGTCGACGCCATCGATCCGAAGCGACGAGGTCGGGGAAGTCGTCAGGGTGTCGGCGGCGGCGCTCATTTCACGGCTCCCATGGTCATGCCCGAGATCATGCGCTCGGACAGGACGGCGTAGACGAGGATGGTGGGCACGATGATGATGGTGACTCCGGCGAACAGACCGGGCCAGTTGTTGGTGTACTGCATGGCGTTCTGCAGCGCGTAGAGCCCGAGCGGTAGCGTCCGGTTCTCGGGGCTGTTGAGCAGCACCAGGGAGATCTGGTACTCGTTCCAGAGCCAGATGAAGTTCAAGATCGCCGCCGTGGCGAGCCCGGGCATCGCCATCGGCAGCATCACGTGGCGGAACACCTGGTAGTCCGAGCAGCCGTCGAGCACAGCGGCCGATTCGAGCTCGGAGGGAAGCGAGGCGAAGAAGCCGGTCAGGAGATAGACCGTGAACGGGATCGAGATCGCCACGAACACGAAGCTCACCCCGGTCAGGCTGTCGGTCAGGCGCAGCGCGGCGAGGATGGAGAAGATCGGGATGAACAGCATCGGGATGGGAATGGCCATGCCGATGACGAACAGGTTGGTGAGCGTCTCGCGTCCGCGAAAGCGCGCCCGGCTCAGCACGTAGGCGGCCGGCGCCGAGACCGCGAGTATCACGATCACCGAGATCACCACCAGCACGATGCTGTTGGGGAAGTACTCGCCGAGCTTGCCCACGTTCCAGGCGGTCGAATAGTTCTCCCACTTCGCCTCCGCCGGCAGGGCGAGCCCCGAGCGCAGCACCTCGCGCTTGCTCTTGAGCGAGCTCAGCGCCACCCAGACGATCGAGGCGATGGTGAAGGCGGTCCAGCCCCACACGAGCACGTAGGCGACGATCCGTCCGGCCAAGCCCGGCAGGCGGGAGCGAGTTGCGCGCGGGCCGTCCTTGCTCGCCTGGCGGCGTGCGCCGCGCGCCTCGGGGGAAGCACCGTTCCCGGAGGCGGCGGGGGAGGCGAGCGTGTCGGGTGTGAGCGTGTCCGGCGTCTGCGCGAGATCCGTGGACCGCGCGCCGGACGCGATCTCGCCGGCCGGTGCGGCGCCGGACGCCGCCTCGGGAGCGGAACGGGTGTCGTGCGGGTGTGTGCCGCGTGGATCGCCCATCGGTCAGTACTCCAGGATATCGCGGCGCATCAGCCGCCGCACCAGCACGATCATGACGAAGGCGATCACCAGCATGACCACGCCGATGGCGGTGGCGTAGCCGAGCTGGTAGATCGGCTCGCGCTTGCCGAAACCCATCACGTAGAGGTAGATGCCGAGGGTGTAGAGTTGCTGGGGTACCTGCAACAGACCGAAGGCGAACGGGAACTCGAACATCTTGATCGCGTTGATGATCCAGATAACGAAGGAAATCGTCATGACATCCCAGGTCATCGGCACGGTGATGTAGCGGAACTTCTGCCACAGGTTCGCCCCGGCGAGATCGGCCGCCTCGTACATGTCGGGCGGGATCTTGTCCACGCCGGCCATCAGGAGGATCAGGAAGAAGCCGGTGAACACCCATACCAACGCCGCGAGCATCGCCCAGAAGATGTTCTCCGGAGCGGTCCAGAGCGTACTGCCGAGCTCCTCGAGCCCAAGGCTCTTGAGCAGGGTGTTCAGCGCGCCGTAGCGGGGGTTGTAGATGTACGCCCACATCGCCGAGAGCGCCACCACCGAGATGATGTTCGGCAGGAAGAAGACCAGGCGAAAGAACTTCTTGCCCCAGATACCGCTGTTGATCAGGATGGTGTAGAGAAAGGCGAGCCCCATGATGAAGAAGCCGCCGACGAACAGTAGCGTCAGGGTATTGCGAAAGCTCAGCCAGAAGACCCGATCGCTGAACAGGCGCTCGTAGTTCTTCAGACCGATGAAGGTCATCTCCTCGCCGAACCCGCTCCAGTCGAACAGGCTGAAGTAGAAGGTGAACAGCGTGGGAAGGAGGAAGAACACGCCATAGAGCAAGGCGGCGGGGGTCAGGAACAGGACGATCAGGCGCTTTCGGATCATCGCGTGACGGTGCCTCTGCGAGGGAGGTGGCGGAGGGCATTGCTCGCGGGCAATACCCTCCGCGACGGTGTACCGATCTCGTGGTTACCGGGCAACTCTTCTCCGAGGACTCACTTGTTCGCCCAATAGTCCTTCGTGCCGGTGACCATCTCCTCGACGAACTGTTCGGCCGTCAGGTCTCCGAGGAAGAAGCGGTTGTGGATCGCCTCGAAGACGTTGGAGGAGTAGTCGGGATAGGCGACCTTGACGCCGAGGTTCTCGGCCATCAGGCGGTTGGCGTCGGCGACCGCCCTCTCCGAGGCGGCGATCTCCGGTACCCAGGTGACGGCGGGGTTTGCCACGCCGATGCGGGCCACCTCGGCCATCTGCCGCTGCTGCTCCTCGGCGAGGGCAAAGCGCACGAAATCCTGCGCCGCCTCGGCGTGCTCGCTGCCCTCCAGCACCACGAAGCTCACGCCGATGATGGTGACATCGTCGATGCTGCCCTCGCCCCCCTCGACCATCGGGAACTTCATCCCGCCCCAGCGGAAGTCTTCCTCGACCAGATCCGCCAGTTCGATCGGCAGCCACGAGCCGACCAGCGCCGCCGAGGATTCCTCGTACGCGAGCGTGGTCTGACCGGCGGGCCACTGGTAGCCGCGACTCTCCTCGGGAATGAGCCCTTCCTCCCACAGCGCGCGCTCGAGCTCGAGCACCTGCATGATGCGGGGGTCGCGCCAGCTCTCGCCGCTCTCGTCCTCGGCCGCCTGCATCAGAAAGTCGGGCCCGGCGATGCGGGCGAGCAGGTAGTTGAACCAGTGGATGTTGTAGAAGGTGATGTCGCTCTCGACGGCGAGCGGCGCCTTGCCCGTCTCCTTGACTTTCCGCAGCACGTCCATGAATCCCGCCCAGTCCTCCGGTGGGGTCTCCGCACCGACTTCCTCGAAGTGATCCTGGTTGTAGAAGATCTGCACGGTGTAGAAGGCGTAGGGGATCTGTCCGAGGTGATCGCCGAGCGCGGCCCCCTCGATCAGACCGGGATAGAAATCGTCCTGGAAGGTGCCCTCCCCCCCGGCCGATGGTCCGTTCATCGCCTCCGTCCAGTCGACCGAGAGTCCGGGCTTGGCCAGGCCGCCGTTCAGCGCGTCCATGTCGGCATCCATGATGTCGATGGTGGTATTCCCGGAGAGGGCATTGCGCACCGTGGTCTGGTTCTGACGCCCGTTCCAGATGACCTTGATCGAGACGTCGTCGTTCTGATCGGCGAAGGCGTCGGCCCAGCCCTGGATGACTTGCGCCTGCGGCTCGCCCTCGTTCCAGAACGACCAGTACACGAGCTCGGTCTCGGCGAAGGCGGCCGGTGCGGCGGTGCCGAGGAGCACGGTCGCGAGCGTGGCGCGCAGTGACGGGTACGGGGGCTTCATGGCGGTCTCCTCTGAGGACGGTGTCGATGGCCGTGCGATCGCCGACTCGGGAGGTCACAGCCGGCTGCGGCGTAATACTACACCCAACGCGCACAGGCGCGTAGGAATGCAATGCGCGCCAGAGCCCTCCTCCTCAGTCGCCGATCGGCTGCAATCGCGACGGTCCGTGCAGCGCCGCCAGGGTGCGGCGTATGTCGCGTAGGTGCGTGGCCGAGTCGGGCAGCTTCGTCGCCACGGTCGCCATCAGGCTGTCGATGGTGAACAGCTGGGCGTAGCGCATGCTGGTCGGCATGCCGAAGTAGATCTCGTCGTCGTGGACGCCGACCGCGAGCGTGTGGGTGGACACCTCTGCCAGGGGCGAATTCGCCTCGGTGACGGAAACGACCACCGCCTCGTTGGAGGTAGCCAGCGCGGCGGCGTCGACCATCGAGGTCGGCTTGCCGGTGGCGGACAGACAGAGGATCACGTCGTGCGCGTCGGCGATCGAGGCGACCATGCGTTGGCGGTACGGATCGCAGGTGGCCTGAGCCGGCTTCTTCAGGCGGAACAGTCGGTTCTCGAGCTCCGCGGCGAGCACGGCCGAACTGCCGCCGACCCCGAAGCAGTAGATCATCCGGGCCGCGGCCACGTGCTCGGCGGCGCGCTCGAGCGTACCCTGATCGAGCCTGTCGGCGACGCGGTTCATCGCCCTCGACGCCGCCTCCAGCACGGCGCCGCTCAGCGTGTCCGGCGCGGTCGCCGCTCGCCCCGCTTCCTCGAACACCCGAGTCAGTGTCAGGTCCTGCGCCAGCTTTATCTTGAAGTCCGAGAAGCCGGCGCAGTCGAGCTTGCGGCACAGTCGCATGACGGTCGGTTCGCTGACGCCGGCGCGCGTGGCCAGCGTCTTGATCGAGTTGTCGGTCACCCAGTCGGCGTCCTCGAGGATCAGCCGCGCCGCCTCGTGCTCGGCCGAGTGCAGCTCGGGCAGCAGGGCGCGCAGCCTGTCGAGGATGTCGGCGTGATCGCGTGGCGGCAAAGGTGAGCGCACGTCGAGGGTTCCTGGAGTGGGAGGGGGCGGTGATCGTGACCGACAGCGTCAGATGTCTTCCTGGATCAGTTCTCCGGCAAGGCGATCCACACCCGCGCCGAGGCCTCCGTCGACCGGCAGCGTGACGCCGGTGATCATCCGCGCGTCGCGACCGGCGAGGAAGGCGACCGCCGCGGCCACGTCGTCCGGCTCGCAGATCGCGCGCATCGGATACCAGCCGGCGATGCTCTCGAAGAGGTTGGGGTCCCGCGCGGCGCGCGAGTCCCATGCCTGGGTCCTGACCGTGCCCGGTGCGACCGCGTTGACCCGGATACCCTCCTTGCCGAGCTCGACCGCCGCGAAGCGGGTCAGGTGCAAAAGCCCGGCCTTGGCCGCGCTGTAGCCCGGAAAGCCGTAGACGCCGGTACCGTTGATCGAGGCGACGTTGACCACGGCGGCGCCTTCCACCCTCGCGAGCTCGCGGCGCAAGCACTCGATGCAGCGCCACGCGGCCATCAGGTTCAGGTCCAGGTCGCGGCGCATGTCCGGCTCGGTCGCCCTCTTCAGCGAGGTGGCCGCCGTGACGCCGCCGGCGTTGTTGACGAGCAGCGCCACCGGCTCCTTCCCAGCGAGGGCGTGGTCGGCCGCCGCGCGGACCTCCTCCATCTCCAGCAGGTTCACCCGCTCCGAGCGGTAGACGTCCTCGGCCCAACGCGCATCGTTGGCCTCCAGCCCGGCGGTGTCGATGTCCCAACCCCGAACGACGTGCCCGGCGTCGAGGAGCCGCGCCACGATGGCACGCCCGATGTCGCCGGCCGCGCCCGTGACGATCGCTTGCGTCTGCATGATGGGTGTGTCCTTATCGAGTCGATGCGGGTGACGATCGATAGTAAAACTACTTCGCCTCGACCGTATAGTCGATCAAGCGGTTGCGGTGCCGCTCTTGACCCGACTGCTGTCAAGCCAGTGGTGCACCGTCCGAAGCGCTCGGAAGAAGTAAGCAGACTCGGCGAGAATAGTATTACTATGCCCTTGCATACGGTGCGGTTCGCTCGAAGCGACCGGCCGCGGACGAGCGAGAACGGCCGACGAGGACGAATGAGAGAGACTGCGACGCGAATCGTCCGCCTGACCTTCGACGAGGTCGTGGTCCCGGCGCATCCGGGCGTCATCAACTCGACGGGTCTGGACCGACCGCTGCACATGCTGCCGAGCGGTGGCAAGGCGGGGTGGTCGCTGCAGTTCGACGAACTCCCGAAGCTGCTCGTGCGACTCGAGCTCGCCGACGGCACCGTCGGTTGGGGCGAGTTCTACCGCGATCACGACTGGAGCCGCGTGCGCGCGGTGTCGGCCAACCTGCTCGGCGAGGATCTGCTCGCGCTGCGTCTGCAGGATCTGCCGATTCCGCTATGCCGCGAGTACGACGGTTTCGAGACCGCGCTGTGGGATGCCTACGCGAAACACTTGGGCGTGCCGTTGCACCGGCTGCTCGGCGGGGCCGTGCAGGAGCGGGTCAAGGTCGGAGCATGGTCGAGCCATCGCACCGTCGAGGAGGTCGGCGGCTACGCGGGCGGTTTCCACGAGCAGGGGTTCGACTGCATCAAGTTCAAGTGCGATCTCGAGGACGACGTGCTCGGCTGGTGCGAGGCGATCCGTCGCGACGCTCCGGGCATGAAAGTGATCTTCGACCCCAACCAGCGTTGGGAGAGCTCGGGAGACGCGCGCGCGATCCTGCGCGCCCTGGAGGCGGTCGGGAACGTACTGCTGGTCGAGGATCCGCTGCCGCGCTGGCAGCTCCACGACTACGCCCGGCTTCGCCAGTTCACCTCGATTCCGATCGTGCGACACGTATCGCTGCCGTACGTGAGCATGGGGCAACGCGCACACGACGCGATCGACGCGCTGATGCACCACGCGGTCGACGGTTTCAACTTCAACGCGGGGCTCGCGAAGTTCAAGCAGCTCGACGCGATCGCCGAGGCGGCGGGTCTGCGCTGCTGGCACGGCTCGGAAGTGGATCTCGGTATCCTCGAGGCGGTCTACGTGCACCAGGCAGCGGCGGCGAGAAGCTGCGTCTGGCCGAGCGACATCTTCGGGCGGATGATTCGCTCGCACGATCTGCTCGAGGAGCCGTTGCGCGTGGAGCCACCGTACGTGCGCACCCCCGAAGGGGCGGGCATCGGCGTCACGCCCGATCTCGCGGCCATCGCCGCGCACCGCGTGTCCGAACAGGTAGTGCTCGAGGAGGGCGGCTGATGAGCACGTCGATGGCCAATCCGTTCCCGGCGGGCGATTCCGACCGGCACGAGATCTGGAACATGCTGGTGCGGCGCGACATCGAGGCGTTCGCGACGAACGACTGGGAGCGTCATGCGGCGGACTTTCTCGTCGACGGCTTCTTCGGCATCGACGCCGGTCGTTCGGGCAATCCGGACAGCTGGTCGGCAGCGTTTCCGGATCTCGAGACCTACCGTCGCGACTGGAGCGGTTTCGCCGCCAAGAGTCAGGGACGGCTCGCGCCGGAGGCGCTTCGCGAGGCGCACTTCGCGGCGACGACATTGCGCGACATCGACGTGCGGGGCGACTTCGCCGTGGCGCACAAGAAGTTCGACGGCGCCGTGTGCTACGACGACGGCGAGCGCGAGTCGTTCGACTGGCAGACGCTCTACCTGTGCCGCCGGCACGAGGGCCGTTGGTGGATCGCCGGGTTCGTGGGCTTCCTGCCCAACCCCATGGGAGGGCCGACGCGAGAGAGGCCGGACGGCGCGGGCGGCCGCGCCGTTGCGGGTGATCGGGCCCGGCACGCCAAGCACGCGCCGGCGAGCGAACAGCATGTCACCGCCGGGCCCTATTCGCCGGTGCTCGACGTTCGTCCCGGTACCCTCACCGTGATCTCCGGGCAGGCGGCGATCGACCCCGACGGCAGCGTCAGCTCCAGCGATTTCGCCGAGCAGTCGCACCACACGCTGCGCAACTGTCTCGATCAGCTCGCCGCCGCCGGCTGCACGGCCGCGGACGTGTTCAAGGTCAACGTCTACGTCACCGATCTGGCCAACTGGCCCGCCTTCAACGAGGTCTACCGCGACTACCTGCCCGAGCCCCGGCCGGTCCGCACGGCGGTGCAGACCGCTCTCCTCGAAGGTCTGCTGGTCGAGGTGGAGATGTGGGCGGTGCGCCCGTGAAGTGGGAGAAGCTGACCTCGGCCGAGATCGACGCGATCGATCGCGGCGTGCCGGTACTGCTGAACGTCGCGGCGATAGAGCAGCACGGACCACACCTGCCGCTCGATACCGACGCGGCGATCGGCCGCCACTTCACCGACCAGCTCGACGCCCGGGACCCCGAGGCCCAGCTGATCCTGCCGCAGATCAAGGTCTGCTGCTCGGCCCATCACATGGACTATCCGGGAACGTTGAGCGTCGGTCACCGGGTGCTGCTCGACTACGCGAGCGGCGTTCTTGACTCGGCGCGGCGCGCGGGCTTCTCGATCTTCTTGGTGCTCAACAGCCACGGCGGCAACCAGGCGATCGCCCAGGTCCTGCTCGAGGAGTTCGGCGCCATGCACACCGATTGCACGGTGGCGCTGGCGACCTGGTGGACGCTCGCGCGCGAGGAGCTCGCACGCATCAGCGAGAGCGGGCCGCAAGGCACCGGGCACGCCTGCGAGCTCGAGACGTCGCTGATGATGCACGCCGACGCGGTCCCGGCCGATCTCGAGCTGCCGGCGGGCGAGCGCTACGTGTCGCTGTTCGACTGGAACGACGGCTCCATGCTGCACGGGGCCAAGGCGGCGGTGTACCGCTCGATGCGCGAGATATCGGGTGGCTCCGGCGTGGTGGGACAGCCGGACGCGGCGAGTGCGGCCAAGGGGGAGCGCATCAGCGCGGCGGTGACCGATGCGCTCGCGCGCGTGGTCGAGGATCTGCGCCGCTCGGGCGCGGCATGAGCGGCGCCGTCCGGGTCGGGCACCCGGTCGCGGGCAAGTCCGGCGGCCCTCCACGAGTCTTCACCGCCTCGCTCGCCACCGAGACCAACACCTTCTCGCCGCTTCCGACCGACCTGGACTCGTTCCGGAGCGCCTTCCACGCTTCCCCCGGCACCCACCCCGACACCCCGACGCTGTGCTCCTCGCCGGTACCGATCCTGCGCCGGCGTGGCGCGGCCGAGGGCTTCACCGTCATCGAGGGTTCGTCGTCCTGGGCCGAGCCCGGTGGTCCGATCCGTCGCGACGTGTTCGAACGGCTGCGCGACGACATCCTCTCCCAGTTGCGCGCGGCGCTGCCGGTCGACGCCGTCGTGCTCGGTCTGCACGGCGCGATGGTCGCCCGGGGATACGACGACTGCGAGGGGGATCTGCTCGAGCGGGTTCGCGAAATCGTCGGGCCGGACGTGCTCGTGGCGAGCGAGTTCGATCCGCACAGTCACCTGACCGCCAAGCGCGTGGCCCAGCTCGATATCGCCGCCGCTTTCCTCGAATACCCGCACACCGATTTCGCCGAGCGCGGCGAACACGTGGTCGAGCTCGCCCTCCAGGCGCTGCGTGGCGAGATCGTGCCGCGTCTGTCGACGTTCGACTGCCGCATGATCGATCTGTACCCGACCAGCCGCGAACCGATGCGATCCTTCGTCGATCGGGCGCGCGCTCTCGAGGGCCGGAACGGCATCCTCTCGGTGTCGATCATCCACGGGTTCATGGCCGGCGACGTGCCGGAGATGGGTACGCGCATCCTCGTCGTCAGTGACGGGCGCCAGGCGGACGGCGACGCCCTGGCCCGACGGCTCGGACTGGAGCTGTACGCGCTGCGCGGCACTACCGCCATGTCGATACTGCCGCTCGAGCAAGGCCTCGACACCGCATCGGCCGTCCGGACCGCTCACCCCGACCGTCCCGTGACCGTCTCCGACATCTGGGACAACCCGGGCGGCGGCTGCGCCGGGGACGGCACGCACGTGCTGCGGGCGATGATGCGTCGCGACATCGGACGCGTGGGCGTCGCGGCGCTGTGGGATCCGCTCGCCGTCGCGCTGTGTCACGCGGCCGGCGAAGGCGCGCGGCTGCCGCTGCGCTTCGGCGGCAAGGTCGCCGTGGAGCCCGGCGCGCCGATCGACGCCGAAGTCGAGGTCGTGCGCGTGGCGGAGGAGTCGTGGCAGAGCTTTCGGCGGAGCCGCGTCACGCTCGGGCGCTCGGCGGTGGTGCGACCGGTCGGCAGCGAGATCGACATCATACTGATCAGCGCCCGTACGCAGACCTACGAGCCCGACATCTTCACCAATCTGGGGATCGATCCCATGGCGAAGGACTTCCTGCTGGTCAAGTCGACCAACCACTTCCACGCGGGCTTCGCGCCGATCTCCTCGGAGATCATCTACGTCGATGCCCCGTCGAACTTTCCGACCGATCCGCGCACGACTCGCTACCGCAAGATGCGGCGCGCGATCTGGCCGCTGGTCGACGATCCGATGGCCGGCGCGGTGGAGGCGGGCGACGCGGCCGAGTCGGCGACGGAAGGTGGTGCCGCATGAGCGGTGCGCAGCCGACGGGCGATCGGGGCGGCGGCAGGCACGGCCTGCGTGGCTCGTGCGGAACGCTGAGCCATCGCCTGAACGTCGCCGTCGAGGCGATCGTCGCGCTGCTGATGTTGTTGCTGTTGCTCGATGTCTGGCTTGGCGTGACCGATCGCTACGTTCTGGGTCTGCAGCTGCCCTGGCCGGAGACGCTGGCGCGCTACCTGATGATCTGGGCGGCGTTGCTGGCGGTCTCGAGCGGCATCGCGCGGCGCGAGCACATCGGGCTCGGCATGCTCGTCGAGCGTCTGCCGCGCCCGCTCCGGCGTGCGGCGCTGCTGTTCACCGACGCTCTGGCCCTGGCGCTGTTCTGCTACCTGTTCTACTACGGCGTGGGGTTCGGCGCGTCCGGCTTCGAGCGCGAGGCGATGATCTTCGGCATGTCGCTCGGCCCAGCCTACTCGGCGATACCCGCCGCCGCCTTCGTCTGCGCGTTGCAGATGCTGCTGGTGCTGATCCGCGACGCCGGCGAGCAGACGATGCGCGCCGACGCGGCGCTGACCATCGACGAGGCGCGCTCGTGAGAACGATCGCGCCGTCGGTCGTGGAGGCTCGACGGTGATCGTCGCCGCCTGCTTCGTCGCGCTGCTGCTGCTCGGCATGCCGATCGGGTTCGCGATCGGACTGGCTGGGCTGGCCGGACTGATCTCGACCAGCGGCACCGACTTCCTGCACATCGGCCCGTCGAAGGTCTTCAACGGTCTGAACATCTTCCCCTTCCTCGCCATGCCGTTCTTCATCCTCGCCGGCGAGGTCATGAACCACATCGGCATCACCGATCGGCTGGTGCGCCTCGCGAACGTGCTGGTCGGGCACTTCCGCGGCGGGCTCGCGCACACCAACATGCTCGCGTCGGTGTTCTTCGCGGGGCTGACCGGCGCGGCGACGGCCGACGCCGCCGCCTTCGGCAAGACGCTGGTGCCGGCGATGGTCAGGCAGGGATACCGACGCGACTACGCCTGCGCCGTCACGGCAGCCGGCTCGATCATCGGCCCGACCATTCCGCCCTCGGGACTGATGGTCGTGTACGGCTCGCTGATGGGTGTCTCGATCGGCGGTCTGTTCGCCGCGGGCATCCTGCCCGGGCTCATCATCTGTGGCATCTGCATGCTCGTGATCGGCATCGGGGCGAGTGCCAACGACCTGCCGAAGGCCGAGCGATTCGCCGGCACGAGAGCGGCGTGGCGGGTGCTGCGCGCTTCGTTCACCGCGCTGCTGATGCCGATCATCATCCTCGGCGGCATCCTCGGCGGCATCGTCACCCCGACCGAGGCGGCCGCCATCGCCGTCGCCTACGCGCTCTTCCTCGGCGTCTTCGTCTATCGCAACATCGGTCTCGCCGACTTCTACTGGATGCTGGTCCGCACCGCGCGAATCACCGGCGTGATCTTCGTCATCATCGCCTTCGCCGGCGTGCTCGGTTGGTGGTTGAGCTTCAACCGCGTGCCGCAGGAGATCGCCGCGAGCGTCATCGCCCTGTCGGACAACCGCTACGTCGTCATCAGCCTGATCATCGGCGTGTTGCTGGTCATCGGCATGGTCATGGACATCACCGCCATCCTGATCCTGCTCGCACCGGTACTGGTGCCGCTGACCGACCAGATCGGCATGGACCCGATCCATGCCGGCATCGTCTTCGTCATCGCACTCAACATCTCGCTGATGACGCCACCGGTCGGGGCGTGTCTGTTCGTGCTGTCGTCCGTGACGGGCGAGAAGATCGAACGTATTGCCGCGCGGCTGTGGCCCTTCCTCCTGGCCGAGGCGCTGGTGTTGTTCGCCTTCGCGTTCGCCGAGGACGTGGCGATGATGATCCCGCGCTATTTCGGGTTCGCCTGAGGTGCGCCTTCGGCGTGCCTTCCCACTCACTTGAACGGAGATTCACCATGAAGCCCCAACACTTGACGGTCGCATCCCTGGCCGTCGCGGCAACGCTCACGCTACCCGCCCACGGCGCCGGAAAGGCACTGAAGTTCGGACACGACAACGCGCCCGATCCGACCGACAACCCCGCGCACGCCTGCACGGCAGTATTCGCGAACATCGTCGGCGCCGACACCAACGGCGAGATCGAGGTAGAGGTCTTCCCGTCCAACCAGCTTGGCGGTGCGGGCGAGCACCTTCAGATGGTGCGCGACGGCGTCATCCAGGCATCGCTCATCTCGAGCGGCGCGATGGCGAGCTTCTACCCGCGCATCGACGTGCTGAACATGCCGTTCGCGTTCGATCACAACGCGGCTACCTACGACGTCTTCGACGGCCCGTTCGGCAAGGCGCTGGCCGCTGACATCGAGGCCGTGCTCGGTGACGTCAAGGTGCTCGGCTTCCCCGACACGGGCGGCTTCTTCGCCGTGACCAACTCGAAGCAGCCGATCACCACGACCGCGGACTTCGAGGGCATTCGCGTGCGCACGATGACCTTGCCGTCGCATCAGAAGATCGTGCAGGCCCTCGGGGCCGAGGCCTACCCTCTCGCCTGGGGGGAGGTCTACTCGGGGCTGCAGACGGGCGTCATCGACGGGCAGATGAACCCGATCCCGATCATCGCCTTCTCGAAGTTCTCCGAGGTCCAGAAGTACCTGACGCTGACCAACCACCTGTTCTCCCCGTATTCGCTGGTGGTCTCGAAGGCGTTCTGGGACGGTCTCGAGGAGAGCGAGCAGCGCACGCTGCGCTACGCCGCCGAGTCCTGCGTGACCGCGAGCCGCGGCATGGCGCGCATCATCGAAGCGTCCGATCGTGGACTCAGCGGGTTGCAGGAGAGCATGGAAGTGACGGCTCTCTCTGACGAGGAGCGGCAGAAGATGAAGGAGGCGACGCAGCCGGCGTTCGAGGAGCACGTGAGCGAGAACCTCGACGAGAAGGCCGGCGAGCTGCTCGAGCTGTTCGGCGACGAGGTGGACAAGGCCAACGCCAAGCCGTACATGAGCGACTGAGCGACCCGCTTCGATTCCCGCTCCTCGGTCTGCACTACAACTGTCACCCGCGAGCCCCTGCCGATGAACGCACCGTACACCGACGACGCCGAGCTCTTCACTCTGATGGAAACGGAGCTTTTCACGGCGGTGGTCGGAGACATCCTCGACGCGATGGGGTTCCGCCGGCAGTTCCTGCCGCCGGAGCTCAAGCCGATCTACCCCGAGATGCGGCTGATCGGACGGGCCATGCCGGTGATCGAAGCCGATGTCCATGCCGCCGACAACGGCGACACGGCCAATCCACTGCTGTCGAAATCGTTCGGACTCATGCTCGAGGCGCTCGACGACCTGAAACCGGGGGAGATCTACGTCGCCACCGGCTCGTCGCCGAGATACGCCCTGTGGGGCGAGCTGATGGCCACGCGCGCCGGCATTCTCGGCGCGCGTGGCGCTCTCGTGAACGGCTTTGCCCGCGACGCCGACGGCATCCGCGAGCTCGGCTTCCCGTGCTTCGCGACCGGAATCTATGCCCAGGACCAAGGGCCGCGTGGCAAGGTCATCGACTACCGCACCGCGGTGGAGATCGACGGGATACGGATCGAACCCGGCGCACTGCTGTTCGGCGACAAAGAGGGCGTGCTGGTGATCCCGACCGAGGTCGAGGGGGAGGTCATCGGCCGTTCGCTCGAGAAGGCCCGGGGCGAGAAGAAGGTGGGCGAGGCGATCGCCGGCGGAATGAGCGCGGTCGAGGCGTTCGCCACCTACGGCATCATGTAGGGCGCAAGGCGCGTGGCAACGTCTCGATGCGCCCTAGTACCGCGTCGAGCTCGTCCTCCGAAAGCGTCACCGGGTTGAGAAACATGCCCGAACCATCGGGCGGGCCGTTGACGAATACGCCCGGATCGCCCGCGAGCATGGCTTGGCTCAGCACCTCGAGGTTCATGCCCGCGACCGTCACGAGCGCGCGCGGTAGCGGCTGACCCGCCTCGTTGGGGAAGTGGCGCCGCGCGCTCACCCCAGGCATCGCGTCACATCCCGCCACCAGGCGCGCGACCATCTTCTCGCAGCGTTCGCGCTCCTGCTCGTCGCTCTCGCGCATGAACTGCTCCACGGCGCTCCACAGGGCGACGAGCTCCTCGCGACCGACCTTGAGCATCCGGCCGAAGCCGTAGTTCGGAAAGCCGTTCTGCCGCACACGGTCCATGTACGACGCACGTCCTAGCACCAGACCGCTGGACTGGGGTCCGCGAAGGCCCTTGCCGCCGCTGAAGACCACCGCGTCCGCTCCGGCTTGGGTAAAGCGACTGAAATTCTCTCGGGGCGGCAGCTGCGCGGCGCCGTCGACGAGGAGCCGCACGTTTGCCGCCCTGGCCACGTCGCGCACCGTCTCGAAGGGAAGCCCCCCCTCCGGAGCCCAGCCGCCGGGCGGTACGTGAGCGTAGAGAATCGCCACGGTACGCCCGTTGATCGCGTCGGCGATGTCGTCCGCCTCGATGGGGTAGATCTCGTTCGCGTAGCCCACCACGCGTAGACGAACCCCCAGCTGCTCGGCGGCGATGAAGTAGGGGTTCATGTGCGCAGCCATCACCAGTATCTCGCAATCGGAGATTTCCTCTCTCGAACACCGGTGCAACGGCTTACCGAACCGTTCGGACACCGCCGCGCCGATACACAGATACAGACCGGACGCGGCGCCAGGCGTGACGAAGGCGGCATCGTTTTTCGTCAGCTCAGCCAGCCGCTGGTGCACTCGCTCCTGCAGCTCGCGCAGCATGACGTGACTGCGAGCCGCGGCGGCCATGTCGCGCAAGGTCTCCTCGCTCATACGCGAGCCGCCCACGATGGTGTAGGTACCCGCAGCGTTGATCAGGGGACGTACGCCGAGCCGTTCGTGCAGTTCGGTGTCGGGTTTCATCAGATCGCGAACTTCCTGAGCGTGCGTGTCTCGAGCCACGTCACCAAGCGGGTCAGCGGGAAGGCGACCACGAAGTAGATCAGGGCGACGGTGGTGAGAATCTCGATCGGACGGGCCGTCATGTTGGAGATGTTCCGGCCCACGAAGAGCAGGTCCACCATGCCCACCGCCGAAACGATGGCGCTCTCCTTGAAGAGACTGACCACGTTGGACAGCAGCGGCGGGACGGCGCGCAACAGGGTCTGAGGGAAGTTGAAGGTGAGCGTCGAGGACTCACTTGTCAACCATTCGAACCTCCCTCGCGACCTTTCCCGACCAATCTGGTCGACCCTCCTCTCCCCCTCAGGCGCGATACCCTGTCGCGCCGCCCGTTCCGGACCGATCGACGGAGGAGATTTCCGTAGGTGTTCCGGGTACCGTTCGACGACTCGACGCTCGTCCGTCATCATTCCAGCCATCTGATCGCTCTCCTTGCATTCACGCGCGTCGATTCTCCGATCGTCATGAGTTCGAGCGACGGTCTCCCTCCGTCCACATCCGAGCGGACATGACGGCCGACGAAATCTACCGAGTCCTGTTCGACGAACTGTGCAATGGGTCCATGCGCCCCGGTGACCGGCTGCCCAACGAGCGAACCCTGGCATCGCGGTTCGAGACAAGGCGTTCGGCGGTCAGGAAGGCGCTCGCGAAGCTGGAGCACGAAGGTCTCGTCTCGCGCCGCGTGGGAGATGGAACCTACGTTTCCGAGGGCGCCGCTCGGGCGATCGAGCTGCGCGAGATCGTCATGCAGCTACTTCGAGATCGTCGAGACACGAATGCTCCTCGAGCCGTGCGTGGCCGCCCTGGCGGCATCGCGAGCGAATCCCGACCAGCTGCAGCGGCTCTGGAGTCGGCTTGAGGCGATCCACGCGGCCGAGCGCTGGCTGGACTACAAGGAAGCGCTGTATCTGACGATCGGCGAGATCTACGCGCTGACCGGCAACGGCTTTCTCGCGGCGATCTTCGATGTCGTGCTGAGCGCGCGTCGCGAATCGAGGTTCGACGGACTCAATCCCGACGAGCCCGTATCGCTCATCGTCATCAACCACACGTACGAGGAGCTGAGAATCATGCTCGCGGCTGTCGAGAGCGGGGACCCGGGGCATGCGGAGAGGGCGATGCGAAATTTCGTGACTCGGATGTTCGCCCTATGAAGGCGAGACGATGTCGCTCGCGCTGCGTCTTCGACTCGCTTCTCGGGAGGGCTCCTCCCGACGTGTGCGGGTAGCAACGCGCCCGGGATCGCTCTCGCGGTGCGTGTGCGCGTGAGGTGGCGACCATCGACCAAGACGATACGTGTCTCCGCCAGCGGCGGTCGAGCTCAGCCCGAGCGAGATACGCTGGCATCGTGCAAGATCTCGTTGGCACGCTCGAGCTCACGCACCTCCTTCTCGAGTTCGACGAGGCGCATCCGCTCGGCGCTCGTCGTCCCGTCGCTTGGCGGACGCTCGGGCGGTTCGCCTCGTGCGGCCGAACGGGTGTCGAGCGGATACCGCATTCGGACTGACGAGCCCGCCATCGAGGTTCGCCCCAATATTCGGCACCGAGGCCGCGTGCTAGGTTGACTGCGCCATGCCTGCTCCACGAAGGAGATCCGTCGATGCACGTGCAACCTCGATCCCCGTCCGGCGCCACGGCGGTTCGCAACCGGCTACCGCCCGCCTCCGCCGACAGGGAACACACCGGAGCTGCGCTCGCCGCCGACGCCTTCGCGGAGCGACCGATGCACGACGGCTTGGCCTTGCTTCGGGTGCTCGACGATCGTGCCAGGGCGCAACCGAACGTGGCGGAGGCCGTCGCCACGACCGAAGCGCGGGAGGGGAAGTCGGAGAGGCGTACCGGCCCGGAGCGGACAGCGTTCGAGCGGCGCCTCGTCTCGCTCGCCGGCAATCGCGACGCGTTCCACGCCTTGATACGCGAGGTCTACGGCGAAGGTCACGACA
>Ga0114952_1000276_pt1 | contig 60258 bp, 40 predicted proteins | sample SidtaG_2_FD_87303 | JGI IMG/M metagenome (GOLD analysis project Ga0114952, IMG submission 87303) | Marine algal microbial communities from Sidmouth, United Kingdom - Sidmouth_Asex2 metaG | ecosystem: Host-associated > Algae > Red algae > Unclassified | place: Sidmouth, United Kingdom | collected...
CAGGATTTAATCTAACAGGAAAATTTTGTTTAGAGCTTAAGCGATTAACTCCCGTTTCTTGTGAAGATGATAATCTTAAATTAACATTTGAATTTTACCAAGAACTTGATCACTACCTATGTTTTTCAGAATTTAATCTCGCGGATATTACCGAGAAGGTAGTGCCATTCGGCGTATTAGAACCAGACAGATATTCTGGTTTTGTTTTTGTAGAAAGCAGTGTAGACCTCACGAACGTTGCTATTCCTGTAGATGATGATTCTGATACCAATTATGTATATGCAGGCGATGTAACAACCGATAAATTTATAAACGTATTTAATTATTACGGATTTGAAAACGATAGCGTGTACTTCAAGTGGTACTATTACTATAATGCCCCATTACTTGAATCTAATTTTTTCCAACCTGACTTGAGCCAAGCTGAATGCATTGTGGCGTCTAATCAAGTGGTCATGTATGCAATTGCAGAAACTTCGATTCCAGAAATATCATCAGAAGAGATAATCAATTCAACAAGTGCTGAAGGCAATGGAGAAATATCGATTATGACATCTAATGGATCAGGCGATTATGAATACTTATGGAGCCATGGTGCATCTGGGTCTTCTATAACGGACTTAGAACCTGGTGAATACACTGTAACCATAACTGACTTATCTTTTTGTTCTCCTCCTATCATAGAGACTTATATTGTGGATGGATTGTCCTCTACAAGTGACTTAACAATTGATGAGAACATGCTATCTTTGTACCCTAATCCATCAGACGGACAGTTTTATATAACTTCGGATAGAAATTTAGGTCAAGTTAACATAACAATATATACAATGAACGGAGAGGAATTATATAATAACACTGAAATTCTCAATAAATCATCGAAAATGAGAATAGACCTCTCTGCTCCTGAAGGAATTTATATATTAAAATCCTCAAATGGTGAAAGTTCAAGTACTCTAAAATTTTTAATAAATTAAAGCTAATTTGATAATATTCTTAAGCTTCACTTTCTAATACCTTTTTGGATAAGTGTAATTTAATAGACTCAAGTTAGATTTTGTGGAATGCAGTCACAATCTAAATAGACGGTTTTTGCATTCTTTTTTATAATTAATAATGAAATTTATTTATTAAACTATGACTACTAATTATCTATCAGATTCGTATAATGAAAAAAAACAAGTTCAATTTATTATACAAATGGGCATAATTAAATACCATCATAACTAATAACTTCAAAAATTCCTTCAGCTAATTAAAATTTTATCGACCTAAATTATATAACTCATGACTTTATCCTATAAGTATTATCTAATACCTATCTTATTAATGTTTTCGCTACTTGCGATTAGCCAGCACCAATTCGAACTTGAATTCACGACTATAAGTCAAGTAGAGTTAAAGTCTGCATTAAGTATGAAGAAGGCGCTTGGTATACATCCTCAGAATTCACTGTTACTAGAATACAATCACATTGATGCACTGAACATCAATCATAAAAGGTACAAGCAAACCATCGCGGGTTATCCAGTCGAGGGTGCTGTTGTAGCCACTCACCAATATGAAAACGGAAAAACAACAGCTAATGGACTATGGCTCACAGATATGAATTTTGATATTCCAGCGTCCATATTACCAGAAAATAATATACTGGATATGATTAGAGAGGCATTCCCACTAAATAGAAAACTAAGCTGGGAAATAAAAGATATAAATGATGAGTACCGTGTCGATATTTCGAAAGTTTGGTACAATAAGAACTATAGTGAAGATGGTAAAGATTATCTATTGTCTTACAAAGTGAAAACCTACATATCGGATCCTTTCGAATCATATACTTTGTTCTTAGATGCCCTTACTGGCAAGATATTATCAAAGCATTGTACTCATCATACGGCTAATGTCCCAGCAGTTGCCGAAGGATTGTACACTATGGGTCCCATCCAAATGACTGTAGACTCGATCAGTGAAAATGATTACAAGATGATCAAGTATAATGATGAAGGTGAGGCTATTATCAGAACACGAGATGCCCTAAACAGTTTTAAAATTATAGAATCAACTGATAACCAGTGGTTAGATAAGCCCTCTGTAGATTGTCACTGGGGTACTGAAATGACATTAGGATATCTTCATACAGAGATAGAAAGAGACGGAATGGACGATGAAGGAAGTGCGATAACCGTTAATGTCCATGCTCAGGACCCAATGGGAGGTGGTCCGTTGGGCAATGCCTATTATGCAAATGGAAGTATTCATATAGGAGATGGAGAAGCTAGTAGCGCTGTCAAAGTCCCAATGAGTAGCCTTGACATAATAGCTCATGAGATTTTCCATGGAGTAACAGAAAATACAGCTGATTTGATATACAGTGGAGAGTCTGGTGCTATAAATGAATCTATGAGTGACATATTCGGGGTAACCGTAGTGGAACATTCAACTGGTAATTATTCATGGGACTTAGGTGCCCAATTAAATAGTGTTTTAAGGCGTATGGATGACCCCAAGTCACTAAATATGCCTGCATTCTATGATGGAGAATTTTGGGTAGATGGAGCTGACGTTCACTATAATTCCTCCATCGGTAATCTATGGTACTACTACTTAGTAGAAGGTGGATCAGGGGTCGCAGAAAATGGGGAAAAATTTAGCATCGAAGGAATTGGTTTTGAGAAAGCGGCTAATATAGCTTATAGAACTCTGAGCGAATATCTAGTACAATCGTCTAATTATGAAGACTACTGCAACCTGTCTTTACAAGCTGCTCAAGATTTATATGGCGAATGCTCACCAGAAGTTGTCAGTGCATCCTCAGCTTGGTCGGCAGTAGGATTAGGCGAAATCATAAGAGGCACTGACATTAAGATTAACAAGTTTGAGAATCTAAAGTCTGATTGTAGATTAGGTTCCGAAGAATTGATATCTATTGAGCTAGCTTTCGAGTCTTGTGGCGATTTGCTTACAGAAGGTACAGAATTAAAACTAGCCTACTCTATCAATGGTGGCAGTGCTATCACTGAGTTGTATACAATACCTCAGACTCTAGGTCCTAATGAGTCACTCATTTATACATATACGCAAACAGCCGACCTTAGTAACGTGGGAATATATAATATTAGAACCTGGGTAGATTATCATCCCGATGCATACCCCATCAACGATACGCTCCATATAAAAGTTGAGAATAGATTTTATCAAAATGAAGATATAAGATTGGTGGATATAATACATCCTAACCAGTCTACAACATGCGGGTTAACCTCAGTAGATCCTATTGTGCAACTTCAATTTCTAGGATGTGACTCACTACCAAGCGGATCTGTCATTAACATCAAAGCTACATTGGATAACTCAGTTTTAGAATCAGAATTTGTGCTTACCAGCGATCTAAAGTATGGAGAAATCAGAGACCATACAATAATAGGTGTATTACAAGTAGATGACTATGGTGTACATGAGATAAATATCGAGATATCTTATTTGGATGATCCTAATTTAACAAATAACATTATAGAAAGTAGCATAGAATTTTTTCAATCTAAGGAACAACCATTTATATTTCCATTTGACGATGAGAGTGAGTTATCAGCACTTCGCATTAGATTAGGCCCTGCAGTTGATCAGGATACATTGATAGACAGATTCGATGATATTACCGAAAGCCAGGCTCTTATGTTTACTGGAGGTGATGTCGTAGATCTTGGTACTAACGAGCTCTATATTGAGCTGGTAGAAAGTGAAGAAGAAATTTGGTCAAAAAATATATCTCATGAGACCCGTACTTGTATGTGCATAGATGCTACAGAATGGGATGAGGCTTCCTTATCATTCGATCTATATATCCATCAGGTAGTAGGCCTCTGGAACGCACTCGGTATCAAAGATCCGTGGGCGGCTAATATGAGGATTCTAGTTAATGGCACGCCAATCACGGATACTTACTCTTATAATACTCAAAACCAGTTCGATAATCATATTGTTGACTTAACTGATTATGTAGGCACATCTTTCGAAGTTTGTTTCCAGTCTAAGTCTCTCATTGGAAGAAATCTATATGGCCTTATCCTTAGTGGCGAAGATGCCCTTGGAGATCAAGTTATAATCGATAATATTAATGTTAGCGATGAGCTTATAATATCTAGTAATAATGAAGATATTGACTACACAAGTATTTCTTATTACCCTAATCCGGCTCATGACGTAATTAATGTGTTACTCACGAGTAATTACAATGAAGATATTTATTTCGAATTGATCAACACATTAGGAGAAGTCGTAAAGCGATATAAGTACAATGTCACAACAGGTGAGAATACTTTATCAATACCCTTAGGTGAAATAAGTCAAGGAATATACTTTCTAACTAATCGATCCCTTAAGAATAAGAATCATACAGCTACTAAAGTAATTGTAAAGTAGCATGTATTTATCAGCAGCTAAATTCAGGCTATAATGCAATCTGGTTAATTGATTGAGTCATTTTCTGATTTGGATTTATTTATTCAAATCCTTGTCTTACACTGAAATAGGTTGACGTTCTTTTAACAAAACCTAATGACATGCACAAGAAGAAAAGATCATGCTGCCTAACAAGCCAAGCTACCAAGGCTACAGGACGGTTTTAAAGCAGCTATTGGAGAAAGCAAGCAAGTAGGACATCTATCCTGGTACGTTTTATTATTGGAAAAGGCGTTTTGCAGAACTAGGTGAACAAGGAATGGATCATGGTAGTAGCAAAGAAAAAAATGCTCAAATAAGAACTTTAGAAGAAGAAAACGCCATGCTCAAGCAATTATTAGCTGAGGAAAAACTAGAAGGTAAGTTGAAAAACGAACTGCTAAAAAAGAAATTTCCCCATCTGATAAATTTGCTTTAACAAAGACTTTTATTGTATAGGGATTAAAGAGGGATCGCCTACTTGAGCTTTGTAATATTACAAAATATAAATATTATGATCCTATAAGATCAACAAGTAGAATAGGACGCAAGTCCTCTGAAACCACATTGCAATTGCTAGATATTGGAAGCAGCAAGAAATAGACAATAATGTAGTTGTGGATCAAATCATTGATATCAAATCTAATCCAGAGACAGACTATGGTTATAAAGCTATAACAGCTGCTTTAGTGCTATTGGGTTATGTAATTAATCACAAGAAAGTGTATCGTCTTATATTTGAATTTCATCTACTTCAAGAAGCGAGAAAATGCAATAGAAGAAACTCATTGAAATCAAGACCAATACGATATGCTGATGGATGGAATACTGGTCCTGCATGGGAAACAGCAGATGTACACGATATAATGTATTATGATGGCGGTCAAAATAAACTGGCAATTTAGACGCTTACCCGATTAGAACAAAGGGACACACCGTTATATATAAGTTTAGGATATTTTCGTCCACATCTTCCCTTTTTGGTGCCAAAAAATATATTGGGATTTATACGATAAATATACGATGCCATTATCGAAGATTCATGGCCTACCCCAAAATACATCCATTCAAACAATGAACTCAATGTACGAGCTCAGGCATTATAATGGTATTGGGCATTTTCGACATTCAAGCAAAAAAAATTATATGAGTGAAGATACTTTACGTATCTTCAGATAAGTCTACTACGCTAGTGTCAGTTATGTTGATGCCTTAATTGGTGATTTTATTGCACAATTGACAAAGCTTAAAATTTATGAGAATACAATTAATGTTGTGTGGGGTGATCATGGTTGTAAATTAGGTCTCATAAAAGTTGGGGTAAAATGACGAACTATAATATAAACCTTAAAGTGCCTGTAATAATTCGCTACCCAAATCAAACTAATAGAGGCGCCAATGTATGAACATCACTGAACTTGCAGATTTGTTTCCAACCCTGTGTGATTTACCAGATATAGGTAAGCCAGATTATATGCAAGGCGTCAGTTTTGTGCCATTAATCCATATACCCAAGCAGAATTGGAAAATTGCAGCATTTTGCCAGTTCGACCGAAGACCCAAAGTTTATGCTGATGGAAAAAGTTACATAGCTAATCTATGAACACAGATAAATACCATTATATAGCATTGTATGTTTGGGAACATAAAAAAGGATTAAAGTATAAATTGATTGAATTATACGATAAGAATAATGATCCATTTGAGAAGAGTAACATTGCCTATGAAAAAGATGAAGCGAAAATAAAATAAGAGCTATGCAATCAATCATCAGCAGTATGGCAAGCTGCGTTACCTACTGAAATTATAGTTGAAAGGAATTGAGTAGCAGAATTGATTTGGTTATGGGCTTAAAATTGTGTTCAATAGGATTACTTTTGTGAATGAGATAAAATAATGATATTAAATGAATTTTGAAGAGGCAATTATAAAACTAGAATCATTCGAAGATGGCGTTCCATTTGATCACATAGACTATTTGTATCACTGTAATAGGGAAGAAGATCTGATACCTGAAATTTGTTTTCATCTCAAAAATGTGTTTAATGAGGATTTGAATTATTCTCCAATATTAAAAAAATATCGTAATAGTCCGCTTTGGTTTTGTGTAGTAGCAGAAAACTATCCTTCTCTTGAGATATTAGATTCTATCATACACTATTTTGTAAATGAAATAGAGAAATGGGATTTTATTGATGAACAAGCTGGTTTTTTGATTGGTTTGTACTGTGACAAACTAGGAGATCCGGCTGTCTCTAAAGTATTTGCTGTTATTGAAGAACAAATAAATTCGGACTCAAAAGAAGCTTATTTATATTTGTTTGATGCAATATACTTTTGTGATATCCAAAAATATGAGAAGAGAATATTAAATCTTTTAGATATAGAAGATCAGCATTGGCTTGAGCTATTTTGTCATGTTATTGCAGGTATGGGATTGAAAAGTGCATTGCCGCAAATTAAAAAGTTAATTGAATACTTCCACTTAAAAAAAGAAGATGATAGGCGTTCTCAACATACATTAGTTGAATTGAATGAGTGCTATAAAGAACTCAGTTCCGGTAAACGTCCTTACCCTGAACAAAGTAAACCATATTGTAAAACGAGATCAAATTGGAGGCATTATTATGGGGTATTAGAAAATAAATTTTATGATAAATTAAGTGTTACGGCTGGAGAGATTCCTAAGCAAATTAAAAAGGCCAAGAAAATAGGAAGAAATGATAAATGTCCATGTGGTTCAGGAAAAAAATACAAGAAGTGTTGTTGGGTTTAAATAGATCAAGCAATTTGTAAAAGCCTTAAAGGAATTTTGAAATATAATTGAAACAGCTAATAGGAAACTTTCACTTTCATTAAACATTCATATCTCTCCCAAATCATATTTTTTATCTTTGACTACTTATGAACGAATTCTTTATATCAAGGATTTTGCAGAGTACAGAGGCTTCCACTTTAGCTACAGAAGAAGTGATCCAAGAATTGTGGAGTGGGTATGGAAAAATTCTGCGCATCAGCTTAGAAAATGCGCCTGTCGAAAGTGTTGTCGTGAAGCATGTAGAATTGCCTGTATATAAGAATCATCCTAGAGGATGGAATTCTGATATCGGGCATGAGCGCAAAGTCAAGTCATACAAAGTAGAAACGGAATGGTATACACATTACAGTAAAAACAGTAGTGCGCGTCTACCTCAATGTCTAGCTATTGAGTCACAAATTGATGAAGTACTTATGGTGTTAGAAGATTTGGATGCTGCGGGTTTTCCTTTACGAAAGCATTCTGTATCATGGGAAGAAATATCTTCTTGCTTGGAATGGTTGGCACAATTTCATGCGAGTTATTTAGGGAAGTCTCCAGATGGGTTATGGAAAATTGGTACCTACTGGCATTTAAATACCAGACCACAAGAATTAGCGAAATTAGATGATCAAAATTTGAAGGAGGCCGCGCCATTAATTGATGAAAAATTAAATGCTAGTGTGTTTAAGACTTTTGTCCATGGAGATGCTAAATTAGCCAATTTTTGCTTTGCGCAAAATGGAGAAGTTGCAGCCGTTGATTTTCAATACGTCGGAGGAGGATGTGGAATGAAAGATGTAGCTTACTTTGTAGGCAGTTGCTTAAAAGAAGTTGATTGCGAACGTTTGGAAAATCAAATCCTTGATACCTATTTTTCTTTTTTGCATAGTGCATTGTCAGAGCGCAATTTAGGTGCAAAAAACATAGAGTTACTGGAAAAAGAATGGCGGTCATTATATCGAGTAGCTTGGGCAGACTTTCATCGATTTATAAAAGGTTGGAGTCCTGGGCATTGGAAGATAAATTCTTATAGTGAACGCATAACTGCGGAAGTAATTAAAACCTTTTAAAATGGATCTATTGCATCTTAAAGATACCGCTATTAAAGCAGCCCTTTCAGCAGGGAAGGTCATTCAGCAATATATAAATAAAGATTTTTTAGTAAACAAGAAGAAAGGTGGGACGAGTTATGCATCGCAAGTCTTTACAATTGTTGATAAGGCGTGTGAAACTGCAATCCTTTCTCATTTGATTCCTACTTGCTACGCATATGATTTAGCCGTATTATCGGAAGAGACAGATGATGATGGTAGTCGATTTGAGAAAGCATACTTTTGGTGCATTGACCCATTGGACGGGACGCTTTCATTCATTAATAAACATCCTGGGTTTTCTGTTTCTATTGCATTAATTGCAAAAGATGGCACGCCCTATATTGGTGTGGTTTATAATCCGAGTACTGATTCATTGTACTATGCTGTTAAAGGATACGGCGCATTTAAAAATGATGCGCTTTGGAATATTGAAAACACAAATGACCATCTTACTTTTGTGACAGACCAAAAGCTCAAGGATGCGCCACGTGTCGCAGAAATTGAAAGCTTACTCAAAACAAATGTCGAGCGCTTAGGTCTAAATAGCATTAAAGAAATATCTGGATCAGGCTCAGTTTTGAATGGCATTCTTGTGCTAGAAAATGGACCTGCTTGTATGCTAAAGATGCCGAAACTAGGAAATGGTGGGGGTAGCATATGGGACTTCGCCGCTACTGCGTGTATTTATAATGAATTGGGTCTCAAAGCAACGAATTTTGTCGGTGGAAGATTAGACTTGAATAGAAAGGAAGGCACATTTATGAATCATCAAGGTGTCTTTTATTCAAACCTTTTTTAATTATGCTTTACAAAGTTGGATTAAGCCTTTCGGTTAAAGCCCAAAAACTAATGAAATACTTTGTCGTGAAACCTAACACTCCATGTTTCTAATTTTGAAATACCCTCACATAATCTACGATCATGTGCTGAGGAAATACAGTAGATGCATCTGGCGAACCAGGCCAATTTCCACCTACAGCCACATTGAAAATAAAAAAGAAAGGATCATTAAATGGATATGGATTCTGCGTGCCTAAGGTTTGACGTGATGCAGAAAAGTACAAATTGTCATCAAGGTAAAATTTCATACTGTCTTCTTCCCAAACAAGAGAAAATACATGAAAATTTTGAGAGAATTTTTTTCCACCACTTAAACTAGTAGATGCCCCTTGTGGCGGCATGTGATCACCATTAGAATTTGCATAGTGAACAGTTGCGTGCACTTTAGAAGGTTCATGTCCGACTAATTCCATGATATCTATTTCACCACATCTTGGCCAACTGACATCTGAGATATTCGCACCAAGCATCCATAATGCAGGCCAAATACCTTGACCTTCTGGAACAACGGCTCTTATATCTACGCGTCCGTATTTAAATTCAAATTTATCTTTTGTAATAAGTCGTGAGCTGGTGTAATCAAATCCGTTAAAAGATTCTTTCAAAGCTTCAATGACTAAAAAGCCATCAACGAGAGAAGTGTTTTCTTTTTTGTAAAATTCTAATTCATTATTTCCCCATCCCCAATTACCGTTACCGATCTCATATGTCCAAAATTCTTCGTTGAGCTTGTCTGCTTCAAATTCATCACTCCATATCAAATTCATACCAGCATATTCATCAGGTGTGAGGTAGCCTGTAGATGGAATAATAAAATTACCAGAACCTAAGTCGTCATTTTCAATAGTAACTTCTAACGTACCATTAGAAATTGTTGCACCAGTAGCATCCACAATTTTAAGCTTAAATTTTTCGTCTAATTCAGATTCATCATCTCCAAGAATCTCCAATCTGATGTTTTCCTGTACTGAGCCAATTTGAAAATCTATGGTCTCAGATATGGCGATATAATCACTGCCAGCTTTAGCAGTACCATCTTCAGTTACAATAGTAACTGTGACTACAGCATTAGCAGCCTTGGAAAGCCTAATGCTTGCAAAAATACTTTTATTGGCATCACCTTCTAGAACATCAAGCGCATCCAAAGATACAGTTGGTAGAGTAGTGTTAGTAGGAGCTGGGTCTTCTGAGTCACCGCATGAAAAGATAAAAAGGCTTGAAAGAAGGAGTAAAGTGAAAAGTATTTTTTGAGTCATGTTGTATTTTTTAAAAAGAAAGAGCATTTTAGTTTAATCAGAAATGCTCTCTCTTTTAATTTAGTCTAACTATTATATTCTAATCTATTTTCAAGTTTCTAACGTAAAACGTTCCTGAGTCAGTATGATCACCACTTCCAATATTTAAAAATATCATATCGTAGTCGTTTCTCTCATAAGGCGTTGTTCCGTTGTCTGGTACAGCTATATAAGTAGGTCCATTTAATTCAAAAGAAATACTTACCCATTCATCTTCTGGAAAAGCAGAGCCTTCAATTTCAAATTGTTGAAGATCTGTCCACCATTGCTCAGTTTTACTAACATCAGCTAAGCCAATAATTACATTCTTAGTCAAAGTTCCAGAATAGTCATTAGAACTTGGGAAATATACTTCGATGGATGCTGTAGATAAGTTTTCAAAATTAATGTCATTCTTCTCTGGTGACGTTTGAAACTTTAACTCTTGAAATTGATCTGTAGTTCTTAAAAACTCTCCAACTAAATCTGTAGATCCAGCAGGATCAGGAACACCAAAAGTGATCTTAGAAGCAGATGGGATCGTGTCAATTGTTGAAGTACCCGCTTCTGCGAAAGAATGCGCTAAAGAAGTAGGTGATGCTTCAGGTAAAACTTCTCCAAATTCTTCTTGTTCTGTAACCAATTCTGGTTCTAAACTTGGATCTGAATAATTAACGTATCTAGCAGGCCAGTATAAGTCAGCCCATATAAACTCTACCAACATAACATCATATCCTGTAAATTGTTCGATAGTTACCTTAGTAGTTACTGAATTCACTGGTGTAATTGATTCGCCTGAAGTACCCAATTTCGGAATACCTATCCAAGCTCCTAAACCTGAAAGTGTTAAATCGCCAGTAGCTGTATTGTAATCAAAAGTATGCGTACCTGATCTCCATGCTGATACATCATCTCCACAGGCATTTACCATATTGGCATCAGTTGATTCAAAGCATTGCTCATCTGTGACGCTTACATCACAATTGGCTACGTTGTTGAATACACCAAATTCAGCCCAAAACATACCTTTATCGTCAAACTCAAAAGTACCATCTCTGTGGAATATAAATTCCTGCTCATAAGAACATGGTCTACCTCCGTCATTTGATAAACCAGCCCAAAATCCTGCTGGGTTATCAGCGTTTGGTCCAAGAGATAAGGATGTACCTTCTCTAAATAGTTTCCAAGTTTTTGAAGATTCTCCAGTCAACAGCTTTAATGCAGAATCTGGATCTGTAAGTGTAAAAGTTTCGCTTCTTACTGATGGTGTTCCTGAAGCATTGCTAGCTGTCAATTCAACAGAATATGTACCTGCTACATCATAAGTATGAGAAGGGCTTTCGTCTGTTGAACTATTACCATCTCCAAAGTCCCATCTGTATGAAGTTGCATTTTGTGAAAAGTTCATAAAACTTACTGAAAGAAAATCATTAGCATCGATCTCATATTGAAAACTTGCTACTGGATTTTCATTACTTGTCATAGGTTCATCGTCATCTCCACATCCAGCTAATAGGACTAATGCCATTATTGGAATGATAAATATGAATCTATTAATAAAATTTAAATAGTTTTTTTTCATGATGATATTTTTATAGAAATTATTGAAAAAGACTTGCGTCTGGATACTCGGTTAAGTTTGTAGCCACTGTTGTTTCTGACAATGCAATTGGCAACCACAAATGTTTGTTTATGTCAAAATTATTTTCTCTTATATTATCGCCTGCAAATAAAGAACTGCTTGCTCTTCCTGAACGCACTAAATCAAACCATCTATCACCTTCGAGTGCAAATTCAGCTCTTCTCTCATATCTTAAAACTTCTAAAAGACTCCAGCCTTGATCAGACATCAATTGCTGTGACGTTCTAAAGCTACCTGAATTGTCACCTGGACCTGCTGCACGCTCTCTCACTTGATCAATATAATCCATCGCTTCTGATTCTGAACCCGTGCCTCTTACAAGTGATTCTGCAAGCATCAATAATACGTCAGCATATCTTATAGAATAAATGTTAGCATCTTTAGTCAAATTGGGATCACCTCCGTTGACATTATTACCAACATAAGATTTAAAATTACTTGCTTTGATTTGCCAGAATCCTGTAAAATCTTGAGGGTTAGATTGTGTAGGGTCAACAACGACATCGCACGATGCACCTGCATCTAAGACTTCCTGCTCAAGCTGAGCTTCTGATACAATTGAGGCATCTCTTCTGTAAGTGTCATCACTCAAATATGAATTGTAAAGGCCTGGTGTTGGCAACATAAAACCCCAACCTGCCTGATAATCTGGGTGCTCCTCGCAAAGTCCTCTAATTCCACATAATTGTATAATCCCATTACCTTCTATCCCTTCAAACCATCCAAAATCACTAGGCCAAAGATTTGATTTTTGAATCTCAAAAACGGATTCAGAAGAATTTTTAAAACCAAACCCATAAAGCGCTGAGTAATCATCTACTAAAGAATAAGCACCTGACTCAACCACTGCATTCAATTGATTTGCAGCAGCGTCAAAAATTGCAGTATTGTCATTATCAAGATCAGCCCAATACATATAGACCTTTCCTAACAGCGCTTGGGCAGAACCTTTTGTGGCACGACCTGTCTGAGAAGAAGACACAGAAATAGGCAACACGTTAATTGCATCTAATAAGTCCGCTTCTATCGCAGTGAAAACTTCAGTCATAGTATTTCTAGACAAATCAGTATCTTCTGGTGTCAAGAGTTCTTGTACGACTGGAATGGGTCCAAAATGTTTGAATAATTCAAAATGATAATATGCTCTCAAAAACTTGGCTTCAGCTTGATATACATCAACTTGTGGTGATGTAAACTCTGGTTTTAGAATGACCAAATTGGCTCTAAATATTCCAATGTAAAATCGACGATACATAGGTAGTATTACCGTGTTCGTATTTGTATTTCTAAAATCGTCGAATTCTTGCCATCCTGGTTGATCATTATCAGAAGGGTCTCCTCCTGCATTGGCATTATCTGATCTGATTTCATTAAACATGACTTCAGAAATCCAGTTTCCAAATGCCATTGTCCAACCAATAGGATCATAAGCGGCAATCAATGCATTATATACTTGATCATCCGTTTGGTAAAAGTTTTCTGATAAAAATTCATTAACTGGTTCAACGTCTAAGTTGTCGCTTGAGCAAGTTATGAACGATCCTAAGATCAGAAAAAGAAAGATTATTTTAAATATTTTCATAATATAGAATCTAGGTTTTATAATGTAACTTTTATGCCTCCACCGATTGTTCTATTGGCAGGGTAGAAGCCTTTGTCAATGCCAGTATCTAATATCCATCCTGTAGTTCCTATCTCAGGATCAAATCCTCTGTAGTTTGTAACTGTAAACAAATTGTTTCCAGAGAAATATATTTTTAAACCTTTGATATTTGCTTTAGACAAAAATCGTTCAGGAAGGCTGTATCCAATTTGAAAATTTCTCAATCTTAAAAAAGTACCATCTTCAACATAAAAATCTGACGGTCTCTGATTGTTATTGGGATCATTAGATACTAATCTAGGTAACGTTCCATCTGTATTATCTGGTGTCCATCTGTCCAACCAAAAATCTTGATAATTGGCAAATGTCACATCAGAACGTTCGTAAGTTCTATAAATATCATGACCTAATTGAGTCCCCAATACAAGACTCATGTCAAATCCTTTATATTCCGCAGAAAGGGTAAAACCGAAAACATGGTCAGGCCAAGGACTCCCAATGTCACCAATGTCATCAGTGTCTATCACTCCATCTCCATTGATGTCTACAAATCTGATATCACCAGCTGATGCGTTAGGTTGAAGAAGGTCACCAGTATTGCTGATATGTGAAAAGACTTCAGTATCAGAAGCAAAAATACCATCTGTTGTATAGCCAACAAAATGTCCTACAGGAAAACCTTCTGTCATTCTTGTAATGGCTTGATTACGTACAGGCCATCCCCATCCTTCAAGAAATCCCGTTTCCCCAGCAACGTTAATAACTGTATTCTTAAATGTGGTATAATTTAATCCCGTATTTAACCTGACTCCTCCAATATTGAATTTATAATTAATGCTTGCTTCTATTCCTGTATTTTGTATCTCTCCCAGGTTACTTATCGGATTATTTGTAGCTCCAATGAAACCTGGAATAACTTGAGACATTAATAAGTCCTTGGTATTCTTTTTATAGTAATCAAATTCAGCTGTTAATTTATCATCCCAGAATCTAAATTCTAGACCTACATCAAATTGTGCACTTTCCTCCCACTTAATATTTGGATTAGGTGGTGTAGCCAATGCAGATCCAGTATTCAATGCTTGATCTATTCCTAAAGGATAAGTGAAAGCATTTTCGATTCTAGAAGCGTATGCTAAAGGTGCAATTCTGTCATTGCCATTGATACCCCAGCTCGCTCTAATTTTCAAAAAATTGATGGCATTCATATCAAAGAAATCCTCATCTGAGATTACCCATCCTAAAGAAAACGATGGGAAGATTCCAAATCTATTGGCTGCACCAAAGTTTGATGAACCATCTCTTCTTAATGTTGCAGAAAACAGGTACTTGCTATCATAATTATAAAGTAATCTTCCATAATAAGATATCAATGCATAGTCAACACCAACGCTACCATAGGCTAAGTCAATAGTATCTTGACCTGCATTAATGATTTGAAAGTTTTCATTAAACTGCACTTCACTGGGAATAAAATTTGAACTTCCCCCAGCTTCCTCAGAAGTTGATTTACGATAAGAAGTACCTAAGATAAAATCTACATTGTGCATGCCAAAATTGTTTGTATAGTTAAGGTAGTTTTCAACTTGGTACGATTGGAAAAAACCATAACCTTGAGCAATGTCATTTGAAAAATTGATGGCAGCAGGATGAAAGTCATAATCAGGGGTAAAAGCTCTAAACTTAAACCAAGAATAATCTCCACCAAAATCAGAATGAAATCTAATGTTTTCTACCGGTTCAAATTCCAAATATATATTCCCTAGAATTTGATCGCTATGACCATTTCCATTTGTAATAAACAATCTACTTAATGGGTTAATATATTCTTTTTGAACCCATCTTGATTGGGCAAAACCATATTGCGCTGATTCGTCGTATAACTCTGTTATTGGATCATAAGAAAAAGCATCTGAGATAACAGTTCCAAAAGAATTGTTGATTCCAATATTTTGATTGTTAACCCTATTGATATATACGTTTTCCCCAATAGTTAAATAATCATTAATGGCAGTTTTGCCATTAAATCTTATGGCATATCTTTCGTAGTTAGATTTTTCATTCCCTACTACACCGTTTTGATCCCAATATTCCATTGAAAGGAAAACGTTTTTACCAGAAGCTGATAGTTTATGTGATTGTGTATTGGCAGGATTAAATATTGCATCCATCCAATTGGTATTGGTTGCTGTTTCTCCTACTTGTGGAAAACCAAGATTGTTTAAAGAATTTAATTGATTACCGTTAGCAAATTTTTCTCTAGTCAAAGTTAGATAATCATCTGAGTTGAGCATCGATGGTAATTTCCAAGGTTTAGATGTTGATGTAAAAGATTCAAATATCAATTCTCCACCAGTATCGGATCCTTTTTTTGTTGTAATTATAACGACACCATTAGCAGCTCGAGCACCATAGATTGCACACGAAGCCGCATCTTTCAAGACGTCTACACTCTCTACGTCATTAGGATTGATGTTACTAATGCCGAACACTTGTAATCCATCGACTATAAACAAAGGCGTATTGTCTCCATTGGTACTTATACCTCTGATGAGGATAGAACTGCTTGATCCAGGTTGACCTGATGATTCACTCACAATCAAACCTGAAACTTGGCCTTCTAAAGCGGATTGAACATCCTGAACTTGATAGCCTTCTAGGCTTTCTGCCGAAAGTTTTGAAATGGCACCTGTTGCAACTTTTTTCTTTTGAACACCATAGCCAATAACCACGACTTCATCAAGGACTTCGCTGTCTGCTGACATTGAAAAATCAATTTGGGTTTGATTACCAATGGCAATTTCTGTTTCAACAAAACCGATGTAGCTAAAACTTAAAGTATCATATCCAGCTGGAACTGACAAGCTATAATTGCCATCAATATCTGAAATAGTACCAACATCACTTCCTTTGACGAGTATAGATACGCCAACTAAGGGGAAGTTATCTTCGCTCGAAGAGATAGTCCCTGAAACGGTCTTAACTTGAGCGGAAAGAGCTATTGAGATTAATAAAATAGTGAGAGTAGAAAGGAATTTCATTTTTAAAATTTAATTTACTATTTAGGTTAACTAAAATTAAATATTATACATCTGTAAATCCTCAGTCGTTAAGCTCTTGTGTGGTTATTTGTCGTAATTGAGAAAAAACTCTTTGTTTAATTTGTGTACTGCTTATCTTCTTTAAAGTTCGCTTTTAACAAAAAATATAATTTCTTCAATTTGCTTCTACGTGACAATAACATGTACGTGTCTAAAGTGTATTTTAGATTTTAATCTATACGCTTTAAGGTAATTTAAATTTCGTTGACAATTTAGTTTTTGAGCTTCCGCCAATCATTATATCAAAATCTCCAGGCTCAACTATATAATTGCCATTGTTATCATAAAAGCCTAGGATCTTATCAGTTAAGTCAAAACTTACTCTTTTAGACGTATTCTTTTTGATAAAAATTTTTTCAAATCCTTTCAACTCTTTAACAGGCCTTGTAACACTAGCGAAGTTGTCTTTTATGTATAGTTGCACAACTTCTTCAGCATCATAATTTCCTGTGTTGCTTACAGTAACACTGGCTTTTTTTCCTACAATTTTTAAATCAGAATAATCAAAAGTGGTATAACTTAAGCCGTGTCCAAAAGGATATAATGGATCATTTGTTTGATCTATATAATGACTCCAAAAGACCAAATCTAAGGGTCCTGGTCTACCTGTACTTTTATGATTATAATAAATGGGAACTTGTCCGACATCTCTAGGGAAAGTCATAGGCAACTTACCTGAAGGAATATAATCGCCATACAAAACTTGTGCTATGGCATCGCCACTTCTTGATCCCAAATGCCATGCTTCTACGATAGCAGGTATGTTTTTATCAGCCCATGGAATAGCCAATGGTCTACCATTCATCAAGACTATAACTATGTTTTTATTGACAGCATGCACTGCTTCTAACATTTCTTGCTGGAAGCCAGGTAAATCAAGAACAGAACGACTTCTGCCTTCACCAGATTGGTATCCATGCTCACCCAAAACCATAATTACTACTTCAGAATTCTTAGCCAAAGCTACAGCCTCATCTATACCACTACTGTCTTCATTATTGACGCCAAGTTCATGTATGAATTGTTGTTGACCTTTAAAAATTTTTACACCGTGTGCATAAGATACTTCGTTGCCTTCAATTGATTCTAGCGCTTCTTTTACGGAAACAGCACTATTATCAACTGATGCTAAGCGCCAATTCCCCAGTGGACTATTTTTATCTGCAGCCAATTCACCTATAAGTCCGATTTTTAAACCTTGTTTTTTAAGGGGTAAGAAATTGTCTTCATTCTTTAATAATACTATTGATTTTTTAGCAATATCTAATGAGGCCTCTAAGTGATCAGGATGAAATAACATTGTTTTTTCTAATTCGGGATTACAATATTTATAAGGATCATCAAACAAACCCAAGTTTTCTTTAACTTGAATAATACGCTTAACGGCATCATCTATTAATTTGATGTCAACCCTTCCAGAATCTACTAAAGCTTTGAGATGATTAATATATAAATGTGATTCCATATCCATATCTGAACCCGCATTCGCAGCAATCTCCGAGGCATGTTCGCCATCCTTTGCGTGTCCATGTGCAATCATTTCTGTAATTGATCCCCAGTCTGAAACTATGAATCCCTCAAAGCCCCATTTCTCTTTTAGTAAATCTCTTTGTAAATATTTATCTGCGGTTGCTGGAATACCGTTTAATTCGTTGAATGAATTCATAAAAGTTTGTACGCCAGCCTCAACAGTGGCATGAAAGGGTGGTAATATAATATTGTAGAGAGTTGAGGTGCCAACATCCGCTGTATTGTAGTCCTTACCCGATTCTGCAAAACCATATCCTGCAAAATGTTTTGAGCAAGCGGCTATTGTATTATTGGCTTTTAAATCTTCACCTTGAAATCCTTTAACACGTGCTTTGGCAATTTGACTGCCCAGAAAAGGATCCTCACCAGCTCCTTCCATAACTCTGCCCCATCGTGCATCTCTTGAAATATCTACCATCGGAGCGAAAGTCCAATGGATGCCTTCTGCCGATGCTTCAATCGCACTTATGCGAGCTGATTTTTCAATGGCGTCTAGATCCCAACTTGCTGCTTCGGCTAGTGGTATGGGACATTGTGTTTTATGTCCGTGTATAACATCCATTGCGAAAATAATAGGAATACCATTTGGCGAGTTTTCTATAGCTAATTTCTGAATTTCTCGCACTTGCTCAACACCTCTTACATTGAGCATTGAGCCTACAAGTCCTTTTCTTATGTTTTCGTACTTAAACTTGTTGTTTCCATCTTTTGGAGCGGGACCGGTAACATCAAAAAAACCGGTGTATTGGTTCATTTGACCAATTTTTTCTTCAAGCGACATTTTTTCTATTAAAATGTCGATTTTGCTCATTGGAGCGTTATTTACTGCAGTAGCATTAGTAGGAACTACAGATTTATTACAAGATATTAATATGAATAAGATTGCTATAAAATACCAAGAATAGTTCATTTTCAGCTTGTATTAGGTAGTCTCAGGAATAGATGTCAATCTTTGTGTAAATCTTGTCATCTGTGTCCCAAATATTAGATTTTTTTTTTAATCAATTAAAAAAACATCTACGACATAAATACGACAGAGCGATTAATTTACTGTAAATCAATGCTTTTGAGAATAAAAATTTAAGGATTGCTCTTTTTAGTAGGTTCGGATGAATTTTGTCAAACTTTGTTCTGAGGATAGATTTAAGCGTTTTTTTAGACGGTATCTGCTCTTTTCCACGCCTCGAACTGAGATATTCATAATGGAAGCAATTTCCTTCGTGCTCAAATTGATACGAATGAGTGAGCAGAGTTTGATGTCGTTTTGCGTTAAGTCAGGAAATTTTGCGATTATGCTTGAAACAAAGCCACTATCAACCTTATCAAAGTAATATTTGAAGGAGGTCCAATAGTCTTCACTTTCAAGTTCTCTTTCTATTTTATTAACCAATTTCCTTGTCTGCTGAGTCTTATTATCTACTTCTTGTTTTAAGTCTGACTTAATTTCAATTAGAAATTCATTTTTACGCACCATTTGGGCTGTAGATGACAGCAGTTTGGTATTAGAGTCATTGATGTCTGATTCAAGATTTTTATTTTTTAGGGATAAAATTTCTTTTTCTTTTATTAACAGCTCTTTCTGGAAAGCACTTTCTTGTTTTTCGTTGTAGTAACGAAATGAAAATGTGAAGAGAAGTAACGCTAATAAAATCATACAAAACTGAAACCACCACGTTTTCCAAAATGGGGGCTTGACATCTATATTGATTACACGTTCTTGATTATTATACTTGACGTTCAGTTTATATTGACCGGGATCAAGATTTGTATATGTCAATCTGTTTTCACCTTTTTTAGTTCTTTGCCACTCTGTATCAAATCCTTCCAGTTTATATGCATAGGACTTTTCTTCTGCATGCGAAAAGTCAAATGCTGTAAACTCTAGAGTAATTGATTTATCGTAATAATTTAAAATAATGTCCTCAGCTTTTTCAATAGGTAAATTAGAGGTTTTCCTACCTTGTATGTTGTCAATTTCTTGATCTAATATTTTAAGAGATGTGAGAACGGGCTTCTGGCCTTGGTCCACAATGTTTGACAAGCTGTTGGGTATAATACTGTTTAAACCATTGATGCCGCCAAAATATAATCGTCCATTGGCAGTAGCCAGAATGGACATTTGATTAAATTGATTATTGCGCTCAGCAGAATGAAAATCAAAATTTTTAATCTCGAGAGTTTGAGTATTTATTTTACTGATACCTCTATAAGATGTTACCCATAAATCACCATTATTATCTTCTGTAATGCCCATGATGTTATTAGATAATAATCCATCTTCAATTTTTATTTTTTCAAAAGTATTGTCACCATTCCATAAATTAATTCCTCCACCTTCTGTGCCTATCCATAATTTACCTTTTGAATCTTGATAAATGGCTCTGATTTCATTATTACTTATTGATAGTGAATCCTCTGGGTTGTGAACATAATGAGTGAAGGTTTCTTTTGAGTCACTCCATTTGCTTAAACCATTTTGAGCTGTTCCTACCCAAACGGTTTCATTTTTATCTTCAAACAATACCATGATCACGTTAGATTTTAATGTCAAGGTGTCATAAGGATTTGATAATAATCTTTTCGAGGGAGACAAATTTGAATCTGTAATATTAATACCTTCACCCAATGTGCCTATCCAAACTTCTTCATTTAGTCTTTCAATGATTGACCATATGTTAGAGAAGTTTGAGACATCATTTTGTATCTCTGGATTAAAGTGTTGATACTGATTGGTCTTTGGGTCGTATACATCCATACCGTAACGATACATGCCAATCCAGATTTTTCCATCCTTTGCTTCCATAACGGTTTTTGCAAGATCCCCATTTAAGGAATTGGTTTCATTGTCATTATGTTTGTAATGTTTTATAATTTTCGAAAGATCATTTTTATCCAATTCGTATAGTCCTGCGCCATCAGTGGCTATTAAAATGTTGCCGTCTTTTTTTTGCACTACTGATAGAATAGATTGATTATTAATCGCACTATTTTTTTTATTTAAGATATCAAACCATACTTTCGAACGTGTAAAAATGTTAACACCACCATTAAATGTGCCAATCCATAAGTTGTCTTCATTGTCCTTCATCGTGGTCAAAATAGCGTTACTGTTGATAGAGGTAGGATCATTTGGAATGGATTGATAAACCTGAACATCGTTTGTTTTAGTGTTTAAAATATTGATACCCCCGCCATCTGTGCCAATCAATAAGTTGTCTTGATCCCATTGCAATATGGTTCTAATAGAGTTAGAACTGAGATTATCTGAAGCATTTCCTGAGTTGAATTGTTTTATGTTTTCTGTAAGAATGTTATATCGAAAAAGTCCAACGTCGTCGCAGCCAATCCACATATTGGGGTGTTCATAATATAGACACTTTCTATATCCTCCTATGGCTTGCTCCGCATTTTGTCCTTTCAACTCAAAGTGCTGATCGTCCTTCATAACGTGGATGCCTTCACCTGCTGTCACTAACCAAACTGCACCTTGCTTATCTATGACTACGTCGAATACTTCATTCCTTAAAAGCCCTGCATTTTCAGCTGTGTAATTTTGAGAGGTTTGTGACTGTGTATTGTATTTTAGCAAACCGCCGTTGATGGTGGCTATCCATATGTTACCTAATTTGTCCTCTGTAAATTTACTTATGGCATATCCTTTAATTTTTAAAAATGGCTCCTTGTTTTCAAGGTGCACAAATTCTTTTTTGCCAAAATATTTAATACTGATGCCTTGTTCTGCTGTACCTACCCACAAGTTACCTTGCTTGTCTTCATATAAAGATGTTATGCTTTTTCCTTTTAATCCATCATCATTAGAGTTGAAGGAAGATCCGTACAGGGTGCATTCATAACCATTATATCTATTCAATCCATTTTGGGTGGCAATCCAAATATACCCCAATGTGTCTCTGAGAATATCATTGACATAGTTGTGAGATAAACCATCGGCAATAGTGAGATGGTCAAAATAAAGTCTTTCGTTATTCTCTTGGGATAAGAGAATTTGAGTGTACGAAAGAATTATACATAATATGCAAAGTATAAGCTTTATAGTCTTCTTATTTATATTGCTAATATACAGTATTGGTCAGTTTATCAAAGTCCATGAATGGACGAGAAAGATTTTGCTAATAAATTCAATTGTCTAGTTAAATTTGAATATCCATCAATTAATTGCAGAATTTCTATTGATACAAACTGTTAATATAGTGGAAATGGACACAAAGCGTCCCAAACAATGAAATTCGGCTCAACAAATGAATATATAAAGTGTTATTTTAAAGACCTAACGGAGGCAAAGAATCAAATTTTAGTACTATAATTCTATAAATTACAAAGCTTTTTACTTGGTTTAAATTCTCATAAGGTCTATGAAATAAATATTTAAATGTTTAGGATTGTCTATGTTTTATCCTTTTGCGTTGTCTTACAAGGTAATTTATCTGGTCAGATAGAAATATGTGATAATGGCATAGATGACGATAATGATAGCCTTATAGATATTAATGATAGCGATTGCACATGTCGCATTGCAGCAGATATTTCGTTAATTTCCAATCCATCTTTCGAGGAATTAGATTGCTGTCCCAGTGATAAAAGCCAACTTTTTTGTGCTTCAGATTGGATACAAGCTTCAGCACCAACGACAGATTTAATACATCTATGTGGGTGGTCTGGCGTCAAAGAATATCTGCCTCCAACACCCTTTCCTGACGGTGAAGGTGTATTGGGATTTAGAGATGGTCGAGTGAGCAGCAGTGACAGCTTAGATGCCTTGTGGAAAGAATATGCGGGAGCATGTTTGATCAGTCCTATGTTGGCAGATTCCTTTTATCGATTTCAGTTTCATGTCGGATTTGTTAATCCTCAAATTTCGCCACCTATTAATATCTCCCTTTTTGGTACTGCACGTTGTGATCATTTGCCTTTTGGAATTGGCGATGTAGCTTTTGGTTGTCCATCCAATAGTCCTGACTGGATGAAAATAGGTGAAATATTTGTCGATGGAGGTGGTGGTGATAAATGGGTCAAGGCATTTATAGATATTAATCCTAGAATTGATATTGCGGCGATTGCGATAGGACCTGATTGCGATCCTATACCCAGTTCAAATGTAATTTACTACTATTTTGATAATCTATTGTTAATCGATTTGGCTTCATTTGACTTACAGATTACTGAAATAGAACATCCATGTAGTGAAGATTTCAGATTGGCTGTTGCCGAAAATTCAGATCTTGAATATCAATGGTATTTTGATGGTGTTGCGATAGAAGAAGAAAACGCTTTTGAGCTGAAGCGCAACTACGGGGCAGGTGTTTACCAAGTGCGTATTTTGGCAGGTACATCCTGTAGAATCTCAGCGCCTTATGATTACGTAATTCCAGAATTTAAACAATCAGATACGGTATCTATATGTCAAGGAGATGCGTATCCATTTGGGAATATAGAATTGACAACATCTGGTTTTTATATTGAAACTTTTAAAACTCAAAATTTTTGTGACAGCGTTGTCGCTTTACAAATGGAAGTCATTGGCGAAAGCATTGATTCTATCGAAAGGACAATCGCTCCTTGGAGAAACTTTCGAATTATCGAGCAACAGTTATAAAGAAGAAGGGGAGTATTTGCTTTCTATCCCATCTGAACTGGGGTGTGATAGTCTAATACATCTAAGACTATTGCACTACAAAGTCTTTATTCCGAATGTATTTAGCCCTAACAATGATGGCGTCAATGATCTGTTTATGCCATTGTATGATACAAATGATGTAAGCCTCCACAACATGAAAATTTACGATAGATGGGGGGCTCTCAGATATCAAGGAAAGGCATGGGATGGCTCTAATTTGCCTTCAGATCTCTATATCTATATTATAGATGTTGTTTTTGCCAATGGCCAATCCAATACTTTTTACGGATCTCTCACCCTTATTAGATAAATTATTCAAACTTTCAATTATAAAATTATTGATTAAGCATTCTAGTCTTTGTAGGGGTTTAACACGCTTTTACATTCTGTTTACAATCGTTTACAAGGGATATTTGTCTTAGCTACACGTATGATCTAATTTAGTTATGTCAGAAGGGATTAACGCATAATGGGACAGCATGCATGTCTCATCTGAATAGTAAGAAAGTTCTTTTAGACAATATTGAAAAATTAATAATAAATTTATAGTATGCTTAAGCGTTGGAAATTATTCATCTCATTTCTTCTTTTATGGGTCGGGACTTGTCATTTGTGTCAAGCACAAGATAGCATCCTTTATGATCTCCATTTTGAGGTCAATAAGATTTATCCTGAACTTTCAGTTTCGAAAACTCAATTTAGGGACGCACTAACACTTAGAGATGTACATCGGTTTTTTAAATCAGATTGTAATGCGAAAGAATATTATTCTGTAGAAATTTCAGCTTTAAAGGATGGTGTTTTTTGCACAGCGAAGGGTAGTAGTGATACAATAAATCAGCGACAAAAAGAATTGATTGTTAATGCAGATTCAGGAACAGAGATGGTGGTAAAAGTGTTTTTTTTACCTGACAATACGCTGCAAAATAATGAAGTTAAGGAGTTTGATTTCGCATTCACTATTCATCCTGAAAATGACGCCAGTTATATAAAGGGGGAAGAAAAACTTTTAGAATACATTAAAGCAAAAGCAATAGATCTCATTCCTTACGGGTCGTTTAAAAATTATGATCTAGTCTCAGTAAAGTTTACAGTGGCGGCAAATGGTCAAATTGTTAATCCTCATGTTTTCTGGCATACGGAACACAAGAATGTTGAAAAGTTATTGCTAGAGACTATTTGCAATATGCCGCCATGGCAACCTGCAGAATATAGAAGCGGCAAAAAGGTAGATCAAGATTTTGTGCTCACGGTAGGCAATCACAAAAGTTGTGTTTTAAATACTTTGAACATTGATACCAACTAAAAAATAAAAAGATGCCATCCGTAATACGGACGACATCTTCTTCCTGTTTATAATTTACTTAATCTTTTTTCAAGTCTGTCAAGTCTATTTCATGTCGATCACGTATAACCTTTGCTAAGGTAAAACAAGACGAAACTGTGAATAAATAGGCCATGGCGAAAAAGCCTTTGATGGCACTTTCAGCTTCTAGATAAATTAATCCTATAACCATACCGGCAAATGATAGGGCAAAGGATATCCAAGCCATATTGTAGTATGATTTGGTATTCTGGTTTTCATAATTGTAATTATACATATTTATTAGTTTGGGGGTATAACGTCAATCCATTGAGACGGTATTTCATTTGAGGCGCTATTGTTCTACCAACACACTTGAGGAATATACGAATGTCTTATTTAAGATGATTAAGGAATTGGGTAGTTTGTATGTACTGTGATTTATATGATTTTTGGGATTACCTTGATTACAGATTTATAAAATCATAGCCCATCATTACATCATGATATTCATAGTTCAGAAGATTTGACTTTATGCATTTGTCGGCATTGTGAAAATTATAATTATGGAAATCGTAGGCGGCTATGCTCTCAGCTATGCTACAGCCTACGCTGAACGGGGAGATTCATAAAATCATAGCTCTATATCCTCAAGCACTTATGGCAATTACATTACCTCCTAAATCTGCCATATCTGCATTAATACTTTTACCAATTACTTAATCTTTCAAACCATTTGGTAGGATTGCGTTTCATATGGAAGAAACCAAAGACTTTGATTTGATTATCTTCTATTAAATAATGTAATCCATAAGGAAAGGATTTGATATACTTAACTCTAATTTCTTTATATTTTTTTGAACTTTAATGTGGATTTGATTCTAAGTTTATTAGACTCTCGTACAAGTTTTTATTTAATCGGTCACCTAAATTTTCAGCTTGCCCATCGTACCATTCCATAGCTTGTTCTATGTCCAAGAGTGCGGCAACAGAAACAATAACTTTATATTTCATTTATTGTCTAGTCGTTCTTTTATTTCTTCCATTGAATACCATAGCATTCTGCCAGCTTTATCAATAGCTATTCTTGAGTCTAGTTCAGTTTTTTGTGCATCAGTAATCTTAATGTCCTTGGGCTGTAAATTATTCCATATTTGTTCGGCTATTTCTAGTCGATCAGCCAGAGGTAGTTGCAATATTTCCTTTATACCCATATAGTAAATTATGTATTATAAACTTAGCGCTTTTTATGATTAAATGATTTCAATGGATGATATTCATTTAATTCCTCTGTTAATTCTTCTAGATAATATCTTAATACATTGCCAACACATCTATAACATGCCATTTATTTAACTTGTCTAATTCCTATTGTTTTTGTCCATTCAGTAATTACGCTTTGGCGGATTACTTTTCCTGATTTTAATTTAGTATTCATTTTCTTTATCTGTCTGAACATGTGATACAAACTACTCTTGATATTTCCATTACCTCGCTCACTGAAATATAGGCGGTAAGCTACTGTAGACAACTTATTTTCTTCTGTAATATCTCTCATTATTTCTAACTCACAAACCTCTACCTCGCCATCTTCGTTCACTTTCTCTTAGTAAAATATAGCAATTCTGCCTTCTTCGTGGAAGATGGGAAGTCAGATAGCATGGTGCTTGATAAAGTCTCGAAGATATCGAGCGACTTCCTGAAGAAGATAAAACTCACATCTTACATGCTATCGATAATCTTATAAAAGCTGCTAAGCTTAAAAATATCGCAGCTCTATAAATTAATAACTCCACCGAAGTGAGGCTCTTTAAATTTATATTAATCGCAAGCTACAAGCTTTCGATAATGGAAGAAAATCTCCTTCCAATAAGGATGTATCCTTTTGTATATATCTTCAAAGTACATTTTGTTATTTTTAATTCCCGATAACATCCCCATCTACAGTGAAATTTTATTTTTTGATAAGTGGATAATAATTTCTAATAATTTCTTGTACTCAATGTCACAAACTTGATGGTCGAGATTTATCAACCTCGACTCCACACGCTCGCAACTTAAAGATAATAAAGTCGTATAATTAACTTAGCCTCAATAGCTATGATCTTTTTCAGTCCAAGCTTATAAGATCGAGGTCAATAGACCTCGACCATCGGGGTTCGAGATGGTGCGTAGGCGGCTTTGCTCTCAGCGATGCTACAGCCTATGCCGAACCGCTATCAATAAAATCATAGTCCTTCATAAAATCATGAAAATCATAGTTCAGACAATATAACTTTATACATTTGTCAGAACTGTGAAAATTATAATTATGGAAATCGTAGATGGCTTTGCTCTCAGCGATGCTACAGCCTACGCCGAACCATGATCTATAAAATCACCGCCATCATCTAATCATAATAATCATAGTTCAGACAAGTAGATCTGAAGCTCTTGACCTTTGAAACTGATTCTAAAATTCCAACCGCGCTTCTGCTGTCACATCTAATCCGCAGAAATCTTTATTGAGATATTTATAATAAGCGGCGATGCCTATCATGCCAGCATTATCTCTACAGTACTGAAAAGCAGGTACAAATGATGTCCAATTTTTTTCAATAGAAATTTCTTCTATTGCTTTGCGCAAACCTGAATTCGCGGAAACGCCTCCAGCAATGGCGATTTTTGTTATGCCCGTTTTTTCAGCAGCCTTGATAAGTTTTTTGATTAAAGTTTGAATAATTGTATGTTGCACAGATGCACAGATATTATCAAGATTGTTTTTTATAAAATCGGGATCTTCTTTCACATTGTCTCTCAAGAAATAAAGTATTGATGTTTTTAAACCAGAAAAACTAAAATCGAGATCACCGACTTTTGATTCTGGAAATTGATAAGTGACTTGACCTTGTTGCGCATGTCTGTCGATTAAAGGTCCAGCAGGATAGGGCAGACCTAGCATTTTTCCTGTTTTGTCAAAAGCCTCTCCCGCCGCATCATCAATTGTTTGACCTAATATTTTCATTGTTCCATAATCGTCTACTTTTATGATCTGAGTGTGCCCGCCTGAAACAGTGAGACATAAAAAAGGAAATGTAGGATGTGGTAATTCAGCGAAATGGGCCAAGACGTGTGCATGCATGTGGTGGACTTCAATCAAAGGAACATCTAGGCTAAGGGCCATTGATTTGGCAAAGGTGACACCTACAATCAAACTTCCTAATAATCCAGGTCCTCTGGTAAATGCAATAGCAGAAAGATCACTTTTACTGATGCCGGCTTTTTGTATAGCCGCATCAATGACAGGGACGATATGTACTTGATGTTCTCTAGAGGCTAACTCGGGAACAACGCCTCCATATTCTGCATGTGCAGTTTGTGTAGAAATAATATTACTGAGTACATTTCCGTCTTTTATAACAGCGGCAGAGGTGTCATCGCAAGAAGATTCTATAGCTAGAATAATTATTTCGCTCAAAATTCAATCAATTTTAGGTAAATTTAGCGCTAAAGCACCAAAAAGCTAGAAAAGCGCATCTATATTCAAATAGTGAAGCTATGAATGTTAGAATTTCTAGTCAAAAATTATTTATTTCACATGTAATTCAATTAATCAAGACGTCGCACAATGAAGGCTATTGTAAGTATAATATTAGTTTTAACAGCGGGCTTTCTCGCTTATTTACTTTATCTGAATATAAAAGAGCCAATTAAATTTGGTGAGATAAAATCAGAAAGGTATGAGAAAGTGATCAAAAAATTAGAAAATATCAGAACTTCCCAAGAGGTTTACAGGGACGTTACAGGAGAATTTGCCTCTAATTTTGACACGCTTTTTCAGGTTTTAAAAAATGACAGTATCACAATAATCTCTGTATTTGGTGATCCTGATGATCCTACTGGACAAGAGTTTATCAGAAGAGAAAAGAAAAGATCCGCTTTGGACACTTTAAATTTTATGGGAGTCGATCTCAAAGATTTAGAAATCATTCCTTACTCTGATAAAGTATTCGCAATAGATGCAGATACTATGACTTATCAATCTACTTTGGTAAATGTTGTTGAGGTAGGTGCAAGATGGAAAGACTTCATGGGAGAATTTGCTTCTCCGCGTTATGCTAAATATGATAATTCATATAATCCAAACTCTATGGTGAAATTTGGAGATATGAATTCACCAAACCTTTCAGGAAATTGGGGAAGATAAATACAGCATTTGATCTTATAAAAGAAATAGATTTAATTCATGAACTGTCTGTGGTACTTTACGCAGACAGTTTTTTTTATGGATTGTGGTCTGAGAATGAGGTTCTGATAAAAACAGATAATCATTCGCTTGAAAATTTGGAAAAGTTGATGAAAATTTGGAATCATAATTATGATCTCCAAATGGTAAGAATCATGTCCACTGCAAAACCTTATGTTCATCTAGCGGAAGGAGATTATAAAAAGAAATATTTTGATGATTATTTTAAGGGCTTGTATCCTACATGGAAAGTCAAAGGAAAGGCCAAAGAAAAAGATGTATTTGTAAAGGAGCCTATCAATACATTGCACTATTTTGAGCCTCATTTTATGGATCAATTAAAAGGTTTTGATTTTCCTTTTAAAACATCTCATATCTCTACAGCTTTGGGCAATTATGCATATCTCATTGAGGAGCGTATTGTCAGTCATATTTCTAATAATATCTTGCATATTTCTTGTTATAAGAATGGCTCATTTAAGTTTTATAATCAATTTTATTGCGAACAAGCGGAAGACTTTTTATACTATTATTTACTTGTCTTGCAAGAATTTGATTTGGATCCTTCCAAAGCTACTATTTGTATAGGAGGCGAAATTATGGAAGAGTCCAAGTTGATGACATTGCTGAAAGCTTATGTAAATAAGATAAAGCTTGTAGATAAAAACCTGAAACTTAAGCGTTCGGTTAATCATTCCACACATCTTTATTATGATCTATACTTGTGTAAGTCATGCGTATAATTGGAGGAGAATTTAAAGGGCATCGTTTTACACCACCTGCCAAAAAATGGCCTACGAGACCCACTACGGATATTTCCAAAGAGGCTCTTTACAATATACTGGCCAATACAGTAGACTTTGAAAGTATAAAGTTTCTTGACCTCTTTGGAGGAACGGGCAATCATTGCTATGAATGTATCAGTCGTGGATGTACTGATGCCACATACGTCGACAAGTTTCAAGGTTGTGTAAGTTTTGTGAAAATCATGGCAGAGAAACTAGGCATAGAAGATCGATTAACTATTCATAAAATGAATGTTTTCAGTTTTATAAAAAAGTGTGAGACCCAATATGATTTTATATTTGCAGGTCCTCCTTATCCATTAAAAAATATTCCAGAAATCCCTGATCTAATTCTGAATCAAAATATGCTTTCAAAAGAAGGCGTACTTGTTTTAGAACATAATCCCAATGTTGATTTGTCTCATCACCCTCAATTAAAGGATCAAAGAAACTATGGTCAAACAATCTTTAGTTTCTTCAATGCCTCTTGATGAATCATTAGAGGCATTTCTTAGTTATCATTCTTTATAGGACTTAACCCTTTCATTGGTATAATAACAGTATTTTTGCATTTCATTTTAACTTTTATGGATATTATTAAAGATCTACAAGGAGAAGTAAAGGCGGCTGTAAAATCAGTCTTTGATTTTGAAATGCCTGAGGAACAAGTAATTATTAATCCTACCAAAAAGGAGTTTGAAGGTGCATATACTTTTGTAGTTTTTCCATTAGTGAAAAAACTATCTAAGTCACCGCTAGATCTTGCCAATGCAATAGGCGAAGAATTGCTTTCTAAATCTGATAGGATTATTGCCTTTAATGTGATTAAAGGTTTTTTAAATTTTTCTTTATCATCACAAGTTTGGAATGCGCTTTTAAGTGATATTTCTTCAGATCCTAATTTTGGAAACAAAGAAAGTAATGGTAAAAAAATGATGGTGGAGTTTTCTTCACCAAATACCAATAAGCCATTACACCTAGGTCACATCAGAAATATTTTACTAGGATGGTCAATGTCAAAAATTGCTGAAGCCAATGGCTGTGAGGTCATAAAAACTAAAGTAGTTAATGATAGAGGAATTGCCGTTTGTAAAAGTATGCTTGCATGGCAAAAAACAGCAAATGGAAAAACACCTGAGTCGGAAAATGTAAAAGGTGATCACTTTGTTGGTCAATATTATGTGGCCTTTGAAAAGCTTTTTCAAGAGGAATATAAAAAATGGCAATCCTCTGAAAAAGCATTAGAAGTTTTTGGGTCATCAAAAAAAGAAGAAGAGACAAAAGATTCATTTTTTAAGCGCTATAAAAACAAATATTTTAATAACTATAGTGACATAGGAAAAGAGGCCAAAGATATGCTTTTAAGATGGGAGGCAGGTGATGAAGAAACCATAAGCCTGTGGAAAAAAATGAACGGTTGGGTATATGATGGATTTAATATTACCTATGATAAATTAGGTGTCCAATTTGATGAAATCACTTACGAATCTGACACCTATCTTTTGGGTAAGCAAGCCGTAGAAAATGGATTGGAAAGTGGGATGTTTTATAGTAAGCCAGACTCGAGCGTATGGATAGATCTGGAAGCTGAGGGAATGGATCATAAGCTTGTGTTAAGATCAGATGGTACTTCGGTGTATATGACACAAGACTTAGGCACAGCCCAAGTACGCTTTAAGAAATATGGCATTGACAGTATGATCTATGTTGTAGGAGATGAGCAAGATTACCATTTTCAAGTTTTGTTTAAAATACTTAAGAGAATGGGTGAGCCCTATGCTGATGGCTTGTATCATCTTTCTTATGGAATGGTTGATTTGCCTACAGGCAAAATGAAGTCCCGTGAAGGCACAGTAGTTGATGCGGATGACCTTATAGCAGATGTAATTGAAGAGGCGAAATCTTCTGCGATGGAACGAGGAGGCTTAGAAGGAATTGACGATAAAGAAAAGAGTGAAGTATTTAGAAAAGTTGGGATGTCCGCTTTGAAGTATTTTATGATCAAAGTGAGTCCTAAGAAACGCATGACTTTTAATCCAAAAGAATCAGTGGATATGCAAGGGACAACAGGACCTTATATTCAAAATGCTTTTGTGCGTATAAGTTCTATAATGCGTAAACTGGAAGGAGAAGTAAAGTATGAAAGTGGATATGACGATATCGCTGATTTAGAAAAAGAAATTTTAATAACGCTTAATACTTATCCAGAAGTTCTCTCGGAAGCCTTACAAAAGTACGACCCCTCTGTGGTAGCTAACTATTGTTATAGTTTGGCAAAAATGTATCACCGTTTTTACCATGACTTTAGAATACTCACTGCAGAAACTGAAAACGCAAAGCAATTTAGATTGACTTTGAGCCAATCTGTTGGAAAAGTTTTAAAACATGGCATGGATTTGCTAGGTATTGAAATGCCTGAATATATGTAGTCGTGAATCTTGTAAATAGTACAAATTATTATTTAGAAATTAAGTAGGAATGAGTAAAGAATACGAATCAAAGAATTTTATTGAAGAAATTATTGAAGAGGATATAGCCAATGGCACACATCAAGGTCGCGTGCATACACGTTTTCCTCCTGAACCGAATGGTTATTTGCATATAGGGCACGTCAAAGCGATTTGTATAAACTTTGAGAATGCCATTAAGTATGGCGGTAAGACAAATCTAAGGTTTGATGATACAAATCCTGTGACGGAAGATACAGAGTATGTGGAGGCCATTAAGAAGGATATCAAATGGTTGGGTTTTGAATGGGAAGGAGAGGCATTGTTTGCCTCCAACTACTTTGATGAGTTATATGCCTTTGCGCACAAACTTATTGATAAAGGTTTAGCTTATGTCGATGCTTCTACTCCTGACGAAATTGCGGAGATGAAAGGCACGCCTTCTGAGCCAGGAATACCCAGTGCGTATCGTGCGCAAAGTATCGAAGAAAATAAAAGATTGTTTACGGAGATGAAGGATGGCAAGCATCCTGATGGCGCTATGGTCCTCAGGGCAAAAGTAGACTTGACGGCTCCTAATATGCTAATGCGTGATCCTGTAATATACAGAATTAAACATGCTGACCACCATCGTACGGGTGACAAGTGGTGTATCTATCCTATGTACGATTTTGCACATGGGCAATCGGATTCAATAGAAAATATAACACACAGTTTGTGCTCTTTAGAATTTATCCATCACAGGCCACTATACAATTGGTTCATAGAGAATCTCGAAATATTTCCTTCTAAGCAATATGAATTTGCTAGAATGAATGTGGCTTACATGATAACTTCAAAAAGACGTTTATTGAAATTGGTAACTGAAAATTATGTTGCTGGATGGGATGATCCTAGAATGTCTACTATTTCAGGATTAAGAAGAAGAGGTGTTTTGCCACAAAGTTTAAGACGATTTATAAATTTGGCGGGTGTGGCCAAAAGAGAGAATCTTATAGAAATTGAATTATTGGACTCGGTTATAAGAGAAGACTTAAACGAATTGGCAACCAGAGCAATGGTTGTATTTGATCCTATTAAAGTCGTTATTACAAATTATCCAGAAGATAAAACGGAACTCTTGCCTGTAGCCAATAATCCTCAAAAAGAAGATTCTGGTACGCACAATATGAATTTTTCTAGAGAAATATATATCGATAGAGATGACTTTATGATTGATCCACCTAAAAAATATTTTAGGTTGGCTCCAGAAAGATTCTCTAGGTTAAAGGGGGCTTATATCATTCAAGCAAATGAGTATAAAACTGATGCAGATGGTCAGGTGACTGAGGTGCATTGTACTTATTTCCCTGAAAGTAAAAGTGGATCTGATACCTCTGGTATAAAAGCGAAGGGTGTCTTACATTGGGTTGAGGCTAAAACATGTAAAGATGTCGAGTTGAGATTATACGACAGACTCTTTACTGATCCAACGCCTAATGGTCATGAAGATGTTGACTACTTGGATTTTTATAATAAAGAATCTTTAAAAGTTATCCCTTCAGCGAAAGCTGAAAGCTTTGTTTCTGAGGTGGGAGAATCCGAAAATCTTCAATTTATGAGGAAAGGGTATTTTATTAAAGATCCGGACTCTACTCCAGACAAATTGGTTTTCAATCGCACAATATCTTTAAAAGATTCTTGGGCAAAGCAAAAACAAAAGAATCAGAAAAAGTAATTAATCGAAAAGATGGTGGGATTTTAAAAATAATCCCTCATATTTCGGATTGATGGGAATTATTCGCAGACAAGGGATAAAAACGACGCTGGTCAGTTACATCGGTGTCATAGTCGGTACTGCCGCTGTGTTATTTGTGTATCCATTAAACGATGCGTTCTATGGTTATGCTCAATGGCTTTACACCTTGTCTTATCTCTTAATTCCTTTAGCTTCTGGAGGTGTTCTGTCTTTGGTTATAAAATACTTTCCCTCATTTAACGATAGTCAGTCAGAAAACTTTAATGGATTTATTAGTCTAATTACGATTTGGTTGTTGGGCTTTTATGCCATCTTTTTGATCTTTTGGTTTTTATTTAAACCGTTGTTTATTCAAGGGCTTAATGCGCTCAATTTAAATGGAGCATTGATTGAGCAAAATGAAATTGTCATTTTACTCTTGGTTTTTCTCTCCATATTTGTGGCTTTATTCAGCAATCAATCTTATAATAGATTGCGCGTAACTGTGCCTACAATAATTACGCAGCTTGGATTTAAGATCTTTTTACCACTCCTGATTCTTATTACTTTATATTATAAATTGCCCCAGAGTTATGTGGCTTGGGGGATGATAGGTTTTTTCTTTATAGCCAATATATTGCTGATAATTTATTTAAAATTTATTGGCGGTTTGAAATTTGGTAAAATTAAAAAGCCTCAAGATTTTGTAGGTTATAAAGAGATGGCTAAGTTTTCTTTTTATGGTAGTATGAATCAATTGAGCAGCAGCTTGGCGCAAAAGATTGATTCAATTATGATTCCATTGTTTTTAGAAATGGCTAAAAATGGATTTTATTCTAAAGCATTGTTTATAACAAATGTTATTGAAATGCCTACCCGGTCGCTTACGCAGATTGCTTCACCCATTATAAGTAAAGCATGGAAAGAAAATGATATTGAGGAATTATCAAATGTGTATAAAAAAGCTTCTGCCAATTTATTTGTGATTGGAGCATTTTTCTTCTTAGTTATCTGGTATATCTTAGATGATATTATTGCGATATCTTCAAACCCCGCAGCATTTCCCTCTGCTAGAATTATTTTTTTATGGGTTGCATCAAGTAAGCTTGTAGATATGTTGACCAGCGTTAATTCTCAAATTATTGTCTATTCAGAAAAGTACAGATACAATCTTTTTTTCTTATTGTTTCTAGCTGGTTTGAATATTTATTTAAATTTCATTTTGATACCCGTGCACGGTATTGTAGGAGCGGCTATGGCTACAGCAATTTCATTGTTTATATTTAACATGATGAAACTTGTTTTCATCCTTTTTCAATTTGGCCTACATCCATTTACATCATCAAATATCAAAGTATTTACGATTTTTATAATTGTATTGGCATTTTATTTTTTTATACCTTTCAACTTTGTACCACTTATAAATATTATTGTAAAGTGTATTTTTTTAGCGATATTGTATTTGCCCATTGCTTATTTTTGGAATATTTCGCCAGATATAAATGAGCTGATAAATAATTATTTAAAGAAGAAAAAATAAAACAAATGAACTTAGAAAATATTTTAGTAGACATTGAAGATGGTATTGCAGTCTTAACGATCAACAGACCAAAAGCATTAAATGCAATCAATGATCAATTGATGTCGGAAGTAGGTCATTTGTTTTCTGAAGGTTTAGACTTTAAGTCATTAAATGGTGTAATCATTACTGGGGCAGGAGAGAAAGCTTTTATTGCAGGTGCTGATATCACAGAATTACAAAACCTTTCAACAGAAGAAGGTTATAAGTTGTCCAAAAAAGGGCATGATATATTTGACAGTATAGAAAGTTGTACTATTCCAGTACTGGCTGCTGTAAACGGATTTTGTTTAGGAGGTGGTAATGAGTTAGCGATGTCCTGTCATATTAGAATTGCTTCGAAAAATGCCAAATTTGGGCAGCCTGAAGTCAACTTAGGTTTGATCCCAGGTTATGGTGGAACACAAAGGCTGATCCAATATTTAGGAAAAGGCAAAGGGATGGATTTGTTGCTTACTGGGGATATGATCAATGCTGACGAAGCATTGCATTATGGTTTGGTTGTAGAAGTGGTCGAGCAGTCAGAATTAATTGATGCTGCTAAAAAGAAAATTAAAAAAATTGCAAAGAAGGGACCGGCTGCTATTGCCAAAACAATCCAATTGGTCAATGCCTATTTTGATAAATCTGCTAATGGATTCGTTAAGGAAGCCTATGGATTTGGAGATGCTATAGGATCTGATGAGAGCACAGAAGGCGTGAGCGCTTTTCTAGAAAAACGCAAAGCAGAATTTAAAAAATAAAGGAAATCTAACTGTCTAGTCTGATAATTTTAATTTCAACCCGCTGGTTCTTCTTTCGGCCTGATTTTGATTTGTTGGATGCAATAGGATTACGTTTGCCATACCCTTTGTAAGATATTCTATCTTCCTTGATGCCTTTTCCATACAAAAATTCTGCTACATTCTTTGCTCTCGAAGATGAAAGTCTGTCACAGTATTCCTGTGTAGGCTGATTATTGGTATGACCACCTATTTCAATTACTACTTTTTGATGTTCAGCCATGAATTCATAAACTTCATTCAGTACTTCAAAAGATAACTCTGTAATGTTACTACTGTCAGCATTAAAATATAATTTATTGATTTGCAGTGTCTGGCCGACTTTGATTTTTGCGATATCTAAATCGGGTAGAATTTTAGGTTTTTTGATATTTATATTTTCTACTAGACTACAGCCATTAGAATCTGTTATGGTCAAGTAATTGTATCCAAAATTTAATTTTTTAGCGGTACTTCCTTTTTCTCCTGAGTCCCATACAATATCGTAAGGCGGCGTTCCTCCATTTGGAGCCACAACAGCTTTGCCGTCTTTCTTACCTCCTACCGACACAGCTTTTGTTTCAAGCACTTCGTTTACTATTTTATCGGGATCATCAATTTTTATTGATTGATATTGTCGGTTACCTAAATTATCTTCAACAGTAACCTTGTAAGTCCCTGCATTTAGTTTTGAGGGACTCGGGTTGCCTTTTAGACGTACGCGCTCCCAATAGTATTTATAGGGTGGCTCACCTCCTGATACTTCTACGGCTATGCTGCCATCCATTTCTCCTGGGCATGAAATAGGTTGCTTTAAAAATGCAGTTATCGCCATCTCTGAAACTTGCAAGACATCTTCATATATTCTAAATAATCCTGCATCTGCAGTACCTAACCATAAGGCTCCAGTATTGTCACTGGCTAGAGATAAACACTTACTGGCTACCAATCCTAGATTTTCACCGTATTTGTCTAACCTATCTGTATGCGGATTATATCTGATTAAAATATCAGATGCTATGTAAAGGTTATCATCTTTATCTAATGTTAAATCATTAACCTTCCCTTGAAATAATCCTTTTTTTAATCCCTGTGGTTGCCATCTGTCCTTAGTTCCTTCAGTATAAACCAACCAAAGTTCTTTGTCGCTCAATAACCACATCCCATCAATACTTTCAGTAGAGGCAATGAATACCTCTCCTTTGTTGCTTGTTTTCCATTTTGAAGCATTGTCTTTTATTTCAATAATACCTTTATCGGTACCAACGTAAAGTTTATCTAAGGTTTTGAAATATTGTAAGAAAGTAATATTGTTGCTTTTCATATCTGCACTTTTACTCGTATAGATAGTTGACAACTTACGTGTTCTTGTATTAAAGACATAGATTCCTTTGTTGGTTGCGACCCAAAGGCTACCGTTATAAAGTTCTAGATCTGTTATATTAGTTTCTGGTTCGTCTATGAAATGCATAAACGAATCATTCATGTAAATTTTGTTATTCGAAAAAGCAGAGAAAACATTACCTCTTTTAGAAACGATAACAGCCACTGCATTGGAGAGCGATAGCACATCATTTATTTTGGTTGATTGGTTATCATAGGATGTGATTCCTTTTTTGCCTGCAAACCATACGATATCTTTTTGGACTAATATTTCTTCGATTCTATCGCTTGAAGAAAAGTAATTTACGCGCTCGAGTACCAGCTCTTTTCTTTCTGCCTCCTGGCTTGAAAGACCGTTATAAGTTAATACAGATAGTAGGATAAAAAGATACTTCATTTTCTATTGAATGTTTCTCTCAGAATAACGTTTAATATCGCCAAAAAGGAGATTTTTAGATTGATTTTAAAAATACATTAACTAAATTAAAAAGGGTGTAAAATTTTCAAGTTAAAGTATATACACCTTAAAAATTATTTAAAGAGCTTAATTATTTGCTTAGGATAGATGTTTGTTAGGTCCTTAATAGCAAATTCTGCCTCATGTAAAATGTGTGCATCTCCAATAGCTAAACGTCTAAAACCAGCAGATTTGGCAGCCATTAGTCCCTTTAAGCTGTCTTCAAAAACAATACACTCGTACGGTTTAAGATTCATGGCTTTGACGGCCTTTAAGAATACCTCAGGATCTGGTTTGGCATTGATGACATCATTACCGTCAATTATTTTTATAAAGCTGTCCTTTAACGAAGTTTGAGCTATGATAGATTTGGCATTCTTGCTGGATGAGCCCACGGTTAATTTTATGCCTTCTTGCTGACATTTTTTTATGAAAGGTAAAACGCCATTTAAAACGACATTGTCATTAATCTTTTTAAGACTCGATAGATACCATTCATTCTTTTGGGCTGCATACTTAATCATTTGCTTTTTGGAAGCTTTGATATCGCCTTGCTTGAGTACAATTTTTAAAGAATCCATTCTACTGATGCCCTTGAGCTGTTCAATTATATCATTATTTAAATTAAAATTGAGTTGTTTGGCCAATAATTTCCATGAGGCAAAATGATAATCTACAGTATCTACAAGTACACCATCCAAATCAAATATAAACCCTTTAATCATGTTTTAAAACGCTTGAGTTGAAGTCCTATGTTTGAATTCTTTTTTAATCTCTTTTCTAATTGTATCCAGCAGTTCAATTTGCTCGTTATTAATGAGATGCAGTTTGAGTTTTGTCAAGAAATCTTGTGCTCGCATGCCTATATGGCTTTCGATATAGTTCGTTGCTAATGATAGATACATTTCATTAACTTGCTTTTGAAAACCGTTTTCAATAAGAAAATTATCATAGAGTTTCATCCATTCAAAATCATTTTTCTCTTTAATCAATTTGATTAATCCTTTAAAATTTAAACCACGCGCTAGAAGTTGAGCGGCTTTATGATCTGGGAGTGCTTTTATCCAGGATTTGATATTTTTCATTTCCTTTTTAAGATAATTTGCTTTCAGTTCATCCAATAGATTCCCCAACAAGAATATATCACAAGTTTCAAGGTCTATGTCATTTAAGCATTTTGTTAAAGCAACATGATCTTCTTTAGCATTAGCTAATTTTGCTAAAATTATATTTTTATTGTATTTGAATTGTACATCCTTATTGTCAATAAAAAATTCTACAAATTGAAATTTACCATCTCTAATAAGTTCATTGATTGCTTCGTATATTTTTTTGTGTTCGAAAGTTAAAAGTACCTTTTGTGCGATATCCACAAAAGGATGTGAGAGTTCGATTATTGTTTTAATTGTGCTGAGATAATTATCATGAGACATTTTCTTTTCAAGGTCTTCAATTATTTGAACCTTGTCGCTCTCAATAAATACATTATAGGCGTTAAGGACAGATATTAAATTTGATGATTTAGGGTAGTAGTAGGACTTGTTTATTAGTTCTGTTAATTCTTTTTCAAGTCTGTTTCTAAAGGCAGGTGCTAAATCTTTTTTAATAATAATGTCTATTCCTCCCAGAAATTGAATTCTGCATTTTTCTATGGCAATATCTTTGACACTAAACCTATTTTGAATATACGCTATCTTTTCTAGCGCTTCTTTGATAAGGAAATATGCTTCTGTGTAGCTTTCGGTGGACAGGCAATCATTCATTTGTAGAACTAGGTCTTCTAAAATGATTGTAATTGTTCTTTTTGCTGTCGGTCCAATTTTATTATTTCTTGCCGTTTTGGGTCTGATGATTTCTTCGAGAATTTTTTTATACTTGACTCCTTGATCTGCAGAATGGATACGTGATAGAAAATGAGATTTAAATGCAATTTCAAAATCTTTATTTTTTCTAGAGTATTGTAGAATAAAAGACTTAATGTCAATAAGATTGACACCATCTAAAATCTCTTTAACTTTTAACTTCTGCTTTCGTTCGACCTTTTCCAAGAAATGGTATTTTAAGGATTAATATAAAATTTTCAAATTTTTGAATGAAATTCCATATTTGAAGATTTATTAATGAAAAGCCTTTAAATGTAAGCAGTATTTTTTACACCTTATGGGGTTTTGAATTGGTTTATTTTATAGATTACATTTATATTTCCTATTATAAAAAAAAGTAATATTTAATGAAAGAGTTCTTATTGGTTAGGCATGCTAAATCTTCGTGGTCTGATTTGGGGCTTGAAGATAAATTGAGGCCATTAAATCCGAGAGGTTTGAAAGATGCGCCCTACATGGCAAAACATTGCCAGTCTATGGGCTTGTCACTCTCGCATTTGATATCTAGCCCTGCTGTCAGGGCTTTTAGCACCGCCAAATTTTTTCAAAAAATATATGGTAAAAAAAATATAAGCCTAGAAAAGGAAACAGATTTGTATTTTGGGTCGATTGAAGAATGGTTATATATCATTAATGAATTGGATGATAAGTCGTGTTCATTCCCTGCGTTTTTTAGTCACAATCCAAATATTACATATATGACAAATAAATTTATGGGATCGCATGTTGAAAATGTACCTACCTGCGGCGTCATTTATTTGAAAAGTGAGTCATCAACTTGGACCAATGTAGATTATGACAATACTAGAATTCATGGAGTTTATTTTCCTAAAGCGCTGCGCCATGGAAAACTGTATTAAATTATGGTGCCTTATTGTTGTTTTGACTTTCTTTCAAAGCTGTAGAAATCATGATAAAAGAGTACCATTAGAGCACAGCGAAGAATTGATCAGACAGGTTATGATTGACTTATATGTCTCTGAGCAAGCTCTAAGAAATCTATCAGTGGAGGATCAAGATTCTCTGCGCATTTTGTACAGAAAGCAAATTGAAGAAATTCATGAGGTAAAAATTGATGCCATAGAAAAGGATTTGGAGATTATTAAATACAATCCAAAATGGAATCTAGACTTTCATGCCACAGTTAAAGATTCAATTAAAGCGATGGATGCAGAATTGAATAATGCGAAAAAGAAAGAAGCTAAGAAGAGGATCGAAGAGAATATGTCCAAAACAGATAAAGCAATAAAAGAAAAGTGAATTATCTAAACTGATATTTAACTGAACTTAATGTAAAAACTTAACATTATAGTAATGTTACAAATATTGCTTTATTATATGCTATACTGTTCTTTGTATAAAAATGTGGTTTAGATGTTGACAAAAGCTAAAATATTAATAGTTGAAGATGAAGTTGATATTGTTGAAATATTAAAGTACAACCTGTCTAAAGAGGGTTTCATAATACAAACAGCTTTAAATGGAGAAGAGGGTTACGAAAAAGCGAAGTCATTTGATCCTCACTTGATCTTATTAGATATAATGATGCCTGTTATGGATGGCATGGAGTTATGTGAAAAATTAAGATCCGAAAGTCAATTTGATAAAACCCTCATTGCATTTTTAACTGCGCGATCAGAATCATTCACACATGTTTCAGCATTAGACATAGGAGGAGATGATTTTATTGCAAAACCAATAAAGCCTAATGTATTAAAAAGCAGGGTTAGAGCACTCCTAAGAAGACATCCTTCCTTTAAAAATAAACCGACCAATGATACTTTAACTTTCGGGGAGTTAATAATTAACTTGGAGTCATTCACAATTTCTCTAGCAGGAAACAAAATGTCATTGGCAAAAAAAGAATTTGAATTGCTTGCACTTTTGGCTTCCAAGCCAGGAAAAGTTTTCAAACGCGAAAAAATAATGAATAACATTTGGGGTAGTGACGTCATTGTTGGAGATCGCACAATTGATGTTCACATTAGAAAGTTGAGAGAAAAAATAGGATCAAAATATATTCATACCATTAAAGGTGTTGGTTACAAATTTGAATTTTAGTTTATCTTGGATGATAATATTTATTCAGCTTAATCAAAATTAATATTGTTTAAGAATCTCACGGTCAGGCAAATTTCTCTATTTATAGCATTCGGCTTATGGGCTTGCTATATGGTTTTATTGGCTGTTTTTTTTAAGTTTTTTTCTGCGAGTAATTATTCGATTTTAAGTTATATCTGCTTTGCTATCATTTCTTTAATTGTCAGTTTGTTGCTCGTAGGGTTTTTATTAGAAACCTATATATTCAGGAAAATCAAATTGATTTACAAAATCATTACCAAATCTAAAAATTCTCTCAAAGACGCTCCCAATCTAAAAAGCACAGAGACAACATTTGAGGATGTAAATATTGTAGTAGGAGAGTGGGCCGATAAAAAGGAAAAAGAAATTTCTTCGTTAAAGACGATGAGTGAATACAGAAGGAATTATGTAGGAGATATTTCTCATGAATTAAAGACGCCATTATTTTCAATAGAAGGCTATTTGCATACATTATTGGAGGGTGGATTGTCTGATCCCAATATCAATAGTAAATATTTAAAAAGAGCAATGGTGAACGTGGAACGATTGCAGTCAATTGTAGATGACCTTGAATTGATTAACGGTTTTGAAGCTCAATCAAACCAGTTGAAGCTAACAACATTTGACCTTAAAGCCTTAGTAGAAGAAGTATTTTCTGATCTTGAGCACATGGCGGGAAAAAGGAATATCGCCTTCCAATTTAAACCTGGTGCGGATAAATCCTATAGCGTTAAAGCCGATAGATCAAATATTCAAACAATTTTAGTAAATCTTATCAATAATTCTATCAAATATGGTGTTGAGAACGGCTTGACTAAAGTGAGTTTTTATGACATGGAGGATTTGGTACTCATCGAAATATCAGACAATGGAGTAGGTATTTCAGAAGAGGATATCAAACATGTATTTGATAGGTTTTATCGGGTAGATAAAAGCAGATCAAATCAAATTCCTGGCACGGGTTTAGGCCTGGCCATTGTAAAGCATAGTATTGAAGCCCATAAGCAAAAGTTAACCATACGAAGTACTTTAGGAAAAGGAAGTACATTAGGTTTTACTTTAGAAAAAGCTTAGAGGCTTCTATGTCTGTGTTGCATTATCCATTTCTGACTGAAAAGGCACCATGTTCAATTGCTCTAAGAGAACATCTCTTTGTTTGAAGAAATCAGACAATTGTGAAATGGGTAAAGGATCTTTAGGCGGAAAATTTTCATTCAAGTGATTAACTTGTCTGCCATGTTTCCAAAACCTGTAACATACATGAGGTCCCGTGGCCAAGCCGGTCATTCCAACTTCTCCAATTTTCTGACCTTGTCTTACGCGTATACCCTTCTTGATGCCATTTGCAAATCTACGCATATGTAGATATTGGGTTTTATACACATCATTGTGTCTTATCTTGACGTATTTGCCGTTGTTTTTTGTGTAGCCTGAGATTTCTATAATACCATCGGCAACAGCTATAATTGGTGTGCCAGAAGGCGCAGCATAATCTGTGCCCAAATGTGGAATGGTCCGCTTCTTTATTGGATGAAATCTTCTTCTGTTGAATCGAGAGGAAATTCTAGAATGCTTAAGCGGTGCACGTAAAAAAGTTTTTAAAGTTGGCTGTCCTTCTAAATCATAAAAGCCTTCGTAATTTTCATTTTCATAAAAGACAGCATAATGTTCACCTCTTTCATTTTTATACGCTGCGGCTAAAATTTCTCCGTAGCCTATAGGCTTACCGTCAACATACTTGCGTTCAAAGATTAGTTTAAATTCGTCTCCATGCTGTGTATGATAAAAATCTACACTAGATGCCAAAGCGTCTTCCATTTTGTCAATCAACTCACCCTTTAATCCCGCATTTTTCATAGCCATCCATAATGATGATGTGATGATTCCAGAAACTTGGTCTTCACATATTTCAACATCTCTTTTGACAACTTCCACTTCTACATTATCATCTAAGTGATATTTTATGAATGTATACTTATTGGGTTCATAAATCACACAACATGGAGTGTCGCAAGAGTCTTTCTTTATTATGGTAAATGGTTTTTTAGCTCTAAATTTTCTGATGCTAAATACTTCATTCGATACTTTGTCCAATTTGAGAATACTGTCCCATGAGATCCCTTGATACAATAGTACATCCCCAAGAGTTTGGTTTAATCCCAGTTTGTGTGTTTCGAAATGATGTTCGCTTGTAATAAAGCCAAACATTTCCTCATCTATTTTTTGCTCGATAACTTCTGGGCTTGCCAGATCTTCTCCTTGAAAAGTACAACGCTGATTAAGAATAAATGCGCCAATTGTCAAAGAAAATAAAATACAAAAGTTAACGATTCTTGATTCGCTCTTTTTCAATGTGTGTAAGTTCTGTTAAATTGAATTGAAAAAATCCTACCAAAAACAGTTCCTGATTAAAGAAATCCTTAATATGTAATTTTCTTTACATCCTAAAAGTGATGATTTTCAACTGAATCCACCTAAAAAAAACAAAAACAAGTGAATTTCACTTGTTGATCTGATTAGGATGTCAAAAAAATTATAACATAAACCACTAAAATAGGTAATAAGTCTCACTTTTCTAAGTGATTGATATGTTTAAAAAACCATTAGGTAAAATGTAAGCTACTTGACTATTTTAGCTTTGTATTATATTAGCATTCAATCAAATATATTTAATGAACTCATTTTGTGTAGAAGGAAAGCTGATTGATTTTAAAGAGCCTAAAATAATGGGCATTTTAAATTTGACTCCTGACTCATTTTATGATGGTGGTCGACACAACAGTTTAGAACATGCTATCGAACATGTAGCTCAAATGCTACAGGAAGGTGCCGATATTATTGATATAGGAGCGGTTTCTAGTCGACCAGGCGCAGTTGAAGTCTCTTTTGAAGATGAATTAAACCGATTAATATCTGTTGTCAAGGCTATTAAATCTAAATTTCCAGAAACAATATTGAGTATCGATACATTTAGAGCAAAGATTGTCCAAGAAATAGGGCGTTTCACGCAATTTATTGTCAATGATATATCTGGGTTTGATAAAGATCCTGAACTCCTCAATGTGGTCTCCGATTTGGATTTGCCATATGTCCTCATGCATATGAATGGCACGCCTCAAACAATGCAAAACAATCCAAAATACCAAGATGTCTGTTTAGAAATATTACAATATTTTTCTGAAAAACTGTTCCAGATTAAGTCGAAAGGTGTACGACAGGTCATCATTGATCCTGGTTTTGGATTTGGTAAACGCAAGGAGCATAATTTCCAGTTGCTTCAAAAGCTTAGTGTATTCAATATTTTGGATGCCCCTCTTATGGTAGGCTTAAGCCGAAAGTCTATGATCTATAAGGCTATTGATGCTGGTCCAGAAGCATCGCTCAATGGTACTACCGCACTACACATGGTGGCTTTATTAAATGGCGCCACTATTTTACGCGTACACGATGTCAAAGAAGCTGTAGAAACACGTATCTTGTGGAATGAATTAATAAAGACATAAATGCACACATATCTCCAACTGTTAATAATAAATTAAAGACCTGTAATTTTAGTGTCTTCCGTTGATAATGAGGTTATTATAGTGTACAACTGCGTTTTAAGTGATGAATAATATTGATAAAGAGAAAAGTTTGAAAGTAAAAAAGAAAAGCTATTGGCGGTGGTTTTTCAGATTGCTTTTCTTGATGTTGATATTAATTTTGTTGTTTCCCTTTATTATACATCTAAAACCCGTTCAAAATTGGCTGGTAGATAAAGTATCAGAAAAGTTTTCCAAAACCACAGGCAGTACTGTTGAGATCGAAAAGATTGATTTCTCAGTATTCGAAGGACTCATTCTTGAAAATGCTTACATTTCCAGTAGAAATGCCCCTCAAGATACTTTGGCTTTTATAGGTTCTTTTTCTTCAACGCTTTCGCAAAATATTGCTAGCCTTTTTGATAACAGTATTTACATGAGCGCACTAGTCATTAAGGATGCTCATTTTAAAATTAAGACAAAGGCTGGGGATGACAAGAGTAATCTTGAGTTTTTTTTGCAAAACTTTGGACCAGGTAGGCCGAAATATAATAGCAAAGCCCAGAAATCCTTTAAACCAGAGTTGAGTTATTTGAATCTGGAGGATGTAAGTTTTGAAATTGATAATAATAACAAAGGAGATAAGCTGTCCGTCAAACTTAAAAAAGGAGAAATATATTTTGAAGGTATTTATTTAGAAAGTGACAGTATTGTTATTAATAACTTGGACTTGCTAGAACCTCAAGTAAGAATTGATAAAAACAGAAATGAAGATTCTTCTGTTCAAAAGCCCAAACAGACAACTTCAACAAATACGTCAGTTAATAATGCTACAATAAAAGATGCTTCTCCATTATTTATTTCAGTCAACAATGCGGAAATTGAGAACGGATCATTTTCTTTAGATGATTGGCAAAAACCGGTTAAAATAGATACAAATAATAAGTCTATTGATTACAGTCATTTGCACATCCAAGAAGTAAATGTAAGTGGAGAGTCAATAGTGTTTAGATCACCGATTGATGTAAAAGCAAAAATTAATGCTTTGTCATTAAAAGAAAAGCAAGGATTCCAAATTGAAAACCTTAGAGTAGATGAGTTTGAATTTAATAAAAAAAATCTTGTGTTGAAAGAATTTCTATTAAAAACAAACAACAGCACAATTAAAGATTATTTAGAATTTGAGTTTAAGGAATTTAATGATTTTAAAAATTTTGCCCAACGTATTAATATCATTTCAGAGATGGAAGGATCTAAGATTGCGCTTTCTGATCTTAATTACTTTTTCCCTGATTTGTATAAGAGCGCTTTCTTTAGAATTAATAAGAACAGATCGCTTTATGTGACAGGTATTGTGAATGGAACAGTGGACAATCTTGAAGCAGATAATCTTTATTTAACAGTAGACAATTTGGTTGAACTGTCAGGAGCCATCAGTACGATATCCTTGACCAATTCTTCTAAAGCCCTCGTCAATTTATATGTCAATGAATTCAATACCAGTCTAGGTAATCTGAAGCAGATTATACCAGGATTTAATCCACCAGAGCAATTTTATAAATTGGACCCCATAAGTTTTACAGGAGATATTGAAGGATTTTTTAATGATTTTGTCATCTATGGTTCACTAACAAGTAAATTGGGTAAAGTCGGTTTAGATTCAAGATTGGACATTAAGGATGGGATAGGGGATGCGAAATATTCTGGAGAGATCAGTTTGGATAATTTTGATTTAAAAACATGGACAGGGAATCCTGATTTTGGTTTTGCAAGTTTAAATGCACGGATAGAAGATGGTCAAGGTTTAACACTTGAAACGGTTAAAACAGATTTACGTGCTGATCTCAAACAATTCTATTTTAAGGGATACGATTATTCAAATATTTCACTTGAAGGTATCTTGGAAAAAAACCTATTTAATGGAATGTTTACGGCCGATGATCCTAATTTAAGTTTGGACTTTAAAGGAGAAATAGACTTAACTGAAGATATTGTAAAATCAGATTTTACAGCAGACATCAGACAAATAGATTTGACTGCATTGAATCTATCCAAAGATATTTCTTCAATTAATGGAAAGTTTGATTTGACACTTGATGGTAGTTCGAGTAAAGATATTTTTGGGTCTTTAGATGTAAAGAATCTTGAATTGGTTTACAGAGAAAAAGCATTCAATTTTGATTCACTCTTCTTGACATCTTCTGCAGATTTGAGAGGCAATCGAAATGTTATTCTCTCTTCAGATTTAATCAATGCATCTATCAATGGGGTGTTTGACTTTGCTGAATTGATGCCTTCATTTAAAAACTTAATCTATGACAACCATCCTGGGTGGGCTCAAAAATTAAAGATTAATCAAAGAAACGAGAATGTCAATAATCATCAAAAGTTTACTTATAAAGTAGAAATTAAAGATACAAAGGACTATTTAGAATTGGCCAATGTTAAAGATCTCAGATTTAAAAAGGTCAATATTTTTGGTAAGTCTAATATGCATTCAAATCAATTTAACAGTAATATTAGAATTGACACTTCTATGTACAAGTCTTATGTTTTTGATAATACAGGCTTTTCGTTTTACAATGATGAAGAGTACAGCACTATTAATTTAGACCTTAAGCAAATCTCAACGGCATCCAAGTCTTACGAACCGATAAGTTTGACATCTGAAATCAAGGGAGACAGTATCGAATTAAGATTAAAAACGGAGAATGTTTTAGATTCAGTTGGGCAACTAGACTTAGCACTAAATTTATTTCCAGATGGCGATAAGATAGTAGCCAATTTTAGAGATCGTAAACTGCAAATGTTCAGTACAGATTGGGAAGTCTTTGAAGACAATAGAATTGCATATGGAGATAAGTTTATAGATTTCCAGGATCTTGTTTTGACAGATGGTAATAGAAGTGTTGTTATAGATGATATCGATAACAAAGGTGTGTCACTGAAGCTTGGTAATTTTGATTTACTATTGTTGAATCCCATAATTGATTATGACAAAATAGATTTTGCAGGTAAAGGCGATGTCAATTTAAAAGTTGAAGATATTTTTAATACACCTATTGTCAATGGTCGCGTAGTCATTCCTGAATTTACATTAAATGATGAAGATTATGGAGAGTTGATTTTGAGTGCTATTGATCGAGGAGATGGAATGGTTGATGCACTTGTTAGTATTGATAGAGTAGAGGACAATATGAATTATGCTCTAGACGTGACCTATGATAAAAAGGAGGAGACTTTAAATGGAGATATCAATATTAAGAATGGCTCAATGACAATTTTCGAATATATTATTGATGAAGGTATTTCAGGCACCAAAGGACAAATTGATCTTTATGCGAAACTGTCAGGTAAAGTTGATGATCTTAAATTAAATGGCAAAGCGATTGCAAAGAATGCGGGAGTGAACGTTGATTATCTAGATTCTTATATGATTTTTGGAACAGAAGAGTTTAGCCTTACCGAAACATATATTGACTTGACGGGTCTAAGTTTGTATGATAAGTATAATAATCAAGCAACCATGACTGGCGGTTTGATCCATGATAGATTAAAGGATTTTGAAGCAGATTTAACGATGTCGTCTCCACGGTTTTTAATTTTAGATACAGATAAATATCATGGTGAATCTTATTACGGTACAGGTCTCGGAGAAGTAACGGTTTCATTCTTGGGCCCTTTTTCCAGCATGGATATGGGTGTGGATGCTATCACGGGTGAAGGTACAGTACTTAATATTCCTATTGAAGACTCTTATGGTGACTTTGAAGAAAGCTTTATCAAATTTGTAGACAGATCTGCCGAGCAATCAGACAGTTTAGAAAATGTAAATGCAACAGCATTAAAATTAGAAGGTATTAATGTTGAAATGAATCTTACTTTAACTCAAGATGCTCTAGTAAATATAATTTTTGATGAACAGCTAAATGATGTTATTAGAGGCCGTGGGAATGGAGACCTGAGAGTCATTGTGGCTAGAAACGGGGATTTTAACATCTTTGGAGATTATGAGGTTGAGACAGGTGATTATTTATTCACAGCTTGGGGCATAATTAATAAACCTTTTGAAGTTGATCGAGGGGGGAGAATAATTTGGACAGGAGATCCTATCAATGCGACATTGGATATCACTGCAAAATACGCAGACTTGCGAGTGCCTACTAATATATTCCTTGCTGAATATCTTGTTGCAGGGAATGCGGGTATCAGAGAGGAATCTAAAAGAAGAACCCCAGTTAATTTAAATTTAGGCTTAACGGGAACTCTCTATGAGCCAGTAGTTAATTTTGATTTGGAATTGCCTGAGTTACAAGGAGAATTGAGGACTTTCGCAGATGCAAAGATTAGGACCCTTAGAGAAAATGAAGCTGAATTAAATGAGCAGGTTGCTGGCTTAATTATGTTTAGAAGTTTTTTACCTTCCAACTCATTGGGTAATGTGTTGTCCTCAGGTTCAAGTTTGGTGCAAACAGGATACAATACATTAAGCGAATTTTTCTCTAATCAATTGTCTTATCTTCTGTCTGGATTTCTTCAGGAAGCTTTGGCGGAAAATGGCTTTATATCTGGTATTGATTTTAATATAGGTTTCAATAAAAATTCAGATCTACTTAGTAATACTACGCAATCAGAAAATTATTTGCCTGATGAAATCGAGGTGCATTTCAAACCAAGATTTCAAAATGATAAATGGGGATTTGATTATGGAACCAGCTTTGTGAATTCTAACAATCTTGAAAACACAGCTAATTATCTAATCCATGATTTTGTCTTAGAATATTTTCTCACAAGTGATAAAAGATTAAAATTACGTGCGTATGGAAAATGGGACAAGGAAGTACTTAATTTTGATAACCAACAAAAATATGGGATTGGTATTAACTATCGAAGGGAGTTTGGAAACTTAACTGATTTTCAAAAGAGCTTGTCGGATGATATTAAAAAATTAAAATCTCAAGGCAATCCAAGTTCAGGAAATTGATTGTGCCATTTCTTCTCACTTAAAGTTTATCTGTTTGTAGTCGTAAATAAAAATCTGCGATAACTAATGCAGCCATGGCTTCAACAATAGGCACCGCTCTTGGAACAACACAAGGATCATGACGACCTTTTCCCACGACAGTGGTTTTTTCTCCTATATTAGTAATAGAGTCTTGGTCTTTCATAATGGTGGCCACAGGTTTAAATGCGACATTAAAATAGATAGGCATGCCATTAGAGATGCCCCCCTGGATGCCTCCTGAAAAATTTGAAGCGGTTGTTTTTTTACCGTCTATATTTTTCCACAAATCATTATGATCGGAGCCCTTCATATTGATAGCATTAAACCCAGATCCATATTCAAATCCTTTGACCGCATTTATGCTCATCATGGCTTTAGCTAATTCTGCATGCAACTTATCAAATACAGGTTCCCCTAATCCAATAGGGCAGTCGTTAATAATACAGCCTATTAATCCACCTACTGTATCACCTTCTTTTCGGACAGACATAATATATTCTTCCATTTGCTCTGCCACCTTACTGTTAGGGCAGCGCACAATATTCTTTTCTACATTTGACCAATCAATAGTTTGAATGTCCTGCTCTAATTTAATCGGTCCGACTTGAGTGACACCGGCATGAATTGAGATGCCTTTTTTCTTTAGGAAGATTTTAGCAATGGCACCAGCGGCTACTCTTGCAGCTGTTTCTCTAGCGGATGATCTTCCGCCGCCTCTGTAGTCCCTATGTCCATACTTTTCTTGATAAGTCATATCTGCATGAGAAGGTCGAAAGGATTCAGCGATGTGGCTATAATCTTTAGATTTTTGATCTTTGTTTTTAATATAAATAGAGATCGGTGTGCCAGTCGTAACTCCCTCAAAAACACCTGATTGGATCACATAGGTATCCTCTTCTTTTCTTTGTGTAGTGACTCTGGATTGACCAGGTTTTCTTCTACTCAATTCAGATTGGATGAACTCTAAATCAATGGGTAATCCAGCAGGGCAGCCATCAATAACAACACCAATGCCCATGCCGTGGGACTCTCCAAAACTTGTAATCTTAAAAATCTGTCCATAAGTATTTCCTGCCATAGGGATAAAGATGCAAAAACTAGTCCTTAATTTCCAGTGCTTAAGTTTAAGTAAAAATAACGTAAGGCCCCTACAGTGACTACCAATGACGAAGCTTTTACTATTGATGTTATAAGATCAAATTTATAATATGCCATAATACAGTCTATCAAATAATCTAGAAATAAGACTACTTAGAACATCAAAAGTAATTTGGTAAATGAAATTTATACTTTTCTGTGCCACGCATTAATTATTTATGAATTCTGTGGTATGTTATTTTATCGCACCAATGTAATGTCACCTGTTACAATCTTAGTTTTTGAACCTTCAAGATATTTAACGTAGTAAATATAAACACCTTGCTCAGCTGGTTTTCCATTGAAGAAGCCATCCCACCCTAAGTCTGGATTGTTTGGCGCAAAGTTTAAATTAAAGAAGACCATTTCTCCCCATCTGTCATAGATGTACAATTCTTCAATTAACTCAATTTGATCACTAGCAAAAATGGTAAAATTAAATTCGCGGTCTGAACTGAATATATTTGGTATATAAACATTAATAATTTCAAATAATTTTAAAATACTATTTGCTCTCGCTTCACAATCACTCGTTGTTACAATTGTGACTTCTACTACGTCATCATCGCTAAATTCAAGAATAATAGGATTTAAACAATCATAACAAGATAGAGTTGCCTCAGTTGTCCAGCTAATTGACTGAATCTCAGAAGTAAGAATATTAATTTCAGGATTTAACATATAGTTATCTCCATTTGCAATTTCGATAACTGGATCTAGAATGATATCTGTAAAGCTGGCATCAAATATTTCAAAACTATCTTTGTTTGTACATCCAGAGTTGTTATCTGTCAACTCAATAAAATAAATTCCTGGGGATGTAGTGCAAAACGTAGCTCCATTGACATTGAGTATATCTCCATTGGCATTGGACCAAGTATATTCTATATCTGCAGTTGTAGAAGGCGTAGTTACTTCAATGCAAGCATCATTTCCAAAGCAATCCAATTGAAAACTATCATCTACTTGGACAATAGGAAATTCTGTCAAATCCGTAATGACGAGTTCACTCGAATTTTGACAAAGTGAAATCGTATCCAAGGCAATCAAAGTGATGTTAGCTGGTTCGTCAAGCTCTATTATAGCTTCAAAATTCGTCTGATTATTTATCTCCCATGTATAAACTGTGTTTTCCTCTTGCACAGTTGAAACAATAATTGATTGAATAAAGCAGTCTAAAATATTTCCTGGATCAGCAAAAATGACTGCAGCAGGACTGTTTAAGTTTTCGTTCACAGTAACAAAATTAATATCAGAACTACACATGGAAACTGAGTCGAAGAGTTGTAAACCATATATTCCTGGTTCTGTTATTTCAAATGTATTGGTAGTTGAAATAACATTGCCATTTTCGTCAGTCCATTCCAACGTGGTATTGCTTGTAAAGGTACTGGCATTGGCATCTAGGATAACTGAACTCATTTCACAATTAATAGCTAGGTCAGGACCTGCATTACTCAATGGGGTATTTCCATCAGAATCTATAGTTATGGCACTCTCCGCAGTACAACCATCATTATATAAAGCCGTAATAAAATAGTCTCCTGGTGATGATACATTAATTGATTCTGTATCATCAGCAAAGCCACTAGGGCCAGTCCAAGAGACAGAAGCAGGTGTTTCCGAAGAAGTATAAGTGATGTTGCTCAGATTGTCTTGACAAGTCAATAATAAAATGTCTGCACTCAATTGAATCGTTTGGGGACATTCTGAACATGGAGTATTAGTAATGTCGAAGCTTAAAATACAATTGCTATTGACATCATCAATAATATTGAGTTGAATGTTAGAGCCATCAGAAGGGAAAGGTCCAACCTCACTAACCATATCATACGTAAATGGACCAAATGATTCACCATTGTTATCTCTTAATGTGTATTCAAAACCGTTACCCGTTATTCCCTCAACATTTAAGTTGATGTAATAAAAGTCATCCTCACTAATGGATCCTGTATCATTGTTTTGACATTCTAGAATTTCTAAACCAGCTAAACTAATTTCACATGGCTCAGAACATGGACTCGGTGCAGTAACATTAATTATGATAGTGCAGTCAGGATCGTTGACAGCAGTAATGGTCAAAGCAAAATTGCCATCACTGATTTCGAAATCGGTTAACAATAAAGTTTCATTGAAGTTGCCATTGATGCCCAGCTCGTCAATAATAAATCCACCAGATAAATTGGGTTCAGAAACTAATATTTCTACATCAAAAATATCATCATCATTATTGTCTGAAGTTTGATTGTCGTTACATTCTATAGATATAATTTCAGCTTCAATTTGGCATTGAGAGGAACAAGCGTTTTGAGATATGACTTCTTGCAAAAAGCAAGAACCATTCACTTGGTCTGTAATGCTTAGTGTGATATCAACACCATCAGCTGGAAATGGTCCGATGTTAATAGGCGCATCATAGGCAAATGGACCAAATTCATTACCACTGTTATCAGAAATCATCACGCCTGTTGTATTGCCAGACACAGTGGTCACAATAATATTTGTAAAATAAAAATCATCAGACTCATCCGTTGGCGTGAGATTATCGTCACAATCACTTGTCATTAAACTCACAATTGTTGTTTCGCAAATTTCAGAACAAGGAAGTGGTGGATTAATCGTAATCGTAGTTGAGCAATCACTATTCTGACCATCAGTTATTAATACATCAAATGCACCATCTGTAATCGTAAAGCTGGTAGAATTAAATGGGGTAGTGTAGCTACCAGTATATCCAAAATCAGGGATAGTAAATTCAAGAGAACTGTTAGTGCCTTCTACTTCTAAAGAAAAAGTAAATGTGTCATCGCTTTCGTCATTTTCAGTGCCTGCGTTATCGCACATTGTTGAAACAAGATCTGCTTCTATCAAGCAGTCATTAGAGCATGGTTCTAAAACGTCTGTGACTTCACTCAAGAAGCAATTATCAAATTGACCATCAGCAATTCTAATAGTGACAGTTTCATTATTTGCGCTTAAGCTAAAAGTATTAAGCATGTTATAAGAATAGTTGTAAGTCAAAACGCCGTTTATAAAAACATTGTAACTATTGTTTGTGCCACCGTTAATTGCTGAAATGTCTATTTGAAAATTATACGTATCATCAGATGGGTCCAAGGGTGTGTTATTGTCCGAGCATTCATATGAAAAAATATCTAAGCTTAATTCACAATCTGAAGAGCAGGATAAAAGTTCACCCAACTCTTGATCAACTGAGCAGCCTAAAGTTTGATGTGTTGCTGTTAAGAATTCCATTACCTCATTGGCTAATAATTCAATACTTACTGTTTCACCAAAAGTAAAAACTTCTATTATACCATTTTGTGAGTTACTTAATTCATATTGATCTGCTGAATTGTTTGAGTCATTAACTTGAAAGCTTATTGTATAAGAGTCGTCCGTGGAGTCTGTGTTTGTGCCATTGTCATTACATTCAATATTGAGTTCATCAAATGAAAGTTCTGATCCTTCATTAATAGTGGCGGTGAATTGATTTTCGCAAGTGAGATTATCTATAACAGTGAAATTATAAGTCCCCACCGATAAGTTTGTTAATTGACTGCCGACAGTATCTGCATTCATAAAGTAGGTTAGGGGTAAAGCTGAACTTTGACTCATCAATAAAATCTCCCCATCTTCTGATCCCAAACAACTAATATCGAAAGCCGTGAAATCATTAGTTGGTATTGTATTAATTATTAAATCGACAACTGCATCAGTTGTACAGCCTGCATTATTACTTATTTTCACATAAATTAATTGATTGCCGATTATTTCATTTGTAAAAGGAAAAGTGATCGCATTTGTAGAATTTAGTCTATCCAATTCTGATCTGTAAAAAGTGGCATTTAAGTTGGGCTGACCATTAAATAAAGCACTCTCCAGGATAGCTGGTAATATGCTTACAAATCCTGTTTCCATGTCATCACAAACATTCACGAAAGTATCTTGGATAGATGGTGTTGCTATAATTTCTAATGTCACGGGAGTCCTAAGTGGACTTACACAACTGGGATCTTGACTATTTTCAGCTTCCGCATAGTAAGTGTAAAGCCCAGGGTTATTTTCAGGAGGCAGGTAAGTGAGACTGTTAGGGTTGATTAAATTACCTGCGGTAGGTGCGTCGTACCAATTGACAATATCATCTGGGCCTACTGTGACAGAAAGAAAAGGATTGGTTTCGCCCTGACATACTTCTAAATTGCCTAAAGACAGAGGTGCTTCGACTGTGGGGCACGCGCAGTTAGGTGCATTGTAAGAAACAATGTCTTCACATTTTGTATCGTCATTTTGAACCTCAATAGTCAGGTTTTGATCAATGGGTATGTCAATTATAACTATTTGATCAATGGTTTCACTATCTATTGTTCCAGCCGAAATGTCAATATCAAAATTCTCATTCGAAATTATAACAGTGTAGGTGGTTCCACCATTTGTACATTCAATTGAAATCAAATCTACAACCACCGGCTCTAAGAATTCAATTTCTAATATCGAAATATCTTCAGGGCAACTACTTGCGGTAGAGACCACGTATTCAAATATGTAAGTGCCTGGTTCTGCATCTGAAATATTAATTTCTTCTGCAGATGCAAAATCCAATTCTATCGGGCCATCTACTTGTGTAAATTCACCTGTAAAATCTGAACCAGATGATAAAAAAGCATATAGGTCTAGAGGTGTATTATTAATACAAACGTCATCGAATCCGTCGTCTCCAGCATTAGGTAAAGGTTCAGGTGTGAGTGTTACAATGGCGACATCAAAACAGTCGAAGTCATTTGTACCCACTATATAATATTCTGTCTCTTCTCCAGGTACGATTATTTCTGGATCTATTTCATTTGAATTGTCTGGAGGTAGCTCTGTATGATATGTTATGTCAGGATTAGTTTCATTATTGTCAAAAACATCAAAGTCAGAAAGATCAAACTCCGTAGATTCACAAGCCAGTGATTGAAAAATGTCAACATCAAAATCCACAGGAACGAGTTTTGTAATTGTCTGGACATGTGTAATTGTATTTCCACTACATTCTATCAAATGTGTCCAAGTAATTATGCACAGATTTTCATCCATGGTAATAATAGGTTCTGATTCCCCTTGCACTCTACAAGGAGAAGATAAATCATTATCATAGAATAAGAAGTCAGGATCATCTAATTCCTCATCGCAGCCCAAAGTCATGTCTTCTGGTAAATCTTCAAATTCTGGATCTTCTGCAGGCTCGAATGTCAGTTGCTGTGACTCGCTGATGGTTCTATTACAATCATCTGTATATGTCCAAGTTAAGGTGATGACTCCACCACAAGCATCTACAAATCCTGATTCGATTGCGGAGACGCCTCCTACAATAGCACATGGTCCATCTTCTTCGTTGTCGTAATTAAGTATGGGAAGTGTGCCATCATAATCAGGGCACTCTAATGTCATGTCTGAAGGTACATTGATAAATTCTGGTGCTGCGGCAGGATCTACAGTGATAACTTGTTCGTGAAAAACATTATTCCCACATTCATCTGTGAAATCCCATGTAAAAGTAATGTCTCCTCCACAGACATCCAACGGACCATCATCCGAAGGATCGATTGTACCTTCTATTAAACATATGCCCGTTTCATTATTTGTATAGGTCAAACTCACTGCTGTGAAGTTTGCGAACTCATCACATGTCAAAGTGATATCTGAAGGTGGCGAATCAAAAACAGGCGCAGGTGCTGGATCAACTGTAATTATTTGCTCGTGCATGGCTGTTCTGCCGCAGTCGTCAATGTATTCCCATAAGTTTGAAATAGTACCTCCGCAGGGTGTAATATCTTCTGTGATCTCGGGTTCATCATCTCCGTCAATTAAGCATACACCGTTTTCTCCATTAGAATAAGCTAAGTCAGTTGCTGGACTAGGAATGGCATCACAACTGACAGTCATGTCTGGTGGAGGATTTAAAAAGAGGGCTTCTAAAGGTGGTTCGACGGTTATAACTTGAGTGTGGCTAATTGTTCTACCACATAAATCTGTAAATTCATAAAGTGCTGAAATTTCTCCTCCACAATTATTTGTGTTGTCTGTGACGACGGGTGTTATAGTCCCAGCGATTTCACACGGAGCTGCCAAATTATTGGAGTAATCCAAATCCCCAAACATAAATCCATTAAATGCATCACAAATAATCGTTTGATCTGGTGGCGGATTTATAAAACTGGCTTCTTCTGCAGGTTCCAATGAAATAGTTTGTATATGTTCTAATAACATTCCGCAAGGATCCGTGTAAGACCAAGTGTAAGTTACAGTACTTCCACACTCATCAAACATGCCGTCCACAGTTGGGGTGATCGTGCCTGAAAGTTCACAAGCGCCCGTCTCACTATTGCTGTAATCTAAATCTATTGGTGGGGGTACACCGTCGATACAGATTAATGATAAATCAGATGGGGGATTGATATAGGATGGAGATGCCGCTGGCATTATTTCTATAGTCTGAACGTGATTTAGATTATTGCCACATGTATCTGTAAAGTCCCAGGTGTATGTTATTGTCGTACCACATAAATCAAACATACCATCAACTGTTGGTGTGACCATTCCTTCAATTAAGCATGCACCCATACCGTTATTTGTATATTCTAAATCTATAGGCGGTGGGATCACATCAGCACAATTTAAAACGACACTTGCTGGTGGATTGACATAGTCAGGCTCAATTGTAGGATCAATGGTAATTGTCTGTGTATGCATGACTGTATTGCCGCAATCATCTGAAAACATCCATTCTCTAGTAATTGTACCCCCATCGCAAAGATCTGCTGTGCCTGTTTCCATCCCCGTAACTACATCGTCAGCAGCACAATTATCTGTCACATCTAGCATTTCCATTGGAGGCAATCCGTCAAAACAGATTAATGTCAAATCAGCTGGTGGATTTGCAAAAACGGGATCTTCTGTATCTTCAAAAACGACATCCAGATTTACTTCGTCACAACAAAGGGTAACACAATCATTTCCAGAATATGGGTCACCAACAGCTGGAATTGTAACAGCTGCACCTGCTGCGTAATTGAGACTATATACAGTGAAGGTGCCACACATATCATAAGTAATTGAGGTGGTAGTGGATGAGGTCAGTACTTCTGTAACCACTCCATTAGGGTCAACGATAATGACAACTTCTTCGGTGTTAGCCGTATCATCAAAACCTGAAACAGTAATATCGCTTGTTTCTCCTGGACATAATGGATTGGGTGTAGCTGTAATCAATCCAGCATCTGGTTCTGCGACCACAACCGTGGTACAGATTTGTTCGGGATCTTCATCTACATCCAGACAAGCATTACTGGCGTCAACGCACAGTTCATAAGTGCCCGCTGTAGACCAAGTAATATCGTTAGTCTCACTATCCGTGACATCTATTTCTGAACCATCAATAAACCAATGGTAATCTGAAGCACCTGTCAAATCATCTACTTCATAAGTTTCTGTATCTCCAGCACAAACGGCAGTCTCTCCTGTGATGCCATTTGTCCAATCCTCTATCTCTTCTGTACACATACCTGCAACAGAAATGTCTACATCACAAGCAGAGCCTAGACAGCCATCTATCATAAAGTGATAGACATTTCCAATTATCAATCCAGAAATATCTAAAACCTTATCGTCTTCATTACCACAATCATTACCGATACAATCGACTTCATTAAAACTAGAGCAATCAGAATAAATGCCTACTTGAGCACCAGTAGATGTAAAGGGAGGATTGCCGGCTGTCGTACAGTTAGAAATTGAAACGGTTATGGTGAGTTCTTCACACCAAGCAATAAAATTGAACCAGGTTGGATTATTAGGCACCCAACTGCCACCACAAAGCGGATCAGGTCCATCTTCTGGGTGTTGAAATTCTGACATGCTGAATGAATAACCGTCTAATTCATTTATAGAACACAAAACTTCTGCTGTTTCGCACATGCATTCGGGCTCAGACCCCGAATCACATTGACTGTAAGCTGGTTGGACAAAAATTAAA
>Ga0114952_1000288_pt1 | contig 59017 bp, 50 predicted proteins | sample SidtaG_2_FD_87303 | JGI IMG/M metagenome (GOLD analysis project Ga0114952, IMG submission 87303) | Marine algal microbial communities from Sidmouth, United Kingdom - Sidmouth_Asex2 metaG | ecosystem: Host-associated > Algae > Red algae > Unclassified | place: Sidmouth, United Kingdom | collected...
GTCATGACTGCCGCGTAGCCTCTTACCGGCAATGGCGGCGACTTCTCCGTCACCCTATTCTCCTGGAGAAGTCGCCCAAATAGTGAAGGAGGTTGTAAAGGCTTCATGGTCAATAAATCCGAAGACATCACCGAGGCGGTCGTCTGATAGCGTACCTATTCTCGTACGGCAGCTAGTTACGCAGCCAAAAAGAGTTGGCTTTTGCCGAATATGGCGATCTCAGTCCAGTCCCGAAACCCACACAAAGCAGCGGGGATGGATAAGACGGGAATTTCGAAAACGGGGTATTTAAAGTTGCCTCCGGGCAGACGGGGATCGGCAACGCCAGTCAGTAAGTTGGCAAATTCTTCGGATAATTTGTTGTTTATCCTTTTGGAACAACACTTAAAGCGATTGCCCTGCGGATTTACCTCCGGTAAGCGATAACCGGCTTATCTTCGCCCGCCATAATCACTCCCATCCACCTTTGACCAACCGCGCGATTCTTCTGATTCATTGCCCTGACCAACCCGGCCTCGTTGCGTTGGTCACGGAATTCGTCCACAAAAACCGGGGTAACATCCTCGACCTCGATCAGCACGTCGATCAGGTGAATAACCATTTCTTCATGCGCATTGCCTGGGATCTGACCGGTTTTCTGATTCCTCGCGACAAGATCGACGACTACTTCAACACCCTGATCGGAGCGGCGCACGATATGAGCTGGACCCTGAAGTTCACGTCCCGTAAGCCGCGTATGGTGCTGTTCGTGAGCAAGGCCAGCCACTGCCTGTACGATATTCTTCAACGGTTCGGCACGGGAGAGTTTGACTGTGAGATTCCCGCCATCGTCAGCAATCATGAGCAGTTGCGCTACATTGCCGAGCGGTTCGAAATTCCTTTTCACTACCTCCCGATCACGAAAGAGACCAAACCCGCCCAGGAAAAACAGACCATTGAATTACTGAAATCCCTCGACGTTGATTTCCTGGTTCTGGCGCGTTACATGCAGATCTTGTCCGATGATTTCTGCACACATTTCCTGCACCGCATCATCAACATCCACCATTCTTTCCTGCCCGCCTTTAAAGGTGCCCGGCCGTATCGAAGTGCTTTCACCAGGGGCGTTAAGCTGATCGGGGCTACTAGCCATTACGTTACCGCGGATCTGGACGAGGGGCCGATCATCGCTCAGGACGTGGCCCGCGTAAGCCACCGTGACGGTATAACCGACCTAAAGCGAATCGGAAAAGACGTAGAAAAGCGCGTGTTGAGCCGGGCGATCTACCTGCAACTTCAGCACCGGGTGCTCCCCTTCGGCAACCGAACGGTCATTTTTAATTAATTGTGCACCCGTAAGCTCGGGTACGCCGTTGACAATCTGGCCCAAGCCATCGTTTAAATTATTTCACTGAAACCTGCCAACCGACAAACCTTAACGAGCCAACCGCCCCATGATCTCAGCCTCCAACATCACCAAATCTTACGGCAACCTTCAGGTACTGAAAGGGGTAGATCTCCAGGTCGGCAAGGGGGAAATAGTGAGCATCGTCGGTAAATCCGGCGCGGGAAAAAGCACCTTGCTGCACATTCTGGGAACGCTGGGCCGTCCGGATGGCGGAACGTTGCGCATTGCCGGCCAGGATGTATTCAACTTATCCGACCGTCAGCTGGCCGCTTTCCGCAACCGCCACATCGGATTTGTATTCCAGTTCCATCACCTGTTGCCCGAGTTTAACGCCCTGGAGAACGTCTGCATCCCGGCTTATATCGCCAAAACAGATCCCCTGGAGGCCCAGAAGAAAGGGCGGGAGCTACTGGCTTACCTCGGTTTGTCGGACCGCGTCAACCACAAGCCCCCCCAGCTCAGTGGCGGAGAGCAGCAACGGATGGCGGTTGCCCGGGCCCTCATCAATTCTCCCTCCGTCGTCTTTGCCGACGAGCCCACCGGCAATCTCGACTCCGGCAGCTCCGAAGAACTGCATAAGCTGCTTTTTAAGTTGCGCGACGACTTTGGCCAGTCCTTCATCATCGTTACCCACAACGAAGAATTGGCCCGCATCAGCGACCGGCGCATGGAGATGGTGGACGGCGTTTTATAACGGCTAATACGTTCAGTCTTTTATTTCCGGTAGTTGCGCAACTACCCGCCTTCCTGCAAATTAGCTTATTTTCGCGATCCGAGCAATCACTACCGACCATCTTGACTACTGACTAAATGCCCGTCGAAGAAAACAAAACCACCCCCTCCCCCGAATCCACCCCCGGAAACAGCATCCGGGAATGGTTTCATGATTTTCTGGATCTGCGCGAAGGGAGTGACCGTGAGGGTGCGGCCCATTCCATTTCGAGCGGAAAGCTGATGCGGGGTTCCAACGCCTGGATGCTCGTCTGTTCCATCATGATTGCCAGTCTGGGGCTTAATCTCAACTCCGGAGCCGTCATCATCGGAGCGATGTTGATATCTCCCCTGATGAACCCCATTCTCGGCGTGGGGCTGGGCATCGCTACGAATGACCGGGATATGCTGTGGCAATCATCGAAAAACTTCGGCATCGCCATCGCCATCGCCCTGATCACCAGCATCGTCTATTTCGCCCTTACGCCCATCGACGTGTTCACCGAAGAGATGCAGGCGCGTACCGAACCCACCATCCTGGACGCCCTGGTGGCCATCTTCGGTGGCCTGGCGGGAATTATTTCCGTTACGCGGCTCGATAAAACCAACGCCATACCGGGCGTTGCCATCGCCACGGCGCTGATGCCCCCCTTGTGCGTGGCGGGCTACGGCATCGTACTCACTTTCAGCGACCTCGAATCGGGGCTTTCGGTATTCTGGCGGGCCGGCTATCTGTTCTTCCTGAACTCTTTTTTCATCGCGATCATGTCTTACCTGATCATCCGGTTACTGCGTTTCCCGTACCGGAAGTACGTGAACGACGCCGATAAACGACGCAGCCAGTTCATCATTGTCCTGGTTAGTTTCGTCATGATCCTGCCGGGGGTATACGTTCTTAACGGAGTGATCCACGATCTGCGCATGGAACGCTCGGTCCGCAAATTTACCAACCGTTACTTTCCCGCCAGCAACTCCACCTACCTACTCAACCGCGACAATGAAGACAACCCGTTACTGATTTTTCCCGTCAAGGATCGTCTGCTCGACACCGACAGCATCAGGTACTATTCGAATTTGCTTAGCGAGCCCCCCTACAACGTCAAGGGTGCCCGCATCGTTACCGACACCAGCTTCACCTATTCCCAGATGGCCGGCATTCAGGGCAAACTCAACTCCATGGACAATCAGGCGACCCGGATCGGGAATATGGAGAAGCAGATCTCCTTTCAGGCCGTCCAGATCGATCAGTTGCGGCGCGAAACCTCCATTCTTTTCAACGATTCCGTCCGCATTACCGGCGTCGATGAACGCCTTAAACTGGCCTTCCCCAACGTCGAAGATCTTTACGTAGGCAACATCGGCGATTCCGATACCCTGCGCATCCCGCTGGTAGCCGTTCGCCGCAACCTGCCCGGCCGGCGCCCCTCCGCCTCCGCCGTCAAAGCCGAGCGGGATCGCCTGGAGCGGTACCTGAAAAGCGAGTTGAAGGCGGACTCGATCGTTTTGGTGATCGAGGAGGGATAGTCCGGGTCCGCAAGATTCGATTGAACAAATAAGCCGGCCCGAAGCATACGCTCCGAGCCGGCAATATTTAATAGTCAATAGACCATAAAGTATCAATCGTCATCCGACGGATTAGCCTACCGCGATCTGGCGGGGGGCTTTGGGCAGAGCTTCTTCGCGCTTGGGCAGGGCCAGGCGCAGCACACCATCCGTGTATTCAGCCTCAATGGCTTCTACTTCGATGATCTTGTCGTCGAGCTTGAACCGGCGGGTAAAGTCGGCGATCTTAAACTCGCGGAGGCGGAAGTTGGGTTTGGCGGGAGCCTCCTCTCCATCTACCACCGTGGTGGTGGGGGTGGTGTAGGTAACCTCCAGCGTACCATCATTGAAGGCAACGTTGAAGTTGTCCTTGCCGCGGCCGGGAGCCAGCAGGCTAAGCTCAAAGGCATCTTCGGTTTCGGTAATGTTTACCGCAGGGCGGTGACCCGTAGCGTACTGGCGATCACGGGTAGCGTGATCGTCGAAGAAACGGAAGAGGTTGTTGGGCACGGGAAGGTTGGAATTAAGCAAATTCATGTTCAGGATAGTTTGGTTTGCATTAGATAATCCGCAAGATTCAGCGGACGGTCATCAATTAGCAAATCCGGGTCCAGATACTGATAGGGTGAAGCTATACGCCACAATGTCAGTTCCGCTCACAAATAAGCGCCATTATGTCGTATTTCCGTTTTTTGCGCGGCCGCAGGTACAACAATTAAATTTCCAGGAGCGCGGTCTGTCTTCTCCGGGCACCGCCTTACAGTTTCGCCGGCACCTGAACCCGACAAATTAATATACCCACCATGAAAAAATTTAGTCCGATTCGCTAAAACTCCGTGAACGTCCGATCAGGAACGGAAGAGGAAACGTTAATCGCTCCCAGTTGATAACGCCCGCCCCGGTCACCGGAGAGTACAAGACCATTGTTCGGCACGTATCCTTTCCAGGGAGTTTCCATGGCGGGTTCCGTGTCGTCGGCGTCGCGGAAAAACTGCCAGGTGTTGATGCGGTAGGTAACTTTATCCACGAACAGGCGGTAGCGATTCCGGGGGGTGTCCCCTACTTCGGAGAACGTCTGGTCGAGCAAGTAGCTTGGTCGGGAAGCCTGGGGGTCGGTCCGCACCTCTCCGGCAAACTTCAGCGTGGTACCGCTGTCCTTCAGTTTGAACTGCTGTACCAGCCAGTAGCTGTCGTTGATCCACATCGAATGCGCGCGGTCGAGGAGTATCGCCAGACTATCGCCGGTCATCTCTTCTCCCCGACGCTGGACCCGCCCCCGCAAAGAGTCGGGCTCGCTGAAGTCGAGCAGGTAAACTGTTTCCTGCGCCGGCTGATCAATACGCACACGGTCCTTCCATTTATCCCAGCTCAGCTGGCGGGCGCCGAAGAAGTCCCAGGATAGGTACCGGGTGTTTTCGTAGGCGTCCCACCCGCCGTGATATTTCACGATGCTGTCGGCCAGGCGTATGGCCTTGGGGTCGGAGCCCGCGGCGTTGAAACCTTCCGCCGCCGGGTAGTTGCCGTTTCCGACGGGCCAGGGCTGGGCTTCCAGGATGATGGTTTTTTTTCCGTCCTTCATGAATTTCTCGCCGGGCTTCGGGCCGTCGGCCTCGGTTTTAGTGGTTTCGGCGGGGGAGCTGACGTCATTGCCGGCACCAGCGTCGCATGCGAAAGACGACAGGGCTAGGCAAAGCAGGAGCAGGTGGATCAGAGACTTCATCATTGGTACGATTTTATGAATTGGGGCGCGGCACCGGTTGAAGTATCAGGGCGCGGCGCGCGGGTGCAAAGATGGGTTTTATAACGCAAAGACCCACTCCGGTAATGCTTTGGTTTCGGGCCGAAGCCGGTCGTTGCCCGGTTGCTGAATTATCGCCGGTTCCCCCATGCCCCGTCAACTCACTTTGCACCCGCGTTCCCGCCCGCCTTATCTTATTCTAGGTAAAGTTTTTCCCCATACGTTACCTCCTGCTTGTTCTACTCTTTTCCTGTAGCCTCCCGAGTACTGCGCAAAAACGCCTGATGGACAGTATCGAACAGAAGCTATGTCTTGCATTTAACCCCATAGAGCGGTTGGACATGATCGGGATGATTCGCGCCCGGGTCTTTTTTACTCGGCGGGCCAGAGCGATAGCATGTCACAATACTTCCAATTTGGCTTTTACGAGTCTGAAGCCCTGGGCAAGGACTCCGGCATCCTACACGAACCGGGCCGCCAGGAGAGCGAAGACCGCAACCTCGGCCAGTTGAGTGCGACTCCGGTAATGCGCTAAAAGAGTAGCGGTGGGCCAGTTGACCGCTAAAATTATGTCTGAGCGCCCATGCCTGTAAAATATATCGCTACAACAACTCCACCTCCAGGTAGACCGGCTGATGATCGCTGTACCGAAAACGCTGATTTAGCCCTTTGACGGTTCTGATCCGCAAGTTGGGGCTCGTGAGGTAAAAGTCGATGATTTTAACGCGGGTCTTTTTTACGTCGTAGGCGGCGGCACTGGTGCGGCTGGTGGCGACCGTTGGATCAAAAGCAAATTTCCATCCGATCGGCATATAGTCAAAATCGATCGCGAAGGGCAACCGGGTGGTCTTTACCGTGGGGTTCAGGCCAAACCAATCGAAGCCCGGAGGCATCTGGTTCCAGTCTCCCCCCACCACTACGTAGCGGCCGGCTTCGTAATCGGCCATGACTAACTCCCTGAGTTTTGTCATTTGCCGGCGTCGAATATTTCCGCCTTTGTCGTAAGCCGAAAGGTGGACGTTGTACACCGCCAGTTCCTTACCACCCCGCACCGGCACCACCTGCCGCATGGCGCAGCGGTCGAGTTGAAAGTTCTTCGTGGGCCAGCCGTATTCTCCCGGCAGCTGGATGCGCTCGGCGACCGATGGCTGGTAGCGGGAGAGCGACACCAAACCGCCCACAACGTAACCATAATGATCCCAGGGCTGGAACAACGGCAGCGGCACCCGCTTACTTTTAAAGTTGGGAGCAAAGTAGGCGGCATAGTCGCGCCTTGCATCCCGCGCCCGCGCCAATTGGTTCACGTAATGGCTGCGTCGCGCGGCCGTATCGATCTCCTGCAACAGAAAAAAATCAGCCAGGTTACTTTTCACGGTGATCTCCTGACCGGTGACGTTCGAGGCTACCCGCTCCTTGCTCATGCGCACGGTGCCGGGCTCGGTCCACCAGAAGCCATTGGCCCGGTTGTAAAAGAAAAAGTCCTTGTCCCCGATGCCGCCGTAGCCGACGTTCCAGGTGATGAAGCTTACGATGGAGTCATTCACAACAGGTTCGGCAGCCAACCGTCCGGCACTGGGTTCCAAGGCTTCCGTTCCCTCGGGTTGCCAGTCGGTTAGGGTACCGAAAATCAGGAACCCGATGACGTATAGGGCAAAAATGGCCAGCAACCAGCCAATAAATCTGAGGATTTTGCGCAGCATGGGGCGAAGGTAAGGGATCGCGGAACAATCCGTTTCTACATCCCTCTTTTCTACCAGAGGCGAAACTTGTCTTGATGGCAACAACTTCATATCCACACGTTCGGTACAACGAAAAGCGTGGCTGGATCGCTGTCAATATTTAAATTGGCGGTAGAAAGCTGGTAGATTTTTGGCCCTGACAAGGCGTTCAAACCGGAGTTTATCCGTAGCTGAATAAGGATTTGAGCTACGCAGTCAGGCGCGAAAAGATGCCACAGGCTACAACCATATCTAAGTTTGACAGACCACTATACTTATGATACGATTAGAGTTTAAAGTGCGCTTAGAATTAGCAAGAACCCCACGATTTTCCCGGAAAAAGCGCTTACTCGGTTACCCCGATGCTCTCCCGGATCATTTTATGGTAGCGCTTCAGCAACCGCGCCGCCAGCGTACGCCGGTCGTACTTTTTATGAAAGCGACTGACGGCCGCTCTGCCGATGCGTTCCAGTTTTCGGCCCCGGCCGATGCATTCGCCGATGGCGTCGGCGAATTGTTCGGGGGTATCGGAAACGAATAAATCACGGCGGTGCTTGGCGTCGATGCCCTCCAGGCCGATGGAAGTGGAAATCACCACCCGGCCCAGCGCCATGGCTTCCAGAATCTTGGCCCGCATTCCGCCGCCGCTGAGCAGCGGTACGATGCTGATGCTGTGCGCCGAAACGAACGCGCAACTGCACGCCACCTCTCCGTGGATGATGACGTTCTTCATGCGCAGTTGCCGCAGGGAGCCGGGCATATTGCGGCCGGCAACGTGAAACTCCAGTTCCGGGAACCGACGGTGAATTTTCGGCCAGACGTCGTTAAGGAACCACTGCAACCCCTCCAGGTTGGGCAACCAGTCGAGCGAACCAATGAAGTGAAGGTTCGGCGCTTGCCGGAAACTGTCGTAGTTCGGTTCTCCGCAAACGGTATCGAGGCCGATGGGCAGTACGTGACTGTCGCCGCGAAAACCCATTGCGGCGAAGCGTTTTTCGTCGCGGCCGGTGATGGGCAGCAGCAGGTCGTACTGGTTGAGCTGGGCCTGCTCATAAGCTTTTAGCTGGCGGGTGAGGTGACGCAGGTACCAGCGCTTGGGCGCAAAGCGAATGTTGGCGCTGCAGCGTTCCCATATCTCGTGCTCGACGTTGTGTGAGCGCATCACAACCTGGGCCTCGGAGAACCGGCGGATAGTGGGGACGTAAGGGGAGAGGTAAAGCGTCTCGAGCTGGACCACGTCAAAATCCTCCTCCTGCAGCCAGGTGGCCAGAGCGGCGTGGTACTCGGGCTGATCGAAACGGCTGATGTGGTAAGAGGTGCCGCGCACGAGGTTGCCCAGCGCATCGACGGGGCTGATGTTGTTATCGATGGCCACCGTTCGCACTTCGCGGTAGTGGTGCATTTTCTCGGGTAATTCCGTCCCCCCGAAGAAATGTTTGCTGGTGTTCATGGCCAGCAAACTGACGCTGCATCCCAGTTCACTCAACGATTTACTCAGGCCGTGAATGGCCTGACTTTCACCGTCTTTAAGCGGGTAGGGAAACTTCTTTGTCAGCAGTAATATCTTCATAAATGGTGGTACGGGCAAGCTGGCTATGGTGTTACTCGCGGGGTTGATACGACGATACGGACAAACGTTGCTCCGTTGAAAAAAATTTATGGCAGGAGACGATGGGTGCAAGGAGCACGACATTTGGGGGCGATCAGCGCGCCCCTCTTCCGATGATCTCGCTGAGATTAGGCAAAAGGTTAGGGGCACGTTATCCGGGTTTACGGAGGCTATTAAACTTCCATTTCACCTTCATCCCGTTCTAGTGGTGCACGCACCAAAATTTTGTAGTCCCCCCCTAGCCCCCCAAGAGCACAACCAAATGGGATAGTTGTCCATTTTGACCGATCTCAACGGGAAAATGAACGTGGAGTGTCCCCCCTTTGTGGGTTAGGGGGAGTATCTCACGGTATGCTGGATTTGATGCGTTTGCCCTCATCCCGTTCCTACAAAAAACAGAACGATCCAACATAAAACATCAGCGATCGATGCTCAGAAAATTCCGTAGAATTAATTCTGGTTGCCGACCGCTGGTCATTTTAAGTGTCAGGTAAGCTGCTGTTACTGTTTCCATTCATTGTTCTCCACGTCATCCTCGTACAACCGCCCGGTCGGGCTGATCTGAACGGACTTCACCTGACCGATGCCCGGGGCGATGGAAAATTCGTAGGTAGGGTTCGTCCACGGCCAGTCTTTCAACACCGTCCAATTGTCGGCGTAGTCCGGCTGGGCCTTGGTGGCGCGCAGCAGGGTCGGGGCAATGTAGTACCACTGCTCTTCGCCGGCGGTGGTGGTCACTTTCACTTCCAGGGGCATAGGCATACGGCCGATTTTTTCCAGCATCACCGTACTTCCCTTACCGTCGGCAACTACGTCCTTTACGGCGTAGTCGGCGTAGTTGGTCGATGCTACCCAGTACTCGTTATACCAGTCCAGTTCCATGCCCGATTCTTTTTCCGCAATGCGCAGAAAATCGTTGGGATTGGGGTGCCTGAAGGCCCAGTCGTTATAGTAGCGCAGGATGGTACGTCGGTGGGCTTCTTCTCCGATAATGTAGCGCAACTGTTCCTGGTATACCGAACCGTTGGTGTACGCCGCCACGCCGTAGGCACTGTTGGTAGCGAAGTGGTCGGCGTGGGTCGAAAGGGCTTCCTGCAGGCCGGTGGTCCGGAAGTTGCGCAAGCCGGAGTAAGAGCGGGCGTGGGGATTGTCCACCACGTCGCCGCCCAGCAGGCCCTTTTTGCGTAGATGGTTCATCACCTCGGCGCTGGCCCAGCTGGTGAAACCCTCGTCCATCCAGGAGTGCAGGCTTTCGTTGGTTCCCAGCAGGTGCTGGTACCAGCTGTGCATCAGTTCGTGTACGGAGACGCCGACGAGGCTGGGAAAGCTGCGCTCGCCCGTGATCAGGGTACCCATCGGGTATTCCATGCCACCGTCGCCGCCCTGTATAAAGCTGTACTGCTCGTAGGGGTAGTGGCCGAAGCGGGCGTTGATGTAGGCAAAAGCTTCGTCCATCACCTTAGGTAAGTTCTCCCAGTTCTCGGACGTCCGTTCGCCCGGCTGGTAAAAGAAGTGCATCGTCATGCCGTCCGTACGCTTCAGGCTGGTGTGGCGGTAGTCGGGGTCGGCGGCCCACATGAAATCGCCAACTTTCGGAGCCTTAAAGTGGTAAGTGATCTTCTTTGGTTTCTTCTTCGGCTCGTCCGCGTAGCCGTAGCCGATCTCCCCGGGGTTCTGCAGATAGCCCGTTCCACCAATGATGTAGTTGCGGTCGATGGTGATCTTCACGTCAAAGTCGCTCCAGACGTGGTAAAACTCGCGGCCGACGTAGGGGTTGGCGTGCCATCCTTTATAGTCGTATTCCGCCATTTTAGGGTACCACTGGGCCATGCTGAAGTCGATGCCTTCCTTGTTATCACGGCCGCTGCGGCGGATCTGGAGGGGCACCTGGGCGTCCCATTCCAGTTCGAAAGTGGTGCTGGCACCGGGGAGGATCGGTTGGGCGAGCGCTACTTCCATGATGGTATTTTCCACGGTATAGGCTTGGGGCGTACCGTCGCGTTTCAGCACGTTGGGGCGGATGTAACCGATCTCGTCGTCGGTCAGTTTACTGATGCGGTCGGACACGCGCTTATCGGCGTCGGGCAGGGTAAGGTTCCGTACGTCCATCATGCTGCCGGGCTGAAAGGCGTCGAAGTAAAGGTGGTAAAATACTTTGTGCAGAGTGTCCGGAGAGTTGTTGTAATACTTAAGCGTCTGCCGGCCTTCGTACTGGTGTTTCTTCACGTCCATATCGATTTCCATGGTATACTCGGCGCGTTGCTGCCAGCGATCGGGCTGGGCGGTCAGTGGGAGTAAGGAAACAAGGAGGGCGAAAAAGAGTAATAAGCGCATGTTCGTAGTTTGGTCTTTGGAGATAAAGCGTAGGGCGGGTAAATGTTTGGCTCTTACGATTTCCGTAAGATTTTTCGGGCGGGAACGCGGGTGCAAAGCTGCGTTTTAAACATCCTCGTCTTCTCCGGAATAACCCCCTTGCTTACTGCTGGGCCTCCGCTATTTGGTTAATGATCCCCCACGCCGCCGGCAGGCTGTTTTCGATCTCCTCACCGCTCACCTTCAGGCCGATGTTATCGGGGAAGCCGTAGAGGTAATCGTTGGTTTCAGCGAAGGTCTGGCTGGGAAATTCGAACCAGGCCGTGGTCAGTATTTCCTGGATATTTTGCTGAAAAAGGAAGTCGATCATTTTGGCGGCGAGGTTTCGGTCGAGGGCGTTGGCCGGCATGGTGACGCAGGTCATGTTGTAGAAGTTCATATTGGTCGCCCCGGTGTGGGGGAAGCGGACGCGCCAGGCTTCGGCGGCGGCGAAATGCCGGGGGTTGCCGTTCAGAAACCAGCGTACGGCGTTGCCCAGGCTGACGAAGGCAACGTCGAGGTCACCGGCCAGCATTCGTTCGAGCTGGTCCTGATCGTTGCCCTGCGGACCGCCGACCGACTTGGTGTAGATCGTCCTGGCCCACAGCGCTGCCGCGTCCGGGTTAAGATTCTGGTGCAGACCGGAGACTACGCCCGCCAAACCGGAGCTGTCCGGGTGCGCTACGCCCAGGCGGATGCCCCGGCCGGTCAGCTTGGCCAGCCCCAGGTAGGAGGAAGCCTCGGTGGAGGTCACGGCTTTGGGGTTGAAGACGGAAACCATCGTCCACCGCGTAAGTCCCGCCCAGTAGCCTTCGTTGTCCAGGAAGCGGTCGGCCACGTCGCCGTTCGTAAAGGCATCCACGAAGAAGGGTTGCAGGGCGTTGAAGCCGCGCAGGCGCACGGCGTCCTCGAGAGTGGGAACGATGAGTACGTCGGCGTTAAGCGCCTTACCGGCCACGGCGTCCGCAATGATGTCTTTCATCGGCCGCACGATCACCTCCACCGTCGCGGCGTAGCGGGTCTCGAAGGCTTTGATCACTTCCTGGTCCTGAGCCAGGTAGCGCCAGGTCAGCAGGCGCAGTGTCTTGCTGCCGGTGGACAGGTTGCCCGGGCCGGCCTGGATTCCCTGCCTGGCCTTCGGTTTCGCGTCGCCACCGCAAGCGGCGAGGAAAACGAGTGACAGAACGCAGACGAGTAGTTGGAAGGTTCTTTTCATTTGTTGATTGATTGGGCGGGCAAAGATAATGTTACCGGGCATTCCTTATAATTCGGTAAGTACCGGAGGCTCCCCTGCGGTTCAACAATTATTCAAACCGCCTGTTAACATCACTCGCAATGATTATCATTGCTCATAACGTATTCGATAATTCAGTCCTTGTAACCCTATTTTTTTCTCTGACGAGGTTATCCGGTCAACAAATATTACCGATTTTCAGGGTCACCGGACAAACGGCGACATCTTAAACATTTCCGACAATGATTTTCCGCTACGTTCATTCCTTCGCGCTCCTGATTTTTATCGCCAGTTGCACCAAACCGGCTATCGAACCGGATGCGCCGGAAATGGCGTCCGAATTCACCTTCACGATGGCGGCACCCTTTACCGCCGAGCCGGACGTGACCGAAGACGTCGTCTACCTTTTCAGTTCCGTTCCCCAGGCCGAAACCACCGAAGTGGTGAAAGTGAACTACCGGACATCAGCCGTAGAACAGCGCGTCTTTTTACCATTCTTTGCGGGAGAATACACCGTTGACCTCGGCGTGTTCGAGGGCGAGCGGGAGTTGTATATCGGAAGCAAGGGAACAATTTTTATCCTGGACGGAAGCACCCTTGCCGTCAAGGATTCGATCACCGCCTACGTAGAGGCGGATGCGGTCGGGGGGCAGATGCACAGCCTGGAGTATATGGCTCCCAATTTACTGTTCACTTCCTGGCACGGCAGCCACGACCCCGGCACCCGCTCCTTCGACCGGCGCACCGGCGCGATGATCAGCGAAACGAGCTTCAGCGATCACTGCGCCAGGGTAGTGGCGTCGAGACGTGAAGACGGCACCGTAGAGTTGATCGGCATAGGCGAAGCATCTTCCCGGCCGGCCTACATCTACGATGTATTTGACGAGAACGGCACCCTGCTGGAAAATAATTCCGAGTTCTTTCGCCCGGACGGAATGTCAGCGCGTCTGGTCGTGACCAACGGAGCCGCCGACTATTTCGTTTCCGGTTCCGGGGGGCGGCTTTTTCGCAAGAACCCCGTCCGGCAAGCGGGCCAGCTCGACGGTTTTGACGAAGAGGCGATGCGGGATTGTTTTTTGAACGATGCCGCCGACAGCATTTTCACCCTGACGTCGAATAGGCTGCGGGTACACGCCCATCCGTCCGGCTCCACCGTCCTGGAACGGGCCACCCCCGGTGATGCGAAGTTTGCCTTCCGCGACGACAACGAGGTGATCGTAATATGTTTCGATCAGGACGACTCCGTGCCGGTTCAAACGATACGCCTGGATATTTCTGAACTCAGATAAAACCCCGTTCTTATCTTTGCTCCCCAGAAAAGCCAACTCATGTCTACCAAGTCAAGCCTTAAATACCCGCTCGTCGTCCTCGGCCTCATCGTTGCCGCCGCCGCCAGTCGCCTTCTCCCCCACCCGCCCAACTTCGTACCCGTTGGCGCTATGGCCCTGTTTGGAGCGGCGGCGTTGCCGAAGCGCTGGCTGGCTTTTGCTGTTCCGCTGGTGGCCTTCTACCTCAGCGACCTGGTGCTCAACAACGTCGTGTACGCGGCGTACTACGAGGGGTTTCAGTGGGGAATGAGCTGGTTTACCGCCGGGGCTATTCTGCTGATGGTGGCCCTCGGCACGGGGATGCTGCGCAACCTCCCCTTCTCCTGGAGCCGCATCGGCGGTGCGGCGATCGGTGCTACGATGATCTTTTTCCTGGTGACCAATTTCGGCGTCTGGGCCGGCGGGGCGATGTACCCCAAGACTTTTGCCGGTTTGCTGGCGGCCTTTGGCGCGGGGCTCCCCTTCCTGCTTAACAGCCTGCTGGCCAACCTCGTTTTTAGCGGCATTCTGTTCGGCGCGGCGCGGTACCTCGGGGTATGGGACCAAAAGCTGGCTCCCGCTGCCCTGTAAACGGAGGATCGTTACAATGGATGCTTTTTCCTCCGGAGGAACCGGAGCCGCGGTATAAAGCTTTGCGCGCTATTTGAAGGTCAACCCGGATTGACGGGAACATCAACCTGACGCCCATGAAACTGCTTAGACCCGGGCTGCTTGCCCTGCTCCTTATTTTCTTTCTCTGCACCAGCGGCCGCGCCCAAATTGTCAATATCGAAGACAAGCGCAAAGCCCTGGACAGCCTCGGCTGGTTTGGCCAACTCGACCTCAACGGCAGCCTGACGCGCAACAACAATACCGTCGCCACGGCCGGGGGCGGCCTCCGTCTCGACCGACTGGGGCGGCGCGGAAACGTTCTTTTTCTGACCGACTATCGCCTCATTCAGGTTAGTGGCAGAAACGCGACCAACGCCGGCTTCGGCCACCTGCGCTACGGCTATGAACCCCACGACGGCTGGCGTTGGGAAACCTTTGGTCAGTTGCAGTACAACGAACAACTGCGCCTTAATTTCCGCCTCCTCAGTGGTACCGGAATCCGCCGTCGGATCTTCAGGTCCGCAAAAGATAGGGTTTATTTCGGCTTGCTATACATGTACGAATACGACGAGTACCTTGGCTCGGAGATCATCTACCACGATCACCGCCTGAGCAGCTACCTCACCCTGCGGCTTCAGGTGCTGCCGAACCTGTCCCTGGCTTCCACCACCTACTATCAACCGCGTTTGCCGGATTTTGACAATACCCGCATCTCTACCGTTTTTAACCTGGACCTTCAACTCACCGAACAGCTGCGTTTCACCACCAATTTTTCCCTCACCCACGACGCGCGGGTGAATCGGGACATACCCGAAGTGCCCACTACGGTTTTCAAGTGGGTCAACGGACTTAGAGTAGTCTTTTAGCGCCGATCGAGGGTTGCCCGGTTCCCGCCGAATAAAGTATTTCAACTACCCGCATTCCGGGAATACAGCAGGACAATGGCTTCGTGCCGCTCGGATATTTGACTTAGAAAGTTGTCTTATTCCACCCGCGCCTGTCGCTTCTCCATGTTACGCGCCGCTTTGGCCGAGCGCCATTCCTTCCGCGCCAAAAAGAACAGGAAGAAAGCAGGTACGCCCGGGGCGAACGACTTGATGGTCATATTTTCGTCCCCACGTAAGTAGTAGTACGCCGCGATCATCAGAAAGGAGCCGAAGGCCAGGGCGAAGACGGAAAAAACAGCACAGTTAACGTAGTGTTTACGGGAGGATCTGGCCACGTGAAATGGTGGTTAAAAGGTTACGAAAGACCCGTTTATACCCGCGCCGGCGTTTCCTCCAGCAACGCGGCGGTAGCCCGCTCCAGAAAGCCGGGTATGATGGCGTCGTGCGTACGCTGGATGGCTGCAGGATTGTTGAGGTCTTCGATCATTTGCAGCCATTTTTCGCGGCCGTGGTCGGCAATGACCTCCTGCTTGATCTCGGGCCGGCTGAAGTGTGCCAGCATTCCGTCGGGATCAGCCTCGGGATGAAACTGAACGCCGACCACCTCGGGGCTCCAGCGTACCCCCATCAGCGCCCGCTCGAGGTCGACGTGGGGACGGATTTTTTCTTTGGCCAGTAAGGTAGCGCCGAGTTGCTCCAGTTTTTCCCCGTCGGGCTGGATGGCTTGGTAATGGCGAAAGTCAGCGGCGATGAACGGCTGGTCGAGACCCCGGAAGATGGGGTCGATCTTGCCCGCTTCGGTCTGGTGAATCGGGAAGGTGCCGAAGCTGATGCTGTTGCGCTTGGTCACCTCGGCCAGTTGGAAATGGTGCACGGCCATCTGGAAACTGTGGCAGATGAAGAAAACGTACTTCTTGCGCTCGTTGGTGGCGTTGTGTTCCATCACGGAGTTGAGCCAGCCGGTCCACGCTTTGTACCACTTACCGTCCACCTCGCGAGGATCACCCGGACCGCCGGAACTGATGTAGATGTCGTGGTCGAGGCCGGGAACGGCCCCGTCGACGCGAACGTCGAACACCTCCGAATCCACCCGGTCGGCGAACTGACCGACGAGTTCACGGATGCAGCGCATGCCCTGGTTGGGAATGCCGTTGTAGAGGTCTAATATAGCGAGTCGTAAGCGGCTCATGGCGGGGAAGATTTCGTGAGGTCGTAGATAACTTTAAGACGGTAACGCGGAGGTAAGGTAACGTGGTTGCACCGGATAAAAAACGTAACAAGGTCTTAACGTGTCGGAATGTCGGGATGCTGCCCGCTGAACCAAGCAGGTAAACAGTGATCGGTATTTCATGGATGCTGTTCGATCGCCGCCGTTTCCGGAACGAGGTCTTCGGGTGGCACGGGTGCCAGCGGGTAGGTTCTGCCCATGAACCAAAGCAAGGCCACGCCGGCCGCGGTAAGTATAAAAGACAGGCCAAACACCCCCAGCGCACCGATCCCGACGAGCTCTTCGGCCGTGTCCGGCATTTCCTGCTGACTGAAAAAATAGCTGATGGCATTGTTGATAAAATGAATCAGTATCACGAGTCCGAGTGAACGGGTGCGGTAATAAACATAGCCCAGGCAAAAACCCATCAGGCTGGCAAAAAAAATGTGAACGGGGTGCAGGTGCATCAGACCAAAGATGAAGCCGGAGATCAGAATTGCGTTGAGCGGCGTGGTTTTGGCCAGGTAACCGCGCATGATCTGCCCACGCAGCAGTACCTCCTCGAAGACGGGTGCGACGACCACCACGGCGATCATCATTCCGAGACCGGGCACCAGGGCGTCTTTCATCATTTCGGCGAAGCCCTCGTAGCCGGGCAGGTACTCGGCCACCAAAGATACGCCGTTGGCCACCAGCAGGGTGCCGGTGATGGCGAGCAATCCGCTACCGGGCGTGACGTTGCGAAAGCCCAGGCTCCAGCGGGGTTTCCCCATCTGCACCCAACTGTACCAAATGCACAGAATCAGTGGCAGCCCGGTGGCGATGAACCCCCAGCGGCCGAGCGGCTCCGCCAGATTTAAGTCCTCCAAATTTTCGAGGTCGTCGAACAGCCCGAAGTTGACCGCTCCGTCGATGAGCAAAGGGATGACCCCCAGTACGGACCCGCCAAAAAAGATCAGGATAAGGAGGATCAGGTGTTGCCAGTTAGGAAAATCGTTGAAGCGCATATTCACGGGTTGTTTAAGCGGCCGAGAAACGTAAGGGAGGATTCGGTTCCGGACCGGGTAAAAATTTATAGCTGATCGAAGGAAGGTAATTTATTCCCCGGCGGACAAGCGGTTACCGCTATCTGTATGGCACAAAACTACCGCGCGCAGGTCGGAAGTACACGTCCCGTTAAGCCACAAGATAGGCGCGCGGACGCAGGAAGCAAAAATGGTTGGAGGGCACCGTTCGTTCCTGGCGGTATTGGAACCATTTCGGCAATCCGCGTTCACGCTGCCATAACGCTCCGGAAGCATGCCTACCGATCCACTTTTTTGTTTTCGAGCGAACAGGTCGCCGTACATATCCGTTTGAGCAACATACCAAAAATTATAAAATGCGAAAGCTAAGAACCAAAAAAGCATACGACGGCAACCCCGTAGGATTGTCCGATAAGGCCTGCAAAGAAATGGCCAAAGACCTCGACCGCCACCTGGCCGCTCTCTGGATCATGTACGCCCAGTACCATAAACACCACTGGCTGGTGGAAGGGCCCCAGTTCCGTGATATTCATCTCTTCCTGCAGGAGCATTATGAAGAAGTGAACCTCCAACTCGACGCGGTAGCTGAACGGATGACGCTGCTGGGCTACACCCCCACCACCCGCCTGGAAGATTATGTAAAACTGTCTTACATCAAGCAGGAGCCCGAGGATGTTTACCACATTCGCGACGGGTTCAAGAACGATATGGAGAACGAACGCAAGATTGCTATCGAGTTCCGCAAATCGATCGAAAAGGCCATCAAACACGGCGATTACGGTACGAAAAATATGCTCGAAGGTTTCCTCTTCAAGATTGAAGACCGCTGCCATCACCTGGAACACTTCCTGGGTGAAGACAGTATGTCCGTCGGTTTCCTGCACTCCGCCGAGGAGATGGACAAGAAAAAGAAATAACTACCGATCCGGGTGTTGCACACTCCGCGAAATAATTGGAACAACCGCCGTCGCTTCTTCAGGGAAGGGCGGCGGTTTTGTATTAGTGCCCCCGTAATTTTCACCAATCCGTTGCACGCGGGAAGAGATCAGGAAGTCCTCCACTGTTCCCACATGCCAAAAATCAGCACGCCAACGCCCATCAGCAAGAGGTTACGGATCAGGAGGAAGTTGGGGTAAAACTCGCCGCGCAGCAAATCCTGGGCGCTGTAAAGCAGGTAACAGATCACCATGGCGATGGCAATACCGGTAAGTGCGTCCTTCAGAGAAGGCGTGGATGGTTTGATTGGATTGAACATAACAGTGTAGTAGTTCTGAAGACTTAACAAAAAGACTGATGCTGGGATAAAACCGGTCAATCCGCTGTACGCAAATGTAATGTTATACTGCCAGGATTTAGTGTATGCCGCGGGTCAGAAAACTGTCTGTATTACGATGCGCATAACTTTTCTACCGCGCGGCGGGCGAGGTCGGCGCTCAGTGCAACCCCCATGCCGGCGAGCCGTGCGGCGACCAGCACGTTATCCGCCGCGTAGCGCAGTACGGGAGATTTGCCGCCACCCTGGGCGATGATGCCACTCCAGCGGACGGGAAAATCGGCGTCGGTCCATTTGCGGTAAGGAAACCAGCCGTTAAGTTTTTCGAGCAAAAAGGCTTCAGGGATTTTGTTGGGGCCAAACTCGTCGGTTTCGGAAGTGGTGCCGGCCAGGTGGCGGGCGCCACCGATGAGGAGGCGGTCTTCCCCGACGTTGCGGAAATAGACGTAGCCCTCGTGGTAATGATAGCAACCCCGGAGCCGAAGATCGGCAAGGGGCTTACTGAGGAGGATCTGATTGCGGACCGGACGAATGGTTTCGGAGAAATCCTTTGGTAGCAGACGTTGGGCGAAGCCGTTGACCGTGAGGAGGACCTTACCGGCGGTGAGGCTGCCCCACCCTGCTCCTTCCACCTTCACCGCACCTGCGGCCGCGCCCAACTTATCCACCGTGCAGCCGAAGAGAAACCGGACGCCGGCCCGGTGGCAGTCGTTGGTAAGCAAGGTCACCAGCTTGCCGGGGTGCAGCTGGGCCTCGAAGGGGTTCGCCAGGGTCATTCCCACGGCGAGGGTGCTGTCGACCACCGACCAGGTTTCCCCGGTTCCCATCACGTCGGCGAACATTTCGTTGAGGCGGGGTAACCGTGCAAGGACCATGGCCGCCGTCGCGTCGTCGTCAATCACTTCAAAGCCACCGTTTTTTGTCCAGTCGATCCCGCGATCCGCGAAGTTTACCTCCAGGGCGCGGACGCCGGCCAACCGCTGCCGAACCGTTGCCAGCGTGGCGGCTTCTCCGTACGCATCCACATCGGCCAGTAGTTCGGTAGGGCCGCCGAAGCAGGCAAAACCGGCGTTGCGGGTACTCGCCCCCCGGGGTACGGGCGTCCGCTCGATGAGGAGAACGTCCATTTTCGGGTCGCTGCGTTTCAACGCCAACGCCGCCTGGAGACCGGTGAGGCCCGCGCCGACGATCGCTACGTCGGGGGAGCGGAAGAAAGTGGTGGATTCCCAGTAGGAAGGGCGGGGGGTGGCGGAGTTCATGGCGGTAAGTTACGCCGGAGTGGTCCGGGGAAACGCCGCCCGCCGAACCTGACCACCCACTACCGCTGTTACACCATAAAAACCAACGAACTATGATTCTTCAACCCACCATTGACGCCGCTTTGTTTGAAATTGCCGAGGATTCCGAACGCCACGAGTTACGCTCCGCCATCTGGGAAGATTACCTGCGCCCGGTTTTTCTGAAAAATGACCCGGCCGAAGGCGCCAAGACTTTTGCAAAAGTGAAAGCCGCGCCAAGCGACCACATAAGCCTGATCAAAGACACCCTGCGGGAACATCTGGAAGATAAACCGGAAGCGGTGAACAAACTGCAGCATTTGCTCGGCATCGACGAAAAATAAGCTGGCCGAACCGGTACCCGATTCTTAGAACGCGCGCAGGGCTTTTGTCCTGCGCGCGTTCTGCGTTTGGCCAACAAAACCACTCATAGCCCCCGCAATAGATCGTTCTGAATATCCACCGCCGCTTCCAGTCCTACGCTCATCCTGACCAGACCGTCCGTGATACCGACCGAGGCGCGTTCATCCGGAGTAAGTTTTGAGTGGGTGGTGGTGGCCGGGTGAGTCAGGATGGTACGCGTATCGCCGAGGTTGGAGCTGCGGGTACAGATCCGGACGTTGTTCATCAGGCGGTTGGCCGCCGCAACGCCGCCTTTCAGCTCAAAGGTGACGATGCCGCCGCCGGCCGTCATTTGCCGACGCGCGAGGTCGTACTGCGGGTGACTTTCCAGAAAAGGATAGTGCACCGCGGAGATTCCGTTCCACCCACCCAGCCAGCTGGCCATGGCGAGGGCGTTGCGGCAGTGGGCGTCCATCCGCAGGTGCAGGGTTTCGAGGCTTTTGCTGATCGTCCAGGCGTTAAAGGGGGACATGGCCGGACCGGTGTGGCGGCAGAAGGCGGTCACTTTTTCCATCACGGCCGCCGTTCCGAGCAGGAGACCGCCGAGCACGCGCCCCTGGCCATCCATCCACTTGGTGGCGGAGTGGGTGATGAGGTCGGCGCCGAACTCGGCCGGACGCTGGAGGACCGGCGTAGCAAAGCAGTTGTCGACCACGAAGAGCAAATCGTGGGCTTTGCAAAGTTTGCCGGCGGCTTCGAGGTCGACCAGTTTCAGGCCGGGGTTGGAGGGGGTTTCGGTACAGAAAAGAACGGTATTGGATTGCACGGCCGCCGCCCAGGTTTCGGGCTGGTCGGGCTCTACGTACGTGAACGTGACGCCCCATCTGGGCAGGACGTTGGTCAGCAACTGGTGGGTGCTGCCGAATAAGGCGCGGGTAGCGACAATGTGGTCGCCCTGACCGACCAGCGCAGCCAGACTGGCAAATACGGCCGCCATACCGGAAGCGGTGGCGAAACCCGCCTCGGTGCCTTCCAGCGCGCAGGCCTTGCCGATCAGCTCGTCTACGCTGGGATTGTTGTAGCGGGAATAAATAATGCCCTCCCGCTGCCCGGCGAAGGTGGCGGCCATGTCCTCGGCGCTGTCGAAAGTGAAACTACTCGTCAGGTACAGCGGTGTGGAGTGCTCACGGTTGTGCGTCTGGTCCATCTGCCCGCGGATGGCGCGGGTTTGGGGCTGGAGGTTATTTTCCATAGGGCAAAGGTAGAATGCCGGTCGTTCACTCTGGTGTTCTTTTGGTCTTTTAGTACGCCGGCCAACCGGATTTTGCCCTCCTGAAGGATCAGTTTTAATGCACCGGCGTTCGCATCGACCCCCACCAGTACGACGATCAACGTTCTGATTTATATGGATTCGGATCCGACTTTTCTAAAGATTGCAATGTGCCGGCGAAAGGGTCGGTCAGACCGGTGTGCTGCTTGTTGAGGATTTCAACCCGAACATAATTACGCCGGGGTAATTTTTTTGGCGATCGTTAAATAACGGCAAAGGAACATTTGGAAAAGGTAGTTGCGGTCAGGTAAAATTTGGCAACATGATCAAAAAACGCAATGTTAATTTAATGTAAACTAAAAATGAACTAAATATTATCTAAGGACGTTTATTACCAGTCTGCCATCTAAAATAAGTAATATGACTATCCACAAATTTAAAGAACAAAGCCGCTACGGCGACCGGATCATTCTCGGAGCCATCTGCCTGGCCATGATCTTCCTGCTGGGATTGGGAATGTTGAACGTATTGTCTCCGAACTTCGACTGGCGCTACGTCTGCGTATGCCTGACCGTCACGGCCTTTTTGGGCGGTATCTTTTACCTGCTCAACCGGACCCGCATGAAGGTTTCCATCAACAAAAAACGCATCAAGTTCAAAGTAATGCCCTTCCACCAGAAAGCCCGCCGCATCGCCTGGGACGAGGTAACGGATTACCAAATCGTGCGGACCAACCAGACCGAACAATGGATTGGCGGTAACATCCACCTGCCCGGAGAGCGATTTATTTCCCTGGTGGGCCGCAATGGTTTATCCGTACGCACCAAGAGTGGCCGGCAGTATTTTATCGGTTGTAAAGACGTCGAAAAATTGGAGAATGCTTTGACGGACTGATTTAGGATTAAAAATTCCATCGCCATAAATTTCACACCTTAGTAGGCTGCCCTGTAAATGTTCACGGGCCATCGCATTGATTATTATCTGGCGCTCTAAGATCGATTTTTTTAACTGATCACTTATTGCGCTGGCTCTGAAACGTTCGGCTTTAGGGCTTACCCTGAAATGCCACGTTCATCGCCGCGCAGATTTTCCCTACCGCCTCGTGCAGATCTCCCACCGAGTGCGCGCCGGAAACGAAGCCCACCTCGTAGCCGCTCGGCCCCAGATACACACCGGTCTGGAGCAATTCGTGGTGGATGATCTTGAAGTACTCCATGTTGGCCGCATCGATCTGATCGGCGCGCGTGATGCGTTCCTCGCCAAAAGCCAGCCAGAAAATAGAGCCGATGTGCGGCACCTGCAGGGGGTAGCCTTTCTCCCGGGCGTAGGCTTCGATAGCCGTGGCCATACCGTGGGTTTTTTGGGCCTGAAGTTCGTAGAAGCCGGGGGTCAGGCACAACTCCAGGGCGGCGAGGCCGGCGGCCATCGCCACGGGGTTGGCGCTCAGGGTTCCGGCCTGGTAAACCGGGCCGACGGGCGCGATGTGGTCCATGATCTCCGCGCTGGCGGCGTAGGCGCCTACGGGGAATCCTCCGCCGATCACTTTACCGAAGGTGATGATGTCGGGCTGCACGTCGTAGTAGCCCGCCGCGCCGGTAAAGCCGACGCGGAAACCGGAAATGACCTCATCGAAGATCAGCAGCACGTTGTGCTTATAGGCTTTGATGCGCAGGCACTTCAGCCAGCTGGGGTCCTGGATCAGCAGGCCGTTGTTGGCGGGTATGGGCTCGACGATGATGCAGGCGATCTCGTCGGCGTGCTTGCTCAGGGTTTCTTCCAGCAGGTCCCGGTCGTTCAGGGGCAGCACCAGGGTATCGTTGGCCACGTTTTCGGGCACGCCGGCGGAAGAGGAAGTACCGAAGGTGGCCAGCCCGGAGCCGGCCTTCACCAGCAGGCTGTCGACGTGGCCGTGGTAACAACCGTCGAACTTCAGGATCTTATTCTTACCGGTCACCCCCCGGGCCAGGCGCAGGGCGCTCATCACCGCTTCGGTACCGGAGCTGACGAAGCGGATGCGCTCCACGTAAGGGTGATTATCCAGGATCAGTTTGCCAAGCTGGTTGCCCAGGCGGTTGGGAGTTCCGAAACTCGTGCCTTTTTTCACCGTCTCCAGCACCTTCGTCTCGATGTGCTCGTTGGCATGGCCATGTATGAGCGGTCCCCACGAGCAGCAAAAATCCAGGAAGATGTTGTCGTCCTCATCGGTCATCCGGCTCCCCTTCCCTTCCTTGATGAAGAGAGGCGGACCACTTACGCTGCGAAACGCCCGCACGGGGCTGTTCACGCCACCGGGGAAATAGCCACGGGCTTCGTCAAATAGATCGGCGGAGGTTTGGCGGGGTATGCGCTGCTCGAAGGTCATGGGGTTTTTAGTTTGCGGGGCGAAGATAAGCAGTCGGCTATCCGGCTGCGTCAGGGCTGTGCATTCTTTTCAGGCTTCGGTTGCAGGACGAGGGGCGGGCGGCGCGAACGCAGGGGCAAAGTGACGGTTTTAGTGCAATTTTAGCCGTTTTCCAAGTTGTCGGCTTTGCGAATCAGATTAAATGCATATTTCGGAGAATGGTTTATTGATATTCAGCAGTAGATTCCGTTCAGTTTCCGTGTGCGAATTGTTATGAAATTCGGCACACGGAACATCCACATTTCATACTGTTTTAATTTAAACAAACTACGAAATCAGAAAATTTGCTGGGCGCCAATCGTTCTGACAAATTACTGATTATCAACAATTTAATAATTTGGCACGGTATTTGTTAGTCAAGACCGAGTGTAGCGATCAACGCAATCGCTTTTAGTTTAAAATTAGTAACCTTTCAGACCAGCACAGCATGACCAATCAAGAATTTACGCAGAACATCGGCACCCTGGAAAACCTTCTTTTCTCCTTCGCCCTCCGCCTCACCAAGAACCGTCAGGACGCCCAGGATCTGATGCAGGAAACAAGCCTCCGCGCCTACCGTCACCGCGATAAATTCGCCACCGGCACCAATTTTAAAAGTTGGGTTTCCACCATCATGCGCAATACGTACATCAACCGCTACCGGAAGATGAAGACCCGCCGCCACCTCAACCAACCCATCGAAGACTTCAGCTACTTGATGGAAAGCCGCAGCGCCATCGCTAACCAGGGGGAACACGATATGCGGATGAAGGAGTTATTGCTCAAACTCGAAAGTGTCGGTAAGATCTACAGCGTCCCTTTTCTGATGTTCTACAAAGGCTACGAATACAAAGAGATCGCCGCCGAACTCGATATTCCCATCGGCACCGTCAAGAGCCGCATCTTTCTGGTACGCCAGCGGATGAAGCAAATGATCGGTGACCGGAATAAGAACTAACCTCGAAACCTGACCAAATTCAACCAGCATTATAGGGCATCCCGTTTCCGGGGTGCCTTTTTTATTTGCTCGTCGCTTCAGGCGCCGCACGTCCGCTCCGCCGGATAAATGGCCGCCCGATCACTCCGGCAAGTAAAATTTTGGTAACACTGTTTGTCTCGCAGGTCTGAATACGCGGTCTACACCTTAGTATCGACGGAATATTTAGAGAAAACGAGGAGGATAAAAAGTCAAACATTGCAGCGCTTGGGTAACAGGCTATAGATTGTCTTTTAGCGCAACCCAACCCCAAAAGCAAGCGTAACCCACCGTCCACCGAGCGTCGCAAACTCGGAGCCGAGCGGCAGTCTCTGCATTCCATCTACTCCGGCACCGTACAGCGGCCGGTCGCGCAGCAGCTGCTCGCCGCGAACCGCCACAAACCCCCGTTTGTACCGCAGACGGGCTGATGCGTCCAGCCGGGTGCGGGCGGGCAAGGTCGTTTCACCGCTTAGCGATTGTACACCGGCAACCCATAAATACCCCACTTTCGTTTGCAGTGTCCAGTCTTCATTGCCTCCCGGGTAAAAGGTATGGGTTGCCCGCGTCCATAGGGAGTGGCGGGCGGGCAGGAGCATCCCTTCCGTAGTGGCAGCTTCCAGTTCGTCGTAGCGGTAATTGGCGCTTATCACCAAGCCCGGATGGTAGTGGTCATCGCGCCACAAGTGCAGATTCACCTCTCCGGCGACGGTGGTCCGCCGTACGCCCCCCCGCTGGCTCATCACCAAACGATCAGCGGGTGCATAGACGACGGTGGTGTAGTTCCGGTAGTCGCGCCGGACCGCCTGCACCGAATAGCTGATGCTGTTCCCTTCGCCGTTCAACTCTACTCCGTAGCGCAGAAAATCTTCCGTCCGTAAAGGCTCGACCTGTTCCCGCGTACGCAGGGTGTAGCTGAGGTGGTCGTCGTTCAGCAGCGGGTTGCGGTAGGCCCCGGCCCGACCGGCCCGCAGGGTGATGAGGTGTTTAGCGAAGGGCGCGTAAACCAACGCCAGATTCGGCAGGTACCTCCGCTCCCCCAGTCGGCCGTGGCGGTAGTGTTGCTCCAGGCTAATTTCCGTACCCCCACCCGGACGGTATTTCAGCTCATGGCCGATCAAATTCAAAATCTCCTTGCGGTCGGCAAATCGGCTGGAGGTGCCGAGCCGGTCGTATATACGTACATTATGCAACTTCAGTACGGAGCCGATATCGTCCCTATTATTTCTCCACGAAGCCTTCACGCCGCTGTCGAGATAGCTACGCCGTCCGTCGGTCATCCGGCCGGCAAACGATCTATCGACCCGCTCCAGGCGCAGGTTGGCGAAGGTCAGCAGGCGCAGGTTTCTCAACCCATTGTAGCCGATTTTGGCCATGGTTCCCACCCGTTCCCGTTTGGCAACGATGCCTTCGGGTCCGCCGCGCCGGGTCTCCTCGCGCAGGTAATCAGCGCCCATGCTCGCGTTGAATTCATCGCGTTGGTATTGGCCATGCGTTTCCACTCGCAGGTTCTCCCGGTCCGGACGATCCAGGCGACCGTCAGTGTCGGTATCGACGCGAAAACGGTTGCGGTTGTAGTGCACCCCAAGTCCGCTCCAGTAGTAATTTTCCGGCCGCAGGATAACCTGCGCGGCCAGTTGGTCCGGTCCTCCGGCCGCGGTCAGGCGGTGGCGGTTATCGTACGGTTCGTCTTTGAAGTATATGTTTCGGTGAGGTGAGAAGGCACCCATCCAGGGCATGCGCGCGAAACCGGCGGCCAGGTTGTTGGGCTTCCATTCCAGGATACTCCGGGTGAAAGCGAGGCGGGTCGGCCCCAGGTCACCGAGGGTAGTTCCGTTGGCGTAGCCCATTTCGGGCAGGGGATCGGCCAGGTAGTGCAGCGCGACGGGTACACCCGTGATCTGGGCGCGGCCGCAGGTGCAAGAAGTAAGTATCAAAAGCAGGGAGAGTAGCGGTTGTTTCATTAGTCCGGGATTTCGGGTGAAGCGTTAAGCACAGGACCGGCGAGCCACCAGCGGCGTTCCGGTTCGTAATACGGGTAGGCGACCGACGACGGTGGCTGACAGCTGCCACCGAGCATCACCGTCAGGTCCAGCGGAATGTTCCGGCGCTCCCCCGCCGCCAGACGTTTGAAGTAGAGGTTCAGGTACGCCCCGTCGATCTCGTAATAATCGATCGTCCCCCCCTCCATGAGAGGATCTAGGTCTTTGGCCAGCAGCGCGAGGTTGGCCGGCAACCCTATCCGCACCAGCGGAGCGTACACCTCCGCCGAATCCAGGTTCTCCAGCCGGACCGCCCAGCGCACCGCCTCGTTGGTTGCGGCCTCCGTCGTCGATGGCTCGATCAGGAGGGCCAGTGGAGCATCCGGCGTGGGTACCGGCAAACTACGCGCCCACTCCCCTCGCCACGTGGCAAGGGGCCACGGGCCGGGCCCCGCAAAGGAGACCTCCAGACGGTTGTCTCCAGCGAGCGCCGCGGCGGTCATATCCAGCGGAACGCGCAGCGATTGCCCGGTCTCGTAATCCGCGCTGGCGAGTATCCGCCCGTTCAGCCGCAACGTCACTTTGGCCGGATTCACCGGCTTTTGGTAGCGGGCCACCGCCGCAACGCCCGCCAGGTACTGCACCATTGCCTGGGTAGAAAAATACCGGCTTTTGTTCTTGGTCTCCATCAGCCGGTTCAGCAGGCCGGCGGCGTGGCGGTCGTAGCCCTGCGTGGCAACGTAGGCCCGCAGGTACCAGCCCCGGGTTTCGAGCGCCTGCCCCGTACCCCGGGAATGGCTCAGGCTCAGGGAGGATTTTTCGGCCGGCAGGATCTCCCCCAGCATCTCCGGGAGCATCCCCTGCACCTGCGTCCGCGCCCCCAAAGTATCGCCCGCAGCCAGCAAAGCATGCGCCACCAAAGAACGATAAAGCGGCCGCCGGGAGGTCATTGCCATCTGCTTGTGCCGCTCCAGCTCAGCGCCCATACCCTCATCGCCGTGCCGCAGCAGGGCCAGCAAAACGTACACCCGGTCGGGCTGCGCGGCGAAGGGCGTCTGATCGAATCGACCCCGTAAAAATTGGCGCGCCCGCCGGATCATGGCCGGATCGATACCGTCGTATACCTCCCGCAGATCAGCGAATTGCTGCAGGCCGTAAGCCGTCAGGTCCACCCGCGCTTTGGAACGACCGAAGAGTGAAAACCCGCCACCGGGCATCTCGTACCTGGCCAGCTGGCGGTATCCTGAATCTAGGTATTGCCGGGCCTGGGCCAGGGTATTATCGTATTGCTCCCACGGTGCTTCCTCCAGCATCCGCACCGCCAGGGCATTGGGATAACTCGTGCTGGACACCTGCTCGAAACACCCGTGGGGTTCCCGGATCATCTTCGCCCTTTCCGCCATGATCCCGTCGATGGTGCCGCCGTGAAGTACCAACTCCCCCGTCAGCGGCCCGCTGCGCTGCGCCACGGTGAACTCCGCCGCAAACGATTGCCGGTTGGCCGCTTCCGCCAACACCGCTTCCCGGTGAGTGCGCTCGATAAGGGTCAGTTGGGCTTCTTCAGAAAAAAGGATTTCCCGCCGTGCGTCGCGCATCACCCACTTCAGCTTTGCCGGACCACCCGCCCTGGCAACGACCAGGTGGCGAAGCACCGTCACGTTTCCCCTGGCCGGTAGGTTTACCGGACGTTCCCGGCGTTCCAGTCGGGTTACCGACTTTCCGCCGGGTACCAGTTCTTCGTACACCAACATCTCCGTATCGGTATTATTGCGCAGGGTTGCCGTCAGCATCAGCGTATCACCTACGGCGGCGGAAGTAGGCAGGCGGGCGCTGATTTCCGTTTCCGCCCGCGTGGCAAAGGTGGTTTCGGCGTGCACGGGCGTGCCGTCACCGGCAATCCCCTCCAGGATGATGCGGAAGGTAGTAGTCGTCGCGCTTGGCTGGCACCTCAGCTTTACCCGACCGGTAGCATCCGGATTGACTTCCGCCGTCCAGAACAGCGGGTCCGGACGTTGCCTCGTCCCGCGCGGCCGGTAACCGTCGCCGTAGTGGCGGACCGGAGGAAAGCTGCGTTTTACCTGCGGGTTCAGCGCACCACCCGTGAATGAAAACGATTTGGCGCGAAACAGGTCGGACCGGTAGCCGTCGGAAATGGTATAATCCTGCTGCGCCGAAATTCTATATACTACCCGGCCGGTACTCTCCGACAAATAACCACGGCTGTTAATTGCGTACCCGGTTATCACTACTTCTTCCAATCTTGCGTCCATATTCGTCATATGCTTTGCGGCTACGGAAATCCGGGAACTCGTTGTTTCGGCTTGCGGGCCTGCGGTAATATCCACGTCCACCTCCCGTTGCTGCGTGAGGGCCGGGGCCGCCATCCCGGTCCGCTTCTCTCCCAAATAAGGCTTATACCGGTGTTCCAGCGGTAGCAGCAAGCGATTATTGTGCCCGTAGGATTTGTTGCCGATCATAAGACTGTACCCTGCCTCCGGCCGGGGAAGACGTAGCCGGAACCTGCCGTTACCGAGCCCTTTCAATGGTGTTTTTTCAACCAGCGTGAACGGATGCCGGTGCCCGGAACCATAATAGCGGGGCCGGGAAGGAAAAAGGCCGGCGTTGGTATACTTACCGTAGACGCCCGTCTGTTCGTGCTCATAACGGGGTCGCTGCGCAAGCTCCCAGTCGAGTCCCCGCCAGCCGTGGCAGAGTACGACGTCATCGAGCGCCCGGCGTGCCGCGGGCTGTTCGGTATCGAAATAATCGTTGGGTTCAAAGATCTTACCACGCAGCTGCGACTGCAGTAAAAGCTGGGCGACGATGTGGGGTTGCTGATCGTTTTGGCGGGTGTAGCGGGCGTCGTCGACAACGGCGAGTGAGAAGTTTCCCCGCAGCGGTTGTCCTTTACGGTCCTTAAGGAAAAACCTCAGCTCGGGAAAATTCAGTTTGGGGGCAAGTACCTCGCTGAACACTGGTTGCAGGTCGGGCTCGAGAAATATCAGACGTTCCCAGCGGGCGTTGTCCCGGGCGTCGGTCAGGGTGGCGCGGTAGACGCCGGCGGGATAATCGGTCAGTTTCAATTTCAGATTTTCGTCTGCTTTTTGTTCCAGAAAAAGGCTGTCTTCCGTGGCCAGACGGAACCGGAGGCCGGAAACCTGACCGTGAAGGGTCAGCTCCAGTTCCCGACCGGATACGGAAAGCCGGGCGGCCAGTGCGGTATTGTTCGGTTCCGGTAAAGAGACCGGGCGGACGATCTTCGTGGGGCGGAGGATACCGGCCGTCAGCTTCGCCGGGGCGTTGGCGGGCAGGTCGAAGTGTCCGTAGCCGTTGTGGGTGGCGGAGAAGGTGGTGATGCGGCGGTTTCCGGCCAGGATGTCGCCGGCCACGTCCACCGGTTTTCCGTTAGGGCCGACGGCGCGGAAGGCGATGCGCTGGGGAGCACCGGCCGCGCGGTAGCCGCCCTCAGGGAAGAAATCGAGACGGACGGAATCGAGGACAATGGAGACGGGACGGAGGACGGTTTCCGTGGCCCCGTCGGCGGAGACGCGGGCGGCCAGGATCACGTCGGGGGTGGCCAGGTCTTGCGGCAGGCGCAGGTCGAGGAAGGCTTCGCCACGGGAGTTGGTGGTGAGTGTTCTGGTACTGACGGCCCGGCCGGCGACGCGCAGGTCCGCAACCACGGTGGCTTTACGCAGGGCTTTACCGAAGCGGTCGCGGGCGGTGAGGGTATAATTGAGGCGGTCGTCGGGGCCGTAGGCTTCGCGCTGGGTCTCAAGTTGCAGCAGCAGGTCGGGGCGGTAGGTCTGCTGTACGTAGAGGTACTTGGTGTAGAAGCTTGCGGATCCGTAATTGCCCAGCCAGTTGGTGTAGGCGCGCAGGGTGTAGCGGCCACCCGGGAGGGAGGACTTTAGCTGGAGGTAGCCGTCGTGGCCGTATTTGCCGCGGTGGACGACTGCGCTGTCGACGACGCTTCCGTTCCCGTCGAGGAGTTGCAGCCGGACGACGTCGGTCAGCACGGGGGCGGTACGGCGCAGACCATCGGTCAGGTATGCCTTCAGCCAGATACCGTTGCCGGGGGCGTAGAGCGTCCGGTCGGTGTGCACGTAGAGCAGTTCGCGGCCGCTTTTTTGGGCGCGGACGCCGGTGCAGAGAAAGACAAGTAAGAGCAGGGTGAGGGTGAAAGGGGGTTTCATCGGGTGTCGTTTGGCTGCCTGGATGCAGGAGTGACCGGAATTGCATATATGCGCTCGAAATTATTCATCTCCCCCTGGCTTTTTGTTACCCTGAAAGGTTTGAAACCGCAAAATTCTAAGGACCGTAACTTGCGGCACGCTGTATCTTTACCGACAACCTTGCTATGCGACTGATTTCAACCGGCCTACTTCTGACGTTATCCCTGCTCGCAAAAGCATAGTATAGCGGACACTGGTACTTGACCCCGACGGCAATCACCTGATCATGTTTTATGCTGGTGAAGACCGTAAGAACCCACCCTGGCGGTTACAGTAAATTTGGCGCGTATTTAACTGACATTTACTTTTTCGACGTTCGTTACCCCCGGGGAACAGGTATTTCGCGGCAGGCACATCAATCGCAACCAAATACACATTTGCAAATTAGCAATGCGTATAAACACCTATTAATCCTATCTCGACGACTAAAATTTACCATTCCCCGCCTATTTTGTGCCTTTCCCTAATTATTTGCTCTTAATCACAATAAACTCCTTAGAGGTTTCTTACTTTCGTACCAACTCTCTTTTTGTTTTAAGACGACCTACACACATACTTAATGACGACTTCTCTCACCGGCAGTGAGAAAGACGACCTAATTGGCAGCCTGACCCGGCAGCTTAACGTCGCTCAGGCCGAAACGAACCTCCATTTGGCGGAGGTAAGGCGCTTTACGTTCATCGTATCGGAAATTACCGAAGCGGCGGAAGGAGGCATCTTTGTCCGCCATAATCCGGAAGGGGACTATATGTACATTTCTGAACAGCTCGCTCGAGTGCTGGGCTACGGAGATACGGGTATGGCACCATCTTACCGCGAATTCCTGGAACGGGTCCATCCGGACGATCTCGGTCGAGCCTTTGCATCGGCAGATCTTCGCAGGTCGCCCGAACAGTGGCCCTCCCCCGCTCCCGAAGATTCCGATAGTGCATCCGGCGATCGCGCCCGAAATGATGACGACGAAGCGCAGAGCGTTCTCTCGCTGCCTTCCTCCACCCCCATTCCAGCAAATATTTTCACCACCAGTCCGGGCTCTCACCTCGAGTTTCGCTATCGCGGTCAGACGGGAGAATACCGCTGGTTCCGGGCCAGCGCTAAACCGTACTTTCCCGAAAGCGGTCAGCAGCAGATCATTGGCTTGATCATCGACATCAACGACGTGAAGGTGCTGGAAGCCCAGCGCCAGGCCGTCAATGAAGAGCTGAAAGCCTTTATGTACAGCGTGGCACACGACCTGCGCGCGCCCGTGCGCCACATCGCCAGCTTCGCCGAAGCCATCCGGGAGGAACCCGATGCCCCCACGGAAGATCGGGAGCTTTACCTGAATTACGTCGAGCAGTCGGCCGATAAACTCGGCAAAATGATCGACGGGCTGATGCTGCTGAGCCGCAACCAGCGCAACCTGCCGAAGATCACCCCGGTCAACGTGGAGCAGATGCTCGCCGAACTGATCCATAAAACCCGCCAGACCGAACGTCAGGCCGCCGAGCTCCACATCGACTGCGACGCCTTTCCGGTCATCAATACCGACGCCGGCCTGCTCGAACAAGTCATTCAGAACCTGCTCTCGAACGCCATCAAGTACTCCAGCAATGAGCCGCGGGCGGTCATCAATGTCCGCTACTATCTTCAGGAAGCGCAGCACGTCATCAGTTTTTCCGACAATGGGATCGGCTTCGACCCCGCTTACGCCGACAAATTATTCAAGCTGTTCAGCCGCCTTTACGTCAACGAAGACATACCCGGCACGGGCGTGGGCCTCGCCTCCGTTCACCGCATCATGCGCAGCCTCAACGGCAGCATCGAGGCGGACGGCAAGCCCGGGCAGGGGGCTACGTTTACCCTGCGCCTGCCGGTAAAGGTCGGGGCTACCTCGGCGTTTTGATGGGTTCAACGGTATGTTTGTTAAAATATGGCGCGGCCGCGGGATGCAATAAAATGCATTTTAAAGAGACATGTTCCAAGCCCCGATCCCTTGATCACTCAACCTGGAAGACCAGCGTTTGCCCACGATCACCGTACTAGAACAGGGCTACCACCTTTGCCAACAACAAAAGCCCGATCCCGATCGGAATTACATACCGGTAAGCAAAGGTTAGCCCCTGGCGCCAGCCAACCGAAACCGTGTGTCCGCCTAGTTCCAGTTCGTCGAAAAATCCGGACAAGCCCCACCGCCGCAGCAGGTAAACGCAGAGCAACAACGTACCGATCAGCAGCGCGATGCTGCCAAACCATTCCAGCAGAAAGTTGAAATAGCCCATCGTCGGGTCCGTACCGCCCATTCCGGCGAAGTCGGTCAGCCATCCCGGACCGGAAGGGGAACAGGATATCACCACCGGTACCGCCAGCACGAACGCCAACGCCCCCAGGCCAAGCCCGGCCATTCTACGCGACCAGCCCCGCTGCGTCGTCAGCGCCCGCAAGGCGGGTTCCAGCAACGAAACGGCCGAAGTTAAAATAGCGATGCCCAGCAGGACAAAGAACATCATCCCCACTAAATGCCCCGCTCCCCCGTACGACTTGAACACTTCGACCAGATTGATGAACACCAACGGCGGCCCGTTATGAACGTTGCCAAGCCCCCCCAAAAGCGGCACCACCAGAACGGCCCCGAGCAAAGCTACCACCGTATCAAGATGCACGATGCGTTGGGCGTTGACGAGTACGTTCTCCTCCCGTCGGGTATGGGTAGCAAAAGTGAGCATCGACGCCGCACCCAGCCCCAGGCTGAAAAACGCCTGTCCTAACGCATGAATGATGCCCAGTTCACCGGCGGCGGTGGGGACGAATAGGGTTTTCCAGTCAAAACGCAGCAGGTTACCGTAATCCACGGCTTCCGGTTGCAGCACCGGCAGGGAAATAATGAGGAACACGATCAGTAAGCCCAGCAGCGGCATGGCGATCTTGCTCAGGCGTTCGATTCCCGGGTTAAGCCCGCTGGAGGCTATAACGGCCACCAGAGAGGTGAACAGGCCGGTGAACAGCAAGGCCCGGCTGGTAGTCGTCACGGCGGCACCGAAGGCGGGGCCGGCCAGGGTCTCGGCCAGCATTTCGTAATCAGTTAGATAGTGCCAGCAATAATCCAGCGTCCAACCGGCCAGCACGAGATAAAAACTGGCGACCATAATGGCCGTCACGATTCCCAACCGGCCGATCCAGGCCCAGCCGGAACCATCCCCCGGCCCACGGAAAGCATCGATGGCATCCGTACCGCTTCGTTTTCCCAGGGCATTCTCCAGGATCATCAGTGGAATACCCATCAGCAGCGTGAAGCCAACAAAGGCCAGTACGTAGGCACTTCCTCCGAAAAAATGCACCCGGTATGGAAAGATGACCAGGTTCGCTACCCCGATGGCCGCGCCGGCGGAGGCGAGGATGTGGCCGGTTTTACTGAATTTCATAGATTGTGTTGGTGCCGGAAAATGCCTATACCCGCCATCGTTTCCCGGGTGGTAGCAGTAATTCTTCCGGAACGGTTCAGGCGGGTAAGACCGATGTTGGGGGGTACGCCGGCCGCAAGTGGAACCGGTGTCGCCCGGTAGCTTTTAGCAGGGATACGGCCGTAAGCGCAAGGTGGAATAATATTTGAGCATGAATCCTCAAATGTAAGCCTCCGGAGCCAAAGCAGCGGAGATGATGTCGCATATAAGTATGTGGCAGCAGTATCAGGCTTCGACAAGACAACGCTGATTTCCGTTCAAAAACAGACACTACCGAATCAGCGATCCTCTTCAACCTTCTCTGCATCCTGCGGCTGCGCCCTGATGATAACGGCCACCACAAAAACGAAACCCGGAAGCGCAGCTGGGCACTTCCGGGTAATCGAATCGGTAATTCTGGTAAAGCGAAAGACTATTCTTCTTCCTTAGCGGGAGCGGCGGCGGCTGGCGCGGCGGCGGCGGCTTTGTTGCCACCTCCACCGCCACGGCGGCTGCGACGGGTCCTGCCGGACTTCTTGGCGCTGTCTTTGTTGTATACGTCGTTAAAATCCACTAACTCGATCATGGCCAGTTCGGCACCGTCACCCAGCCGGAAACCGGTCTTGATGACACGCAGGTAACCGCCGGGGCGATTGGCAACCGCCGGTCCGACAACGTCGAACAACTCGGTGGTCGCTTCCTTGTTCTGCAGGTAGCTGAAGGCGACACGCCGGTTGTGCATATCGTTTGATTTGGACTTGGTGATCAGGGGCTCGGCGTAAACCCGCAGGGCCTTGGCCTTAGCCAGAGTCGTGTTGATCCGCTTGTGCGTGATCAAAGCAATGACCATGTTGCGAAGCGTTGCTTTGCGGTGGGCGCTCTTACGACCCAAGTGGTTAAATTTCTTACCGTGACGCATGTCTTTGTGGTTTTGCCGGCAACACTTTTTCGCTCAATTGACACAAGTCGGGCACTTGCTGATCCGCGATTGTAATTGCCGTTTGTTAAATTAATATTGTCCGGGTTTCGAACAGCCCTTTTACAGCCTTCAGTTCGGCAGTGCTACCGAACTACGGTACTGAATTTCTATTCTTCATCCAGCTTGTACTTACTCAGGTCCATACCGAAGGTGAGACCTTTCTCTACCAGCAACTCTTCGATCTCCACGAGGGATTTCTTACCAAAGTTGCGAAACTTGAGCAGTTCGTGCGTGTCGTACCGGACCAGTTCGCCGAGGCTGTTGATCTTGGCGGCCTTGAGACAGTTGTAAGCACGTACGGAAAGGTCGAGATCCTCGAGGCTGGTCTTGAGTAGCTTGCGCATGTGGAGGATGTGCTCGTCCACGATGGTTTCCTCGCGGGCACCCGTGGGGGTGAACTCGATGGCCTCGTTGGTGATCAGCACCAGGTGCTGGATCATGATGTTGGCGGCTTCACGGACAGCGTCTTCCGGGTGGATGGTGCCGTCGGTCTTCACGTCGAGTACGAGGTTCTCGTAATCGGTACGCTGGCCCACGCGGGTAGTTTCCACGCGGTACGCAACGTTTTTGATCGGGGTGTAGATGGCGTCTACGGGAATTACGCCGATGGGGGCGTTCTTCGGCAGGTTTTCATCGGCGGGTACGTAACCGTGCCCCTTGGTGACGGTGAGTTCCACTTCGAGATTTACGAAGGGCTCCATGGTACAGAGCAGCAGTTCTGGGTTCATGATCTTGAACACGTTGGTGTGCTCATCTATGTCGCCGGCCGTGAACTGGTCCTTACCACTGATGGTGAGGAAGATTTTCTCCTCGGCCTCACCGTCATCGCTCTGGATCACCTGCTTGAGGCGTACCTGCTTGAGGTTGAGGATGATCTCCACAACGTCTTCGGTCACGCCGCGGATGGTGGAGAACTCATGGTCGACGCCCGCGATGCGAACGGCGGAAATAGCAAATCCCTCGAGGCTGCTAAGCAGCACGCGACGGATGGAGTTACCGATGGTCTGGCCGAAACCTGGTTCCAGGGGCTTGAATTCGAAGGTGCCCTGGAAATCATCCGACTTTTGCATCGTGATCTTGTCCGGCGTCTGGAAGTTCAGAATACTGCTCATATAGAATTAGGCTCTTTGAGTGGTTAAAGGTCTGGTGCGAAGGCACTGGACCGGAACACCTGGATTTTAATAAAAGTTGGCGGATCGATCAGGAACCGGCCAGGTCGAACAATTGGGATTTCAGTGAGGATGACTCACCGAAATCCCAACTTGCTACGAGGTTCCCGTTCCGGATGACTCTCGGAAGGGCTTTAGTTTGTTCCGGCAGGCCCGAAGGCGGCCGGAACTGGACGGCGGTCGGAAGGGGGTGGGGGGATGACCAGCCGCCCGGGGGGGCTCTTTCGCCCGGGAATCAAGACCCACGGGAGAAAGCGCTTTGATTCTTACTTAGAGTAAAGCTCGACGATCAACTGGGCGTTGATCTTCTCCGGAATGGCGTTTCGCTCGGGGTAATCCAGGAATGTACCTTCCATCTTTTCGGAGTTGAACGACAACCAACCGTAGTTGCGCACGTCGCTCTTTCCGGAGACGGAATCGCGCACTACTTCGAGGCCCTGTGACTTGTTCCGGACGGAAACGACGTCACCGGCACGCAGCTGAGTAGAGGGCACGTTGTTCAAACGGCCGTTCACCATGATGTGACGGTGTGATACCAACTGACGGGCAGCGCGGCGCGTCGGAGCGATACCGCAACGGAACACGACGTTATCGAGCCGGGCTTCGAGCAGCTGCAGCAGTACCTCACCGGTGATGCCCCGGCTGGCCTGCGCCTTCTCAAAGAGATTGCGGAACTGACGCTCGAGCACCCCGTAGGTGAACTTGGCGATCTGTTTCTGCGTCATCTGCAGTTTGTAATCAGAAGGCTGACGGCGGCGGCCACGGCTGTTGCCGTGCTGGCCGGGCTTGTACTTCTTCTTTTCGAAGGCGCGGCTGTAACCGAAAATCGGTTCGCCGAGCGCGCGGGCTTTCTTCGCCTTAGGACCGGTATATCTGGCCATAGTGACTTATATCTTTGCTCCCCTTCATCCTTTTGTATGGGCGGATCAGCGGGGGAATATTAATAATGGTGGAGAGAGGGGGGGGGGAATTATACGCGACGGCGCTTGGGCGGGCGACATCCGTTGTGCGGCATGGGCGTTACGTCCTTGATCTTACTGACCCGGATACCGGCACCATCGAGGGCGCGGATAGCGGCTTCACGGCCGGAGCCGGGGCCTTTCACGTAGACTTCCACAACGCGCAGGCCGAGCTCGTAAGCTTCGCGGGCAGCATTGCCGGAAGCTACCTGGGCGGCGTACGGCGTACTCTTCTTCGAGCCACGGAATTTCTCCTTACCAGCGGTTCCCCAGCTGATAACATCCCCTTTCTTATTGGTGATGGTAATGATGATGTTGTTGAAGGAAGCCTGGATGTATGCCAGACCTTCGTTCTCCACCTTCACGCTCTTTTTCTTGGCCGTACGGCCACTGCTTGCTGGTCTCTTAGCCATTATTTAGTCACTTTTTTCTTGTTAGCTACTGTCTTACGCTTGCCCTTACGGGTACGGGCGTTGGTCTGCGTGCGCTGTCCGCGCAGCGGCAGGCCCTTACGGTGACGAAGGCCGCGGTAGCAGCCAATGTCCATAAGACGCTTGATGTTTGTTTGTACTTCCGTACGAAGATCACCCTCTACCTTGTACTCATTCGTGATGAGGTTGGAGATGGTACGGATGTTCTCGTCGGTCCAGTCCAACACCTTGGTGTTGTGATCAACTTCCGCCGCGTCCAGAATTTCCGCCGCCCGGGTTGCACCTACGCCGAAGACGTAAGTAAGACTGATGATGCCGCGTTTGTTACGCGGGAGGTCTACACCTGCTATTCTTGCCATAATTTCTTACTGCTTAGTTTAGCCCTGACGCTGTTTGAACTTAGGGTTCTTTTTGTTAATGACGTACACCTTGCCTTTGCGGCGGACGATCTTGCAATCGACGGAGCGTTTTTTGACGGAGGGTCTAACCTTCATAATGGAGATAATTTTACTTGCTTTTCGGCAGCCGAATAAGAAAACTACTTATAACGGTAGGTGATCCGACCCCGGCTGAGGTCATATGGGCTCATTTCTACCGCTACTTTATCGCCGGGAAGGATTTTGATGTAGTGCATCCGCATCTTTCCGGAGATTGTAGCCTTGATTTCGTGGTCGTTTTCCAGGCGCACGCGGAACATCGCGTTTGACAAGGCTTCTTCGATCACGCCATCCTGCTTAATCAAGTTTTTTTTGGACATGTTTTTATTTTCGGAGGGCAAAGGTAGTCATTTCCGTATCCATGCCCAAATGTTTGTGAAGATTGTTTCACTAGGTAAAGGTTTGGGAAGGGAAAGTGGTTGAGTATCAGCGGGGTAGTCCTGTGCTATCGCCAGACTGCAGCGGGGTTGATTTACAGCACGGCCGCGCGTTATCTGGGCGTCCCGCTGTTGTGGAGCGTACGCTCTTACGACAGCACTGCACTGCCGCGACGCTTCAGAAAACTGACGGCCCGCCATGCTTGCCAACTCGCGGTGGCACCGCGCACTACACTACTAAAGAAGGCTGATACCGGGCCACCAACTCCTCGTCGAGATTATCGACATACTTCAGGTTGGCGTTGCCGCGGATGGCTTCTTCGATCGGGCGGTGATCGCTCATCAGGTCGGCCGGGGCACCGCCGGCGGTGATGGCGATGCTGTGCTCGTAGTGGGCGGCCGGTTTGCCGTCGCGGGTGATGATCGTCCAGCCGTCTTCGCGGCTGTGCACCTCCTTGCGGCCCTGCGTGGTCATCGGTTCGATGGCGATGATAAGGCCTTCCTTCAGAATGGGTCCCCGGCCCCGCTTGCCGAAGTTGGGCACGTCGGGTGCCTCGTGCAGGTTGCGACCGAGCCCATGACCGACGAGTTCGCGCACCACGCCGTAGCCCCCCGTTTTCTCGGTGTAGCGCTGGATGGCAAAACTGATGTCCCCTACCCTTTTGCCGGCGCGGGCGGCATCGATGCCCAAGTATAAGGAGTGTTTGGTGTGGCGGCAAAGCTCCATTACGTCTTCGGCTACGTCTCCCACGCAAAAAGTGTAGGCGGCGTCGCCGTAAAATTCGTCGACGATGGTTCCGCAGTCGATGCTCAGGATGTCGCCGTCCTGAAAGACCTGGTTCTCGTCCGGCAGGCCATGAACAACTTCTTCGTTGCGGCTCACCAGCAGGGTGGAAGGACAGCCATAAAGGCCCTTAAAACCGGGTACCGCACCGTGGTCACGGATAAATTCTTCGGCGAAGGTATCGATCTCCAGGCCCGTCAGGCCGGGGCGGAGCAATTTGCCCACCTCGGTCAGCGTCTTGGTCACCAGGAGGCACGCGACGCGACTGCGCTCGATCTCCTCCGGAGTCTTGAATATCATCTTGCGGTCCTTCCTGCCCATTATTTGTCCTGGTTTCCGTGTACTAACGTCTTAAGGCGACGCTGGTTGTAAAAAAGAAGCAAAGGTAACGATGTTGTTTTGTAGTTGGATGGATTTAATAAATCTTCCCAATTTGGAGGGCGCGGTCGCGCAGTGAAAATGTCGTGCGTCACTATTTAATCGTTTGGCTGTTTGGCTACCCGACTATTCCCTAACTTCGCCGCTCAAACAAGCCCATGGGAAAAGTAATCGCTATCGCGAACCAAAAAGGGGGGGTGGGTAAAACCACCACCGCCATCAACCTGGCCGCCAGCCTCGCCATTCTGGAGCGCAAGGTCCTGCTAGTAGACGCCGACCCGCAGGGCAACGCCAGCTCCGGCGTCGGTATCCCGTCCGATGATCTGGAGGAAACCATCTACAACGTCCTCGTTGACGACCTCGACGTCAACGAGGTCATCTTCGAAACCGAAACCCCCAACCTCCACCTCATCCCCGCCAACATCAACCTGGCCGGCGCCGAGGTCAAACTCATCGATCGCTTCCGCCGCGAAGACGTCCTGAAAACCACCATCACCGAAAAGGTCCGCGATGACTACGACTACATCCTGATCGACTGCCTGCCCAGCCTCGGCCTGCTCACCATCAACGCCCTCACCGCCGCCGATACCGTGCTCGTACCCGTGCAGTGCGAGTACTTCGCCCTCGAAGGGCTCACTAAACTGCAACGCACCATCGATCAGGTGCAGGCTCAGCTTAACCCCGCCCTGGAGATCGAAGGCATTCTGCTGAGCATGTACGATCAGCGCCTCCGCCTGGCCAATATGGTCGTGGAAAAAGTACGCGACATCTTCGGCGAAAAAGTATTCGACACCATCATTCACCGCAACGCCCGCATCAGCGAAGCCCCCAATTTGCATCTGCCCGTTGTGATGATCAACGCCGGCAGCCGGGGAGCGACCAACTTTTTGAACCTGGCGGAGGAATTTCTTAAGAAGAATAAATAATCTTTCCGCTTTTCGTTTTCTCCCCCGCTTCTGGAGATGAAGTCCCCAACCTTTTCGGCGCTTCGCAATTTTAACAACATGCCGCAGAAGAACCGCCGTAGGAAACTCTCTGAAGACAGCCCGCAACCGACAACGGACTACGTACCGCCAAAGTCTTCCCGCTTTCAGTTCTTTTACTGGATCTGTGCTTTCTTTTTTCTGGCCGCATTGCTGCTCCGCGCCGACGTGATCATCGTCTGGCCCGGTGCCGAAGGTTACGCGCTGGACCACGCGCTGAGCAACGATCGTGGCGGCTCCATGCTCTCGTTCCTTTACCATCTGCTCTTCCCGCCGGGAGAAAGCATCGACGACGGCACCCAGGCGGTCTGGCTTTTTCCCCGTCTCCTCTCCGCCGCGGCGGTCCTCGCCACCGGGTTCTTCACCTACCGCTACGCCGGGCGGCTGTTCGGCCGGGAAGCCATCGGCCTGGGGTTGCTCTGCGCCGGCGCTTCGCTCTTTTTGCCCTTCTTCGGCAAAGTGGCCACTCCGGACGGCACGGCGTTGCTCGGTCAGGCGGGGTTCTTCTGGACGATCCTGCTGGCGGGGGCCGACAAGGAAAAAAACCACCTGCTGGCGGCGGGTATCTTTCTTTTGCTGGGGGGCATCGCCGCGCCGCTTTCCACGCTGGTCTTCGGCCTGGCCACCATCATTGCCGCCCGCATGCTGATGGGCGGCGGCAAGCAGTGGCTCACGCTGCTGAGTCTGCTGGCCCTGCCGCTGGTCGTACTCGTGCTGCAGGGCAACCAGGGCGTGCGCGGTTACTGGTTCTGGGGCGGGCAACCGCTGGCTTACGGCCGCTGGCTGCTGTACTGCCTACTGGGCATGGCCCCGCTTGCGGGGTGGCTGCTCGGCGGCGTTCGCGATCTCTTCTTCAAAGTGCGGCGGGGCGATCAGATGAGCCGCTTACTAGCCGCCGGGCTGGTGATCGGCTTCGTGACGCAGTCCCTGGTTTTTCCCCTCCTGCTGGCCCTGATCGCCGGCCGGCAGATGCAGCTCTACTTCCGGGCGGCCAATTATCCGTGGCGCGACTGGGTGCGGGGCGGGGCCACGGTGCACCTCGTGCTGGCCTTCATCGGCGTGGTCCTCGTGCTGGCGCGGGTCAGCATCAGTTTCCCCGGGCCGGGCTTTCGGGCGGCGCTGGGCATGGGCGCCGCTTACTGGATCTTCTCGCTCTTCGGCGTGCTGGGCCTGTACGGAGAACGGCGCGATTTCGCCCTCGGCGGCAGCATCCTGGCGGGTATACTGACGGTGCTCTTTTTTTGGGTCCAAGTGTATCCTTATTACGACGTTCAGCGCAACTGGCCCGAGCGCATCACGAAGGAAATTGACGTTAAACTCCCCACTTACGTCCCCCGTACGGAGGAGTTCAGCAACGCCCTTCCTTACTTCCGCCGGGCGGGTATTCCCGTCACCACCGATTCTTCGGCGGCGGATCTCTTGTTGGTTAACTGGCCGATCACGGACACCCTGAGCACCGCCGGTATCGAGGCTGAGGGGCGGGTGCTGTGGCAGCGGCGGATATTCGGCGTGCGGGCGGCGGAGTAAAGGTCTGATAATAGAGCTTAATCGGGGATTCTCCAGACGCCACCGGTTACCGATCCGTTCATCTCTTCCACCACCACCCGGTCGATGATCTCCAGCCCCCGACGGGCCATACCGGGAAAATCATCCATTCCGTCGGAGGGGAAATTTTGCCGCGTCCGGTGGATCCAGAATTTATCGGAAAGCTTACGACCGAAGGTTTCCTCCACCGCCCGGCGGCCCATGCCGAAGCCGATCAGGCCGCCCCAGGTGGCGGTGGGATTGTCGCTGTCCCAGCCACAAAGGGTACCAATTTTGAGGGTTTCCTTCAGGTCGCCCTCGCCGTAAAAGAGACTGACAAGACTGGCGGCGAAGTTGATACCGGCGGCGAAACAGCCGTTGCAGTATATGTTTCGGCTGGTGATGTCGTAACCATCCTCCTGGTCAACCTGATAGCGTTGGTAGACCTCGTCGCGGCACTGTTCCCAAGGGATGCCGGCCGCGTGGCGGCGGTGCACGAAGTCGTACATCTTAGCGGGGTAACGGTCGTTCCGGAGGTGCTTCCGGGCCCGGGCGGCAAGGGACTGCACGTCCAACCTGCCCTGCACCCGCGCTCCCGCCAAAGCATGCATGATGACGTAAAACTCCGCGACCTCCCGTGCCTCCTCCCGCGCCGAAGTACGGATCGGAAGCTTGGCCATTTTCAGCGCCACGTCGGGCCTGCCTGGGGCAAAGAGGCCGAAGATCTCCGTCGTCAACTGCGCATCGATCATCGCAAAATGCTGATTGTAGCGCGGGTCGCCGGTCAGTGGCGGCAGGGTATCGCCCTTCATCATGTCGAAGGCGCGCTGGTTGCTCACCCACAGGTAATTCTCCTCTTCGGGCCGGATGTGTTTCAGCCAGCCGTCGCGGATCTGCCGGGGACTCAGTAACGGCCCGTGCTGGTGCATCAGGTGCTGGTACATGTACTCAATGTCGGTATCATCATCGGCTCCCCAGACCGTATCCGGAACCAGAAGGATGAAATCGATCACCGGCGAGATCGTGCTGACCGAGTCCCCACTCCAGATGTTCGGCTGGTCGGGGCCGCCCCAGTTGGCGCGGGTATAGAACTTACCGGTTTGAATATCGCCGACTTCGCCGATCTTGTCCATCTCGGTGATCAGCCCCGTCCAGTTGGCGATACATTGGGCGAGCCAGAAGCCTTCGAGGCGGTCCTGGTATTGAGCCCGATCGATAATTGTGCTCCCTGCTTCCGTTTCGGGGGCGCGGCCGCAGGTGCAGAGGAAGAATATCAGACAGCAAAGCAGGTAAGGACGGAGCATATATCCGGGTTTCAGGATTTGTAGCCCGAATGATAAAGTTACATCCGCTACTGTAATGCTTCTTTCTGTCGGCCAAAATAGATTATCGGCCGGGCCTTGCGCCTCGCTATGCCTACGGTGAAGTCGAAAACCGCTAACCCCGCATGGCCGCCGAGCCAATCTGCGCAAGGCTCGGCGGACGGGCTGCTTACTCCCGCACGACCTTGAACGAACGCGATCGTTCTCCGGCCCGAACTTCCAGCAGGTACACACCGGCCGGCAGGTGCGCCAGGCGGAGGGAGGCGTTGCCCCGGTGATTCGTCTTCGCCCTCGCTTCGCGGCCCAGCAGATCGGTGATCCGGCAGGTGTAATGCCCCAGTTCCGTCGTGATCGTAAGCACTTCGGCCACCGGATTGGGGGCGATCTCCACGGGCACGGTGAGCGGCAGCGTAGTACCCGCCGTGAAGCGACTCACGATCGCTACTTCGGGTTGGTCAACATAAAAGCCGTCACCATTGATCCGCCGGTCACTTCTGATCTCGAAGCGCAGCCGGAGGCGCTCGCCAATATACGCGCTCAGATCGATCTCTTCCAGCACCCACGTTTCCTGCAAGCCGTCGTAAACGGGTTCTTCCGGGCTGATCTGGCTGGCCGCGCCGCTGTGCGTAAAACGACCGCACTGCGGCACCCAGTTCACCCCATCGTCGGAAGAAATTTCTACCTGTGCCTGGTCAAAACCGGCTTCAATATCCCAACGGGCGTAAAAGCTAAGAAACGCCCGCTGAATACGGATGTCGGTCAGGTCGATGATGTCGGTGGCCACGGCCCTGGAGACGGCATTATTCGCATAGTTCCCGTTGGGTGAATCCGTCAGGGAGGCGGAGGGAGACGCGGGATGAAAAACATCCGTGGAAATCCCCCAGAAGGAAGTTTCCCACCCAACCAGGTCGTCCAGCGGGTCTTCAAACGCCAATTCCGTTACGCCGAATATTTTGGTGATGCGCTGCCGTTCGGTGACTTCCCCGCTGGTAAGGACCAGGTCGAATACGAGCTCTTCTCCCTGCTCGGCAACGGGGCTGACCGTAACGGGAACACTGCCACTAACCAATTCTCCCCGGGTAAGACCGTCATGAGTGACGGGCTCCCCCACCCCGCTGAGGTTAGCGGAAACGGGCTCCACCCCGACGGTCAGTTCCCCGTCCGTCAGGCCGATCCTGGTCAGGTTGTAGGTAAGATCGAAGTTGCGGTCACTGACGATGGAGGCGGTGGTTTGTTCCACCAGGCCATAATTACCGAGGGCGCGGGCGGCGGTCAGGTTGTGCGTTAGCATTTCCTTCACGATGCCTTCGATCTCATTCCTTGCCGGCCAGAAGACCTCCCCGATCTCGGGCGTCATGGCGAATACTTTTTCGCGGGTGTCGCCGTCGGCCGTCGTCAGCATTCCGTACATGAAGTCGTCGCTGTCGCCCGAGGCCGGGTAAAGGTCTGCGGAAATCTGGTTTACGTAATTGTTGTCGCGCACCATTGCCGCAGAAAGTTGCTCGTAATAGCTGTTGTCCGGGGAGAATTTATCGTAGTCGTAGCCGAAGGGGTAAAGGAGCAGTCCGGCCGCGGTATGGTTGTTGAGGGCGATGCTGAAATTGTGGGTCTCCACGAAGTAGCGCATCGCGCGGCTTTCCGGCTCACTGAAGGGTCTGATGCCCGGCCAGGTTTCGCCGGACCTGGTTGCGGAAACCCCGGTAGTATTCCAGACCTCCTCCCCCTCCGGCGTAACGTAGGAGTAGTTGCGGTTCAGGTCGACGCCGAAGCCGCTCCGACGGTTCTTGCGCCACAATCCACCGCCGTTGGGGTTGATCTGCTCGTTGTACAGGTACCCGTCGGGATTTACGCAGGGGATGAAGTACAGTTCGGAGTTGTCAACGATGCTTTTCACTTCCTCGTTGGTGGTATAGTTTTCGATCAGGTACCACATGTAGAAGATGAGCTGCTGCATGGCGGCGGGTTCGCGGGCGTGATGCAGGGCGTCGTACAGTATCTGGGGTTCGGCGTCGTCGTCGGTAGCCGCATCGTCGGAAATCTTCACCCACTGCTGGTAGTGGCCTTCAAAGGATTTCAGGTCGTTGGTGTCGGCGGGGTTGACGTTGTCGGCACGGGGCGTCATGATGTCGAGTCCGTTAGCCTGGCAGTAGGCGTACATTTCGTCCAATTCGGTCAGCATTTCGCCGTACGTCAGGAAGCCGGCCATGGAACCTTCGTTATAATTGGCGGGCGTTGCAATATCCGCGATGTTGCTTCCGGCGCAGTCCGCATTCTTTCCGCCGGCGGTTACGTAGGCGGGGTGTTGCGGGTCGTTACGATCCACATAGAACCGGGCGACGTTTTTGATGACTACCTCATGCCGGAGTCCAGCCGCTGCTACCGACGCCAGTTCGGCAACGGAGAAGTCCGACTCAAAGTAAACCCCCTTTTTGTGTTTTCCGTGGTCGGTAGCGACACCGAGTTGTTGGAGCCGGAGTAAATCCGCGGGATCGTCGTAGTAGATCCGGGCCCGGTGGTGGGTACCAGACTGGGCGCACAACCCCAGGGTAAAAAAGCACAATAAAAATACAGGGAGGAGATTACGCATTGTCAGAAATTCTGACGCAAAGGTAAGTCAGCCCTGCCGGTCGTAAATTTTATCCATACGGTCATTCCTTACCGCGCCAGCAGCACCTCCACCAGGGCACCCGCTGAAACCCGTCCCTTCCGCCGTACGAAGTCGCGGGGTGTCTCGTCCCCGATCTCGTAGGTGATCCCTTCGGCTCCGAACTGGGTACGGAACCAGCTGGCCGAGGTAGGCTTACCGATCACGCCGGGAGATTCGTTGATCTTGAAGTCCCCCCCGATGCCCGCCTCGATGGCCGCCAGCCAAGCGTCCTTGAAACCGGGCAAGGCCGTGGGGGGTTCCATGTCGTCCGGGTGGGTGTAGTACACATCCTTCCACGTCGAGTGAAAATCCATACCCAGGACGACCGGGCTGCCGGTGGCCTTTACGTGGGCGACGATGCCGTTGGCGACCTGATCGGCTTCGGGTTGGTTGTACCTGGCCCAGTCGCGGTTGCTGTCGATGCCGCCGGCCGTGTGCCGCCAGTGGCCGAGGTCGACCCCGTCGGGGTTCAGCAGGGGGTAAACGAGGAACTGATATTTAGTCAGCAGTTCGTCGCGGCGGGGATGTTCCAGCAGCCCGTCGAGAAAAGCCTGAAGACAGAGAAAACCCGTTACCTCCGGCGGGTGCTGGCGGCTCAGCAACACGATCGTAGGCCGTTGATCGGCGGAGGAACTACGAATACCGAAGGCCGGCATCTCCCGGCCGAGCTTGCTTTTACCCCCCGGAAATGGTTTTACGACGGCGTGCCGCCGGGCCAGGGTCGCCTGCCACTCCCTTACGTCGGTAGCGTTAATAATCTCCTGCCCCGCCAAATAAACGGGTTGCCCGGCGGTAAGCTTCAGGCGAATATCGGCGTAGTTTTTGGTGGTGGCGTCGTGCACGGCGGCACTGTCTACGCGCACCCAGGTTTTACGGTCCGTACTCACCTTTGGGAAGTAGCGGTGGTTAACTCCCTTGCCGTACTGCAGGCGCACGGTCAGGGTCTGGTCGCGCTCCGGCGTCAGGCGCAAGGCGTACCAGGGGCTGGGGTTGATGGGTTCGTTCTCGGGTTCGATCCCAATCACGAGCAGGGTATCGTCCTGAAGTTTTGCGGAATTCATACGGGCGCCGTCAAATTCATTATCGGCCCGGAGGCCGAGTACGGGAAAATCGTAGGTTTTCTTTTCCTGGAAAGTGATGTCCCTGGTGCGGGTGTCCACCGGAGTCGGAAATTTGTAGTGGGTGGCTCCTCGGTTACAGGCGGTGAGGGCCAGCAAGAGGATAAACGGTAGATAGCGTTGTATTTTCATGGTCTTTAGCGCTTGTTTGGTGTCCCGTTATTGGCAGGAGGGGTGTAAGGTAAGTTAGCGTCCGGGAAAGTCGCAAGCAGCGGTCTCTGACCGCGAGTAAATGTTTACGGTCAAAGCCGCCTCACGGCAACAACCGTGCCCGGAGAACGCGGAAGCCGGATGGAAAACAAGCCGTAACTTTGCCCGCCAAAATTGAAATTCATGCCCGCACCCCGCCATTATAAAGTAAAGGAAGCCTTCTACACCCTCCAAGGCGAAGGTGCTCAGGCCGGCCGGGCGGCCGTCTTCCTGCGCTTCACGGGATGCAACCTGTGGAGCGGGCGCGAGGAGGACCGCCACACCGCCGTCTGCCGCTTCTGCGACACCGACTTCGTGGGCACCAACGGCACCAACGGCGGCCGCTACACCCGCGCGGAATGTGCCGACCTGGTTCAATCCCTATGGCCCGGCGGGGGTGCCCCCTACGTCGTCTGCACCGGTGGAGAACCCTTGCTTCAGCTCGACGAGCCACTCGTAACCGCCCTCCAAAAACGTGGTTTTGAGGTGGCGGTAGAAACCAACGGCACCCTGCCCGTTCCCGCCGGCATCGACTGGGTCTGCGTGAGCCCCAAGGCGGCGGCCGGGCTCGTTGTCCGCGGCGGAGACGAACTGAAGCTGGTCTTTCCACAATCCGAGCCCGAGGCCCGGCCGGAGCGCTTTACCCACCTCCGTTTCAGGCACTTTTTTCTGCAACCCAGAGACGAGGACGGCAAGGACCATACACCCGCAACGGCGGCCTACTGTATGGCACATCCGCAGTGGCGAGTGAGCTTGCAGACGCACAAGATCATGGGGATCGAATAGTTTAGTATCAGTATTCAGGTGAAAATTCAGTAGCTACGACACGACTTCGCTAAAGCGCAGTCCACTTTTCGCTCCCCTTACTGTTCTGCACCACCTTTTCTACGAACAGCATACCGCGCAGGCCGTCCTTTACGGTGGGGAAATCGCGCTCGAGTTTGGAGGGCTTGGTACCGGCCAGGCGGTGTTGTACGCAGGCGGCGAAGTTTTTGTAGATATTGGCGAAGGCCTCCAGGTAACCTTCTGGGTGACCGGCGGGGATGCGGAAAGCATGGTTGGCCGCATCAGAGAGATTGCCGACACCGGTACGGTAGTGCGTGCTGGGCCCTTCGAGCTGTTTTACGATCAGGGTATTGGGGCGCATCTGGTGCCACTCCAGACCACCGGTTTCGCCGTAGACGCGGATGTTGAGGCTGTTTTCCTCCCCGACGCAGATTTGGGAGCAGTGCAGCACACCGCGCGCGCCTTTTTCGAGGCGCAAGAGGATGTTGGCGTCATCGTCGAGGCGGCGCCCCTCGACGAAGGTGGTCAGCTCGGCGCAGACCTCGGTGATTTTGAGGCCGGTGACGTATTCGGCGAGGTTCTCGGCGTGGGTGCCGATGTCGCCCATCGCACCGCCGAGGCCGGATTTGGCGGGGTCGACGCGCCAGCCAGCCTGCTTGTGGTCGGTGTCTTCCACGCGGGTGGCAAGCCACCCCTGGGGATATTCAACGATGACCTTGCGGACCTTGCCGATGCGCCTGTTTTTGATCATGGCGCGGGCCTGCTTCACCATCGGGTAGCCCGTATAGTTGTGGGTGAGGGCGAAGATGAGGCCGGTTGCTTCCACCAGGTCAACAAGCATGCGGGCCTCCGCTACGCTGAAGGTGACGGGCTTGTCGCAGACCACGTGGAATCCGTTTTCGAGGGCCATTTTGGCAGGGCCGAAGTGAACGTGGTTGGGGGTTACGATGGAAATAAAATCCATTCGCTCACCCGGGGGCAGTTCCTTTTCGGCCATGATCATTTCCTCGTAGCTGCCGTACACACGGTTGGCGGGAAGGTAAAAATCTTCTCCGCTCAGGCGGCTTTTTTCGGGGTTGGAGCTGAACGCCCCGCAGACGAGTTCGATCTGTTGGTCGATGGCGGCGGCAATCCGATGAACGCCACCGATGAAGGCGCCGCGGCCTCCACCAACCATTCCCATTCTAATTTTTCTAGGCATGTTTTGCTTTCTTTTGATCGTGGTGCGATAATACGATAATCGCGGCGTATTCAGAAAAATACGGGCGGGGACGCGGGTGCAGGGAAGGGTTTTTAAAGCAATGTTTAACGGGGAAGGTTATGAGGGGAGGTGCCGGGACGCACTCACCGGTCTAAGCCAGTACCGCCTTATGAAAGGCTGCGAGCAGTGCCCCATAAGGAGGTTGCGTCGGGATCTTCGATCCTGAGGAGAGTTTGCGGTGCGTGACAAAGATGCCCTTGAACCAGTTTTTGCACCTGCGGCCCCGCCCGAATACGCTCTTCCCCTTTATCCGGCGGGCTGCGTTAAAATCGGTTTATTGGGATGAATGCGACCTATTTCCTTATGCCCGGTGTGCGAAACCGGTAGCCGGGATGGCCGCACGGAACTTCCCCGCCGGATAAGCGTTGTAAACGAAAAGCGATAACATTACCGTTACGACAACTATTTTAAAACCGATGAAAAATAAACCTCCGCTTGCGGAATTGCTCATCGTTATCGCGATAAAACCGTTGCGGTGACGTTGCATTCGTCGCTCCGTTTTCATCAGTACCCAGATCGCTTGTTTTAAAGATCAGGAAGTTACTATTTTTACCGCCCAATAGCCACCGATTTACCAGCATTTTACCCATGGAACTTTACGATATTAACCGCGTTGCCCTCCTCATTTCACCCAGTCAGGCCCTATTGAAATGGGCCATCAGCGAAGAACCGACCCTGGCCGAAGACGTCGATATCGATGATCCTTCCGACCTGAGCAGCGTCTATCTCCTCCCCGATTTTGAAGACATCGAAGAAGCCGACGAATGGCTGGAAGACAATTTCCTGCCCATCCTCGAAACCCTCCTGGAAGAATGGATCCCCGACGACAGCTGGCCCGACAAACTGGAATACACCCATTTGGAAAAATACGCGGATTTCTCGTTCAGCAACATCGTGATCGATACGGTTGATTCATCTTATGATGAAGAGTGAAGGATTGAAAACAAGCGATTAGGAACCAGGTAAACAGGAATTGCGAATCATATCCTCCGATTTTCAATTGCCGGCCTTTAACGCTCTATTTCCTGTTTTCCCCTTACCTGACTCCCCAGCCTGACACCCTGTTTACAACTACTCCCACCTTGCGCTACCAGACCCCCTCTCCGTCAATTGCCGCCCTCGTCAACCTGAAACCCGACCCCCTGATGCTTTTCGGCCCGGAGCGCCACCTGATCCTGCTGGCCGACCGCCCGAGTTACCCCTCCATCGAAGAACTGCGTGAACCGAAACTGAAACTCGCCGGCCGCCAGATCAACCCCGACACCTACACGCCGTACGGCCACCGGGGCTACCGGATGCCGCGGCTGCGCAACCTTACGACCGGCGAAGTGCGCCCCCTGCGGGGATTGCCCGCCGGGGCGACCTTCCGTTCCTTCGGCTGGTCGCCCAACGGCACCCGCATCGGATTTTGTCTGAATACGCCGACCGGCCTCCAGTTGTGGAGCTGCCCGGCGGATACTCTGGAATGTCAGCCACTCGGCGCGGCCGACATCAACAACAGCCTCGGCGGACTGCCCTACGAGTTCGTCACCGACGACCGGGTAATCGTGAAACGCCGCATTGCCGGGGCCGAACGCCCCCCCGATGAAGCTCCCGTTTTCGGCCCCACCGTGCAGGACACCAGCGGGCAGGAGGGGCGCAATCGCACCTATACGAACCTGCTGCAAACCCGGCACGATGTCGACGTTTTCCGCCACTACGCCCAGGCCCAGCTCTGGCTGGCCGACTGGACGACCGGCAAGCAGGAGCCCTGGGGCGAGCCCGGCATCATCTCCGTCTTAGCCTCCAGCCCCGATAAGCAGTACTACCTCACCACCCGGGTGACGGAGCCCTTCAGTTTTAACGTTCCTTACGAGAAGTTTGCCGACGAGGTCTCCGTTCTTGATGCTGAAGGTCAATCGCTGGCCGTACTCGAAACCCGCCCCGCCCAGGAGCACCTTCCCGCCCCCTTCGACTCCGTGATCACCGAGCGCCGCCGCTTCACCTGGCGCAGCGATCACCCCGCCCAGCTCTACTGGACGCAGGCCCAGGACGGCGGGGACCCGCGCAACGAGGCCGAGCACCGCGACCAGCTTTTCTACCTCGAGCCACCTTTCAACGGCGCGCCGACACCCAGCGCCAAGATGCCCCTCCGCTACGGTGCGCTCCGCTGGGGCCGGGGCGACCTGGCCCTGCTCATTGACTGGAGCTACAAAGAACGCCGCCAGGTGACCCGTCGGTGGTGGCCCGACGAACCCGAACGCACCCCCGTGGTGATGTACGACCACCAGTGGGAAGACGAATACGCTGACCCGGGCAACTTCCAGGTAATCACCAAACGCGACGACCACACCGTATTGCTAACCCGTGCGGGAGGCACCCGGATGGTCCTGCTCGGCAATGGACACGGGCCGGACGGCAGCCGTCCGTTCATCGACAGCTACGAGATCGCGACGGGCAAGACCGAACGCTTGTGGCAATCCGCCCCACCCTGGTTCGAGCGGCCGCTTTTCTTCCTCGACGAGCACCCCGACTGGTTCATCATGGCCCGCGAGCAGAAAACGGAACGGCCCAACTACCTGCTCCGCAACCTGGTGACCGGCGAAGAAGCACCCCTGACCGACTTCGACCACCCCTACCCCCAGCTGCGTGACGCGAAGCTGGAAAAGGTGAAATACGCGCGGGAAGACGGCGTTCAGCTCTCCGGCGACCTGCATACGCCGCAGGACTTCGCTGCCGGCAAAAGCGAGCCCCTACCCGTACTCATGTGGGCCTACCCCCAGGAATTCAAGGACGCCGAGAAGGCGGGGCAGGTGACGACGAGTGAGCACCAGTTCACCCGCATCTCTCCGCTGAGCCCCCTACCCTTCCTCGCCGCCGGCTTCGCCATTTTCGACGACTTTGCCATGCCGATCGTCGGGGAGGGCGACGATGAGCCGAACGAAACCTTCATCGAGCAGGTGCAACTCAACGCTCAGGCCGCCGTAACCAAACTCATCGAAATGGGCGTAGCCGACCCCGCCCGCATTTACGTAGGCGGTCACAGCTACGGGGCTTTTATGACCGCTCACCTGCTGGCCCACACCGATCTGTTCGCCGGTGGCATCGCCCGCTCCGGTGCGTACAACCGTACGCTGACGCCCTTCGGCTTCCAGGCCGAGGAACGTTCTTTCTGGGAGGTGCCGGAGACGTACATCAAGCTCTCGCCCTTTGTGCACGCCGATAAGATCGATGCGCCCTTGCTGCTTATTCATGGGGAGGAGGATGCTAATTCCGGTACTTACCCGGTGCAATCTAAGCGGCTTTTTGCAGCACTTAATTCACTTGGTAAGACGGCTCGGCTTTGTTTACTGCCTTATGAGGACCACTCTTACGCTGCTGAAGAATCGATTTTACATATGCTTTGGGAGATGGAGGGGTGGATGGGGGAACTAGTCAAATAATCACGTTATCAAATAGTGCGGGCACGACTATTTGACTAAGTGACTATTTGACTAATTAGGGCGCGGCCGCAGGATGCGATGAAGGTTGGAAGGCCAGGCCAGATTGCTCGAACACCCATGACAATCGCAAGACCCTCTCAGTCCGAAGGACCTCATATCCCAGGCTGTGGCTTTAGCCGTAGTAACGCCAGACCTTGTGATTCCCCAGTTCGACAATCATAAACCAATCAGGATTCCGAGGCATTTATATTACTTTAGCCGAAAGGTTAAAGCCCTAACCAAAAGTAAGCTTTCGGAAACGGCCCCCACCACCACCCATAAACTACACCAAGATGAACAAACCCAACGGAGCTTAAGTCTTCGATTGGTGCCATAACTTCCGGAGCCGGCGTAAAGAAAAAAGCCTTCGTAAATATTTGTCTTGAATATCTTCACGGGGAAACACCGTCAAGACTGATCGTAGACCTGATGATCAACAACAAATACCTGGCCGAAACGGTGATTCTTTTCGGCAAACGCCTGCGGGAGGTAAAAGACGACGACGACGAAACAGCGTGGCTAATCGACGGTATATACCGGCACTACGTAGTCAACACCAAGGGACCGATCCCGACCTACGAAACGGACGTAACGGCTGCGGATACCGATGATGCTTTAGACGTCTTCGAGGAAGCAACCGTATACGCGAAAATAATCAACGCCGGCGGAAGCAGAGCTACAGACGGGACCTCACTACTGAACATCAACGGAAAGCAAATCCCCTGCCCGTCATGGGGCGTATTGCCGGGATGGAGCCCCGCCTACTCGCTGCGCCAGGTCGGGCCGGTCATCAATAAAGTTCGGTATGGTCGGGATGATGTTATTCCTTCCTCCCTCATTGGCTTTGCCGAAGATGCGGCCGGGTTTACGCTGGAAAATGCTTTGGTCCTGGCCGATTTTTCCCAGCGTGCTTACCTGAATTCCGTCTTTGTCGAATCCCGACTGGCGGGGTGGGGCTGTGGTTCCTTTACCAGGATCGAGGACGAAAAGTCCGACTCCCAGTCTTTGGTAGAGACGAAGGACGGGCACGCCATCGTCCGTTTCCGGGGTACCGGTAGCGGGCGCGACCGGATTACGGACCTTAAGCTACGCAAAGCCGGCTCCACCGACGGCAATGGGCGGGTACACCGTGGGTTCGAAGGGGCGCTGGACGGCGTCTGGGGGGGCATCGTTTCCGAGCTGGAAAAACTGGAGAATAACGTGAGGATCTTCTTTATTGGCCACAGCCCAAGCGCGACCCTGGCCCAACTGGCGGCTTACCGCCGGGCGACCTCCCACCCCGATCAGGTAGCGGGCGTATACGTGTACGGATCGCCCCGGGTGGGTATCGGGGATATTAAACGGGCTTATAATGACCTGCTCAAAGGCATAAGCTACTTGTTTATCAACAATACCGACATCGCTCCCAAAGTGCCGCCTCGATTGCTGGGCTATCGCCACGTGGGCAATCTGCCCAATCACTTCGACGAAGGCCATAGGTTGTCCACCCCAGAAGAGGAGGGCTCGTTTGAAGATTTTGCGGAAGTGGAGCGGATCGAAGAATTACCCCCGGAACTTCAGGTAACGGTGCGAAGAGAGCTGGAAGATGCCCAACATATGGTTGCAGCTACGACTGAGTTTTTAGAGACCGGGCCGGAAGACCTGGAGCCGGTGTCTTATGCGACAAACTTCGAAGCAGGCCTCGTGGATGACCATGGCATGGAGCAGTACCCGTTTAAATTTGGTTGCGCCATAGTCGACGGGAAATTTCAGCGGATCCGGGAGGAATTTACCACCCGTTCTTAACGAAAAGTTAAGGTAGCGGCCAGGGCAAACGTCTTTGGTTTCGTCCACCGTCTGCCCCGTCAAATAATCCAATGAACCATGAAACAGTTATTTTTTTGCCTCCTGCTCCTCCCACTGCTCACCGCCTGTATGGATGATGACGACAACGCCACCCCCTCCGAGTGCGGCGAGCCCATCAACATCACCGATACCACCGACGCGCCCATCGGAGACGGTTTCCACCTCAACGACCACCAGCTCACCGGTACCTGCCTGAGCCTGACGGTAACCGCCACCGGCTGCAACGACGACGAATGGACGGCCGAATTACGCACCGACGGATCAATCGCGGAAAGCCTACCCACCCAATCTCACGCCCGCATGCTTCTTAACCGAAGCATAGACGGTGGAGGCGTCATCTGTCAGGCCTTGGCCACCAAAACCTTCTACTTCGATCTCGATCCCTATCTGGCTATTTCACTGCCAAGCCGGTTAACGGTGGAGGGCCCGGATTCTACCTTGTTCGTGGTCCTTGTGGAGTAACTCCCCGCATTGTTCCCGAAGATTTTATCTCTGCATCCCGCGGCCGCGCCGTATTAGTCACGTAGTCGTACCCGCACTGTTTGACTACGTGACTATTTGACTATCAACCCGCTCAATCTTACCCACCAAAAACAGGTAGCAGCAAAAGCCCAGAAAGGCCACGAATGCAATATAAAACAGCGCCGGCGAAAAGTCTTCACCATCGATCAGGTAGCCGATCACGATCGGCGTCACTACCCCGGCCAGGCCGCCGATGAAGTTGAAGACCCCACCCACCAGGCCGATCAGCCGTTTCGGAGCCAGCAGCGAGACGAAAACCCAGGCGATGGAAGCTAACCCGTTACCGAAAAAGGCCACGGCCAGGAAGAAAATGACCATGGAAGTACTATCGGTATAATTGGCTCCCACGATGGCGATGGAAAGCAACATACCCACCAGAATCGGCCCTTTTCGCGACCATTCCGCAGAGACGCCCCGGCGCACCATATAATCGGAGCTGAAGCCCGCTAGCAGTACCCCACAAAAGGCCGCGATGTAGGGAATCATAGAGGCGAACCCCGCGTCGAGAAAGTCCATTCCCCGGTACTTGACCAGGTAGGTTGGGAACCAGGTGAGGAAGAACATGAAGAGCGTGCCCAGGCAAAACTGCCCCAGGTAAATGCCCCATAGTTTGGGGTGGCGAAAAGCCTCCGCCAGATCAGATAAGCTAAATGTTACCTCCCCTTTATCCTTGCCTTTATTATCCTGAGCTATGATGCCACCTCCTGCCTCAATGTAAGCCAATTCTTCTTTGCTGACGCTTTCATGACGCTGCGGATCGCGGTAGAAAAGATACCAGACAGCAGCCCAGCCAATGCCCAAAACCCCCGAAACGATCAGCAGCCCGCGCCAGCCATAAGCATCCTGAATGAGATAAAGTACCGGCGTGAGGAACGCCAGGCCGATGAATTGCCCGGAGGTATAAATAGCAATCGCCGAAGCACGCTCCTTCTCCGGAAACCAACTCGTCACGATCTTATTGTTCGTCGGGTAAGACGGTGCCTCGAAAACGCCGATGGCGGCCCGCAGACCGATGAGTGCTCCGAGACTACTCACCAGTCCCTGTAGCAGCGTAGCGATCGACCACAGAAAAAGGATCACCGGATACAGCAGCCGTGCCCGAAAGTGATCGGCCATGATCCCGCCGGGAATTTGCAGCGTCGAATACGTCCAGGCGAAGGCACTGAAAATGATTCCCATCTGTACGTCGGTGACGTTGAGGTCGGCCTGGATGCCAATGGCGGCTACCGAGATGTTCGTCCGGTCGAGGTAATTGATGACTACCGTGATGAAGACAAGGGTCAGAATGTTGTAACGTTTGTGTGTCAACTTGGAAGGATTTAGTATGCATAACTCAGAGATCAACCGTTCGAAGTCTGAATCCTCGTCGCTGAATTCCGACTTCTTAAAAACTACCACTCCGTCACCGATCCGTCCGGATTCCGCCAGATCGGGCTTTTCCAGTTGTGGCCGATCTTTGCCCCTTCCCGTACCTTGTCTTCGTCTATCTCGATGCCGAGCCCGGGTTTGGTCATCAGCGGCACGTAGCCGTCTTTCAGACCGAAGCCGTCGGGGTCTTTAAGGTAGTCCACCAGGTCTGCCCCGACGTTGTAATGGATGCCGAGGCTCGTTTCCTGGATCAGGGCGTTGATGCAGTTGAAGTCAATCTGCAAGGCGGCGGCCAGGCTGATCGGCCCCAACGGACAGTGCGGCGCAATAGCCACGTCGTAGGCCTCAGCCATGGTGGCAATCTTTTTCACTTCCGTAATACCACCCGCGTGGCTGAGGTCCGGCTGTACAATGTCGACCGAGCCCTGCTCCAGCACCCGCTTGAAATCCCAACGGGAATACATCCGCTCCCCCTGGGCGATGGGCGTCGAGGTATAGTCCGACAGCGATTTAAGGGCGTCGTTGTTCTCGGTCAGCACCAGTTCTTCGAGGAAGTAAGGATTATAGGGTTCCAGGGCCTTGGCGATGGCTTTGGCCTGCCCTTTATGAACGCGGCCGTGAAGATCAACCCCCACCGCGATGTCGTCGCCAACTACTTCCCGGACGACGCGCATCTTTTCGGCGGCCTTCTTGACCTTGGCCGGCGAATCGATCCATTCCATTTGCTCCACCACGTTCATCTTTACGGCTTTGAAGTCGTTGTCCATCCGCCACCGGGCGGTCTTGGCCAGTTCCTCCAGCGTTTCACCGTGAACCCAGCCGTAGATTTTCACCTTGTCGCGTACCGCCCCGCCGAGGAGCTCGTAGACCGGTACGCCGAGAGCCTTCCCCTTAATGTCCCACATCGCCTGATCGATACCGGACAGGGCACTCATCAGTACGGGGCCGCCCCGGTAAAACCCGCCCCGGTAGATCATCTGCCAGAAGTCCTCGATCTTGTTGGCCGGGTGGCCGACGATGAGCTCTTCGATTTCCCTTATGCAGGCTTCGACCGTCGCCGCGCGGCCTTCGACAACGGGTTCTCCCCAACCGACAATGCCCGAGGCCGTAGTAAGTTTGAGGAATAGCCAGCGGGGTGGCACTTTGAATAACGCTACTTTGGTGATGGTAAGGTCTTGCATGATTCGGTTCTAATTGTGCACGAAATGTAGTATTTGGTGTACAAAGACGCGTTCGGTATGGCTCACTGTGGTACGATCCTGCCCATATCAAGTAACAAAACGAAAGCCCCGCCACTCGGATTGAGTAGCGGGGATTTCTGTTCGGCGGTCTTAGGCGGGCTAAGCAATTCGCGTTAACGAACAATAACCATCTTTCGGCTGGCAGTAATGTCGCCAGAAGTAAGCGTGTAAGTAAATACACCAGCAGCAAGCTTTTCCAGCTCCACCTGGTTCAGGCCAGCAACTGCGTCCACCTCGCGGGAAGGGATCAGACGGCCGGCAACATCCCGAACGATCAGCATTGCCGTTCCGGCCTCCGCCAGTTCAAAGCGGATGCTGGTGACGTCCTTCACGGGGTTGGTCGTGTTCTGATACAGTGCGTTTTCGGGCGCGGCCGCAGGTGCAGAAAAAGCCATTTAGAGGGCATTGCTCATTCCGTTCATCGCTACACCCTTACGTACCGTGATGGCATCGCTCAGGGTGATCATCTCGCTCAGCAGACCCGCCTCGGTAGCGCGTACTTCCAGCGTCAGGCTCGCCTCGCTGCGCAGCGCGGCGGCAATCAGGCCCTCGGCGGCGCGGTTCAGGTTCAGACCGCCCTCACCGGCGTAGTCGGCGGAGACCAGCTCCAGGCCGGCGGCCAGTTCGATCGTGCCCTGGAATCCCGCCAGGTGAGCTCCGTCCAGTACCACGGTGTGGGTCTGGCCGGCCTCCAGGCTGGCGTCATCGGCGTTCAGCGTCTGGGCGCTACGGCCGTTGTTGCTTACCAGGTCA
>Ga0114952_1000289_pt1 | contig 58940 bp, 53 predicted proteins | sample SidtaG_2_FD_87303 | JGI IMG/M metagenome (GOLD analysis project Ga0114952, IMG submission 87303) | Marine algal microbial communities from Sidmouth, United Kingdom - Sidmouth_Asex2 metaG | ecosystem: Host-associated > Algae > Red algae > Unclassified | place: Sidmouth, United Kingdom | collected...
ATTTACAAATTAAGAATAGAATTTAATTGCAATCTACAAATAACATAATCGCACTTAGTACAGCAGCTGGAGCTGGTGCCATTGCTGTCATTAGACTTTCTGGTCCTGAGGTGATCACCATCGTGGATAAGTTTTTCTTCGGAAAAAATCTGACCAAAGTTGAGGGCCACACCGTTCACTATGGCAAGATAAAAGACGAGTCAGGCAAGATGATCGATGAGTGCATGGCAACTGTTTTTCGTGCACCTAGATCTTATACAAGAGAAAATTCTGTTGAGTTGTCTTGCCACGGTTCTACATACATCGTCAAGGAAGTGATCGCTTTATTTTTGAGAAATGGAGTCAGTCATGCAAAAGCAGGCGAATTCACAATGCGTGCATTTATGAACGGTCAGCTTGATCTTTCACAGGCCGAGGCGGTTGCGGATTTAATTGCTTCGGACTCTGAGATGTCACACCAATTAGCTCTGCAGCAGATGCGTGGAGGATTTTCTGATGAGATCAAATCTTTGAGAGATCGATTGATAAAGTTTGCAAGTTTGCTTGAGCTAGAACTGGATTTTGGAGAAGAGGATGTTGAATTTGCAGACAGGACTCATCTTCAAAATTTAGTAGATGAGATCAGTGGAGTGATTCAAGAATTGATAAATTCTTTTCATCTAGGAAATGTTTTGAAAAACGGTGTTTCAACGGTTATCGCTGGAAAACCGAATGCAGGAAAATCAACTTTGCTTAATGCCCTATTGAATGAAGAACGTGCCATCGTTTCCAAAATTGCTGGAACTACGCGAGATACCATTGAAGAAGTCTTGAATATAAATGGAGTCCAATACAGACTCATCGATACCGCAGGCCTTAGAGACTCTTCTGATCATATTGAATCCATAGGCGTAGCCCGGGCTTTTGAAAAAATTGAAACGGCAGCGATCTTGCTTTATGTTTTTGACATCATCGCTACGGAACCTGCACAATTGGAAAAACAGTTATACCAGACTTTGCAAAACATCAAGTCAAAGTCAAAACCTAAGCTACTCGTTGTTGCAAATAAAATGGATCTAAATCCGTACACAAAACCAGAAGATTACTTCATTGGTCATTTGGTAGATGAATCAAATTTTATTACTTGTTCTGCCATCAATCAGATGAATATAGATTTCTTAAAAGAAAAGTTATATGGGATCGTTGTGGAAGATCCTTCTTTGTTGGATAAAACTATAGTCAGTAGCAGTAGACATATTTCTGCGCTCAATGATGCCAAACAAAGTTTGGAAGAAGTATCTTCTGCCATGTCAAATAATGTAAGCTCAGACTTGGTTGCCTTAGATATTAGAAGAGCACTCCACCATTTAGGTTTGATCACTGGTGAGATCTCTACCGATGATCTGTTGGATAGTATTTTTAGGGATTTTTGTATTGGGAAGTAGGCTGCACAAATCGTTCTTAAGTATCTTTGATAAACCCTTCTTTCAAATGTTTGATCATTTCTCTCTTGGATTCAATAGTTTCAATTTCTGAATCTTGAATCATTAGAGACAAAATTGGACTTGTTTCATTTATCGCATCGTTCATTATTTTTGTCAATCTTGTTTCTAATTTCTTATTCTCTTTAGTGAGGATTTTCATTTCTCTGCCTAAAACTATTATGCCAATATCTTTTTGCTGTAAATTTTCGTTACCGTATAAATCATTGTGATTTTCCCAAATATAATCAGTTTCAATATCAGGATAATAATTACAGATCGAATTTATATCATTTACATCTTTAGTTCTCTGGTCAGGTCTATCATCGTAAGCAATGAGTTTCAATATCATGATAGCAGGAATCGAACATGTTTTATAAATTTCTTCTCCTATCGTTGTTTCAACAATTCCTAGCTCAAAAGCTTCCTTAAACCCATCTAATTTTAAACTTGTCATTCCTTTTCCTTCTATCATTACTTCACCATCTTTTTCTATTTCGCCAAATGGAAGTAGATCAATTTGCTTTCCATCCTTTGTCTTTAGACAAAACGGGTTTTCTTTGCTTTTTGCATAATCGAACTTTTCTATTAGTAATTCTAATAGTTGGTTGTATTGTTTTTCGTCTGAAATATATACTCCAAAATCTATATCTTTAGTACCTTCTGAAAGTTTATCATTCGATACAAACCATATATTTCTTGCAATTGCTCCTACTATAAAGAAATCAATTTCTAATTCCTTACAAGATTCACTTATTTGAATAAATACTTCTTTTATGCCATCAATTTCAAGAGCATCATAACTTATCTTGGACATGTTCTTTGTAAATTTTCTGTGCTGTTTCTAAATATCTTGGATTTGTGTTGTTTAATAGATCAGCATAAATTATCATTGGGTCCACCGTATTGTCAGTATTCTCGTCTTGAACCTCCCAAAATGTTTCTGTTAAGGTAATCTCCCCTTCATTATCCGGAATTATTTTTATTTGGTTTATTACTTCTTGAAATTCCAAACCAGTATAGATTTCAATTTTATCAGCTATTAGATACTCCGTTAGTATTTCTGCTGCATTTGGGCCTCCCCATAATGTTCTAAGTGGTAATTTTACATTCCTCCAATTTTTATTTTTCTTTAACCATTTATATCTTTTAGTTTTAAGTTTTGGCTTCAAATTTCTATTGTACTCTTTAACCCATTCTTCAAATAATTCATTTCTTTTCAGAAATTTGTACGTTCTATTTTTAACTTGAACTATATACTTTTCTTTCAACAAGTCTTTCAACACATTTCCTACTGTAGCGATTGTTACTTTAGCTTTTTTACCTATAAATCTATATGGCTTGTTTATATATTCTGGATGCTTTAAAAACTGGTAGATCACTTTTAAACCTGCTTTATTAAAGGCTTTAGTATGTGTTTTAAGTTTTTTCCTATTTGTTTTATCAGTTTGAATATAGATATAGAGGTGTTGATTATTTAAAAACATGTTTCCCGCAGTATCTACATACGGGATGTTATTTAATCTTAATAATTCTTTTGCGGTAGGAGTTATGTAGTCAACTAAATATATTGTTGGATTCTTCTGATCATTTTGATCCAATATTCTCGGAACTTGATCTGGAACTATTTTCCTTTTTACTTCAACTAAATATAATATTTCCGTATTACCTTGTTTTATTACAATTTCGGCGTCAACGAATTTGTTCTTATTGTACATTTCGGCTTTTGTTATTTTACACTCAATGCCAATTAACTCGTCTATTTTTTTTGTCGCTATTTTAAATATCTCTTCTTCCATGTATGCAAATATACAATGTATGTTCCGAACATACAAGTGTGTTTATCATACAAATCTAAATCAAAGGAAGATTGGCGTATTAAAGAATAGTTGACAAATATGTCCCTTATTTGTATCTCGTATGCGTAAGATTCTGATAATCAACATTAATTACTTTCTGTAGTGGGAAGTAATAATGTATTAACAGATTCTACACTTAATTTTCCCTTTGTCACCTGAATGTTTAATTCTGAAACACATGCTCTATGTTCGAGGTATTATTTAGCAGAAGGTATTTTTACAAATAAAAATACTGAAATGAACCATTGTATTTATTTGATCAAAAGTTCAAATGGCTATGCTCTTGTATACCCCCGTCGATTAATATTTTCAGCAATGAAGCCTTGAAATAGGAATGGTTAAGAAAAATTGGTTGAAGGTGAACAAAATAAAAGGCCGGCCCAATTTATGAGCCTGCCTCCTAAATAATATCTACCTAAAAACCCTATCTTTTTGAATTTTGACCGATTTAAACAAGCCCTTGCGATTCAAGTATACCTACATGCTCTTGCACGATAGCTGCAAGTCTATCATCTACTACCACATTTCTTGGGCTTGAAATGAAAGGAAGCTCCGGAGTAGTCAATCCAATGATACAAATTTGTTCGGAACCTCTCCATACGATTTTGTGGGACGCAATTCTTCCAACATCTTTTAGTGCTTGCAAACTAGGTTCTGCAGTGAAGTCCAAATTAGCGCTCAAGAAAGTATTTCCTCCATCGGTATCCAAGATCAATCTTTCTAAGACATCAGGCCCAAAATCGGTAAAATATTGCCAGGCTTCTACGGATAATTTAATATGGTATTACCTTTTAGCATTGCTCCAAATCCAAATTGTGATCATCTTATGATATTGATGAATGAAAATAGCTCCCTTGAAGTTTATGAGTTAGTTGTTTATGCTGCAACTGGTCAATTAGTGTATCGAGACACGGACCTTGAACCAGTAAGTGAAATTATCAATAAAAGTAAGTATGGAGCAGGATTTTATTTTTTGGAATTAAAGAACAAAAAAGGGAAGGCGATCAACAATAAAATTTATAAAAGGATAATTTCCTAGTTGAGGGAACCAACTAAGGAGTTTGTTTATAATTAGGATATAATTTAAAAAAATGCATTCAATACTAATCATAAAGAAGAAGGTCCATATCAAACTTAAACGCAAGTTGAGCTAGTTCACCATTGATTTTAGTCAAAAAAGCTAGACAAGCGTTAAGTTTGTCGAGGTTTTTTTATGCCTCAAAGTCATTCCCTCGTAGCAAAATGTGGTCTTGTATCGGTCTTTTAAAGCGAATAAAAAAGGGTTCGACTCCCATTGGGGGAACAATAATATTAAAAAATAAATATTGTGAGAAACAATGATATTTCTGTTGTTGCGTTCCGCACTTTTTGAAAGCTTTACGGCAATAGTGTGTTGGATATGGTGTATAAATCTTGATTTCAATAAAACAAATAATATTCTTATTCTGTTTTATTATAAAATAGCCATAAATAGGGGATTCTGTAATAAGAGGAGAAATAATATTTTTAAAAGGTTTGTTTTTGGGTTATAAAATGTTTACCTTTTGGAAAATTACCAATCAAAAGGAATGATATTTCATCACTTATAAAATTTAAAATATATGGACAAACCCGTGATCAAGCCTGGATACCTAAGTATTAGGGGCAGATTACAAAGTTTAGAATTTATTTTTTTAACAACTAAAATCAGAAATTAATGGATATTAAGTTAGAAAGAGGAAAGTCGATGAGCACAAACTATTTTGAAGGATATTGTGCCGAAAAACTATCTGATTTATTTGAAAAATATTTATTCGTAGAATCAATTTCAGTATTTTGTCGTGGATCAAAGCATCCTACTAAAAAGATTAAAATTAAAGCTCGATTAAAAGGCAAAGATGTGTTTGTTTCAGGAAAAGGACCATTACACGAAAATGCACTCGAGGTAGCAATAAACAAACTATTGAAACAACTAAAAAAATATAAAACACAACATTATAAAGTACACCAGAGTAGTCTGGCATTATAACATATAACAACAAAAATTACTTCAGGAGTTGTTCTAATATTTAGAGCAGCTCCTTTTTTTATATGTAAGATTACTAATTGCGCTCTTGTTAAACTTTTTGGCTCAATATTCGATGATAATATTGGTTAATGGTTATTAAAAGCAACGTGAAAAAAGAATTTCTGCAAAATATTTTTAATGAATATTTAAATTCGCCTGAATTTCCTTCCTTGGTGGAGGTGGAGGCTTTCTATGAGCAATTATTTGCGGCATTTTTTCCACTACGTGGAGACTTTGAATTGGAATCTGTCGAAGATCTCGCCGTTTATTTCCAAAATCTGAAGATTGATTTTATCGCACTTACAAAAAATGGAAATGAAAGTAAAGCCAGAATTATAGCTGACGAATTCTTTGAACGCCTTCCAGATATTTACGGATTATTATTGAGCGATCTGGATGCAATGTTTCAAGGAGATCCAGCAGCAAAAAGTAAGGAGGAGATCATAAGATCCTATCCAGGTTTTTACGCCATCGCCGCGCATAGAATCGCTCACGAACTATATAAACTAAAAGTTAAAACCTTACCTAGAACCATATCAGAAATTGCCCATAGCAAAACTGGAATCGATATACATCCTGGAGCTACCATTAGTGGGAGATTTTGTATCGATCATGGTACTGGAATTGTAATTGGAGAAACAACTCATATAGGTAGAAATGTTAAGATCTACCAAGGAGTAACATTGGGAGCTTTGTCAGTAAATAAAAAAGACGCCTCTGTAAAAAGGCATCCCACTATTGAAGATGAAGTAGTAATCTACGCTGGTGCTACTATATTAGGTGGAGAAACCATTGTTGGAAAAGGATCTATCATCGGGGGAAATGTTTGGTTGCCAAAATCTGTGCCTCCAGGAACTAAAATTTATTACAAGGCGCAAATGCATAATAATGGAACTGACAATGTAGATACTTATCTTTATGCTTATCCGGAAGACAAACACAATTACTATCTAATGAAATTATTTGACCTTATTGGAAATACACCACTCGTTGAAATAAAAAGTTTGCATTCAAATAAGGATGTAAAGATCTTTGGGAAGTTGGAAGGGAATAATCCTGGAGGTTCTGTAAAAGACAGAGCCGCATATGGAATGATAAAAGGGGCGATCGATAGAGGCGAAATAAAGTCGGGATCAAAGATCGTTGAAGCAACCTCTGGAAATACAGGAATTGCATTGGCAATGGTAGGCAAGCAACTAGGCATAGAGGTGACCTTGATTATGCCAGAGAATGCCACTATCGAAAGGATAAAGATCATGGAAGCTTACGGCGCAAAATTAATATTGACGCCTGCTGAAAAAACAATAGAATATTCTAGAGAGTTAGCTCAAGAAATGGCAAGTACAGGAAAGTACGTCTTGTTAAATCAATTTGGCAATCCTGATAACTACTTAATGCACTACAAAACCACTGGGCCTGAAATCTGGAAACAAACAGAAGGAAAAATTACACACTTTGTGAGTAGTATGGGGACTACTGGAACAATCATGGGAGTATCGAGATACCTAAAAGAAAAAAATCCTAATATTCAGATCATAGGTTGCCAACCAAAAGAAGGTTCACGAATACCGGGAATCAGAAAATGGAACGAAGCATTCCTACCAGAATTTTACGAAGCTGAGAGAGTAGATAGGATAATATACTTAGATGAGAATGATGCTAAAAAGGTAGCTAGATCTCTAGCTTCAGAAGAAGGTGTTTTTTCTGGTATGTCAAGTGGCGGTGCAATGCACGTTGCATTACAGATCGCATCTGAAATCAAAGAGGGACTCATTGTAAGTATCGTTTGCGATAGGGGAGATAGATATTTGAGTTCGGATCTTTTTTGATCTAGTGAACAGGCATTTCTGCAAAGTCATTATTCCAATTTGAAATAGATCACATCCGAAGTGTTCATATCAGCATTTAAAACGAATTGCTGTTTTGTTACACCATCATCAACTATAATTGCCACCGTGTTAGGAGAGATCTCTCCCAAATTATGAGCATATAGAACCAAGTAGTTTGGAACAGCAGCTTGGCCATCCAAAAATACATCCATTTTGTGTTTGTCGTTTTTTAAAGTATATTTTTCTAGTAACCAGTTCCCATTGTAATTCAAAGAAATAATATCCCCATCATCTCTTTGGTGATCATAAACAGTGATGCTAAGGTTCTTATTTTTTACTTTTATAATCTCGCCTTTTTTGACTTTTCTATTCTTGATCTTTTTGATCTTGTCTCCATCCCACTTTAGTTCAACAGGACCTTTATTTTTTTGAGAAAAGGTGACATTGTATGTTGTTGCTTCTTCAGAGACAATGTCTTCTTCAAGAACTTTGCTTAGATGAATCTTCCCTGGGCTACAAGATATGTCAGAAATGTGCCCAGTACCTTTCCAGTTTCCTTCAAGGTGCATAGCTCCTCCATATTCATAAAATGAAAGTTCGGCAGTTTTCAAACAAGTTTCAATGTGTCGAAGCTTGCGATGTGTATTTATGTAATTTTCTACTTTTACATCCTCGTACATCAGGATAGTACCGTCCCATATTCCTTTGAATTTTTTTTCATAAGACAGATACCCCATATTGTCTGCAAATCTTGCTCGGCAGACGATAATTCCATTTACGTGCTTTCCTGTTTGACTTACTTCGACATGCAATTTTCCCGTTATCCCTTGGAAGGCCGGTTCGCCTTGCCAAGAGAGTTGCGTGATTTCTGCTTCCCACAATCCATTTAGATCAACTTCATTTTTAGAAGTAATTTTGTCTACATCTTCTTGTGCTTTCTTAGGGAAATTTACATCTACCTGAGCATTCGCCGAAAGGCAAAGACTTAAAAATATTGAAACTGAAAAAAACAATTTGTACATCAACAGCAATTTACTTTAAAAAATATTAATCCACTATCTAGAAAGCTGAAGTTGAAAAAGAAACGATGAACGAAAAAGCAAGAACAGCCTACCCTGAACGACAAAGGAGTCGAAGGGATCAACGAATCCCTACTTCCACTTCTTTTTACCTTTTATTCTTTTTTGTACAAAGAAATGTACGGATCTATTTCTCAAGTTAAGTGATTCATAAATTTCTTCCCCACTGTAATAGTCGTTATTTAAAGTATTGTCAAAACTTTTTGAGAACAATACCCCTACAGCAAAGCTACCTTTGTTAAAACTCATTGTGCCTCCTAGAATATATCCTAGATCTGTCTGATTGAAAGGATCTACTTCTCCGTTTCTTTCAGGGAAATCTGCGAATGTCATTTCACTTGAGTTGCCTCCATCTTCTGTTGTGACTTTGCCTCCAATCTGATGGGAATAATATAAACCAGCATTAAAATACAATCCTAATCCGATAGGCTTTATCCCTGCCAATAGCTGACCTCTAACTTGATCATGCTTATAAATATTGGTGAATGTGTTATTCACATCTTCAGAATACTTTTGAGAATGGTATAATACCTCTGGTTGCAAATAAAGTTTTCTGTTTAGATTGTACCTATAAAATAAACCAAGTTCCCAACTAAATTCTTTGCCCCAATCTGCAGTCCTGTTGGTTGCCACTACTGAAGAGTTTCCAAAACTAGCTTTTATACCTACACGATGATTGTTGCTAGTTCCTCTATTAATAGTTCTGTCAATGACTACATTGACGTTTTGGTCATCTTTTGGTGCAGGTGGGGTAGGTGTATCTTGTACCGTTGGTTTATTTGCGATTGGTTTTTTGATGACTTTTTCTTTTACATCAAAAACTGGTTCTATTTTTCCGTCCAAACCATTTATGTCTTCATACACTTTCCAGATAATTACTTTATCTTTTCCTGGCAATACATCTCCAAATTCTCCTTTCAAAGTTTTCGGATCTATCTTTTTTCCATCCGCTTGCGCGAAACTTAAATTCAGGTCATAGACAGTATCAGGTTTTCCATCCATATCATAGGTGACAATTAAATCTTCATCAGTGGTGGTGACTCTAACGTTTGAGATATTTTGGGCATATGATATTTGAATAAATAATATGCTACATAAACTTAATAAGAAGCTGATCTTTTTCATTTTTTTTCATTTTTGGTAAAGGTAAAACTATTCTCATTTAACTGACGACTGAAGTTAGCAAAGAGTTACTTCAATATAGGGTTTATAACATAGTTTTAAGATATGGTTTAAGGGTTTGTTATTATTTTGATGTTTAATAGATGTTTTACTTATAAATCTGCGAACATCCATCGCTTTTTTGATCTACTTGGGCTAACTTTGATTTTCAATTTGGATGGGTCAAAAGCAAAAGATATTAAAAGGGAGTATTCTAATGTTATTTTAAAACTGTAACATTCCCACTGTAGACCTTGACGACATTATCTATAAAAAGTACTTCGACATACCAAACAAATACACCTGGATCAACTGCTTTGCGGCGGTAATTTCCATTCCATCCAAGGTTGAGATCATTGGCATGAAATTTTTTCAACATGTAGACTTCATTGCCCCACTTATCATAAACTTTAAATTCCAGAATTTCTGCAACCTCAGGGCCAGCAAAAACAGAGAATATATCATTGATTCCATTGGCGTCAGGAGAAAATACATTAGGAATATAAACCCTTCTTCTTTTTTCTACCCTATACTGAACAACTGCAGAATCTGTACAGCCATCTGTAGAAGTAAGTGTAACCTCATAGCTACCGGTATTAATCGGCATTGCGGAAGGATTCAAACAATCTGAACAAGATAATGTACTGCTGTCAGACCAGACAATTTCACTTAGCGCAACATCATTTAAAATTGGATATAGAATTATGTCATCACCTAGTGCGATTGTAAAATCCTCAAGAAAATCCACTACTGGAATTTCTGGCGCGACAATTTCTGATACGGTTTGAAAAACACACTGGTTTGCATCTTTCACAAACAGCGTATAGATCCCTTCAGTCAAATCAGAAATGAGTCTTACGTCCGTAAAGTTTCCATCTGACATAGAAAAGGTATAAGGTGGTGTTCCACCGATGACATTAATTATTTCTATTTCGCCAGAATTAAATCCATCACAAGTGGGATCTCTGAATTCTACCAAAGGAACGATCTCTTCAGGAGCGGTAAGTGTGTAGCTTGTACTAAGTGTGCAACCAGAATCATCTGTTATGGTTACTGTATATTCTTGCGCTTTTAAGTTTATTGCTTCCTGAGTGCTTTGCCCATCTGACCATTCATATTTGTAAGGACTTACACCTCCATAAGGTTCCGCAAGCAATGTTCCATCTGATCCAGCAATTCCATAATTACTGGCACAACTTAATTGATAACCAAAATAATCTGAGGGTGTTAAATCTAGATCAAGAAAATCTGGCTCAGTAATTTCTTGCTGAACAACAACATCATTGCCAAAATTATCTTCTATATATATCTGATAAAAACCAACCGGGATATTTGGAATTTCATTATTGGTAAGCAAGTCGGTGGTCCCTGTTCCAGTTATGCTACCATCTTGAATGTTGGTGTAGGTAAAAGTCAATGGAGGTTCTCCTTGATCAACAGAAAAGATCAATGTACCTGAAGCATCTCCTTTGCAGATTACAGGAATTTCGGAGGTACTCCCAATTATTTCACACTCTATAGCAAGCAATTCCAAATTCACCAAACTATCACACTCTAAAGACGAAAGTATTGTTTGAGAATAAGATCCCGTTTCCCCGTAAGGGATATCCCCGATAAAATAAGATTCTCCATTGCAGATCCAGAGATCCACATCAGTGATTGCTTGAGGCAAAATTTCAACATCGATATAAATTAAACTGTCGCAGCCTTCAATCAAATTTATTGTCTGAATGTAAGATCCTGTTTCACAATATTCTTCTCCATTTAATTCAAAGCATTCAGATTCACAAACACGTTCTTCAAAAAAAGTATCCTCTGGTTCATCAACAAAGAATACAGTACAATTCTGAGGTCCGGCATTACAAGCATTTTCTGCTGTTACACAAATTTCATAACTTCCTTCATTTTGAAATTCCAACTCAATTTCTTGAGTTTCGTCAGATTGGATTACTCCATTTATAGTCCAAGTATAAAAAGCAGCACCAACTGCTCCACTGGTTTCGAAAATGGTTGGATTGCTAAGGCAGATTCTTTCAGGAAAAGAAATTTCTCCAGAATCATCAATATTAGAAACGGTAGTTGACCCTTCCGTCACATTAAATGTCCAGGAACAATTTGTTCCATTTGAACCATCAATGACCAAGTAATAATGCTGGCCAATAGTAAGGGGTCTAATGGTTTTAAAAACCCTTGTAGTATTTGGATCTATATCTGTATCGCATTCTGTAATAGGATCAAAAGTTTCACAATCTAAACTTTCAAAAAAGCCAACTTCTAAACTATTGACACCACCGTTGCAACTAAAGACATCAATTTCAATGGTTATGTCTTCACTACCAGCGATGAATGCAATGTATTGCATATTATTGTATTCCGTAGTACAGAAATTGCCAAAACCTTGTCCAGATGCGGTAAGATCATTAACACCAGTGTAGCCATCGATATCACAAATAACACATGCTTGATTACAGAAAGAAGTCATTGCTGGGTTTTCATCACAAGGCAGTGGTTGTCCAATGGCAAAGGTTGAAAGAGAACCAAATACTAATAATAGAAAATACCTTATAATCACATTAAGTTCTTTAAATTTGTGTTGTATGTTCCAAATTTTTTAGGAGCACATTCAAAGATATAGAATAATAATATAAGGGATGAGGGCTAATTTCTTTAATGTTATTATTTGCTAAAATTAGTAACTAAAATGTAAAAAGGCCAACCCTTGCTGCAGGATGACCTTCTCATATATTCTATTATCTATTCTATCGTGTATGACAGTTCACTAATAGCAGCTACGGAAAACATCCCTAGTATTTCTTCATCGCCATTTATTTGAATCACATTACCTTTTGTATTTGTCAAAGGCTCAGCAAATATTCCATTTAGTGAATTTAGCAATTGATCTCTAACGATAAGCATATAGAAATAAGCAGCTAAATCAATGCTATGAATTTCCACCCTAACCTCATCGCCGACAGCCCAAGGGGAAGGAAATTTTTCTCCAGATTCGATTGGGTCGGCAGTTGGATTCATAGCATCTCTGATAGGAGTGATAAAAACCAGACCGTCTATTTCTGATCCAGCAGAAAAGCCAGCGTCATAAGCAATGTTTATTTCTAAAGGTTGATTTAAAAATTGATTATTTTTAAAGGTTTTTATCCAATAAGTATCTCCACCTCCAACTAGATCCCTAGAGAAAAAATTGCAAGTAATAGTTTCTTCAGAGAAAGCATTTTCTTCATCTGTGACTTGAGTGATAGAATCGATTGGTGGCACATTGTTTAATATCGTAGCAGAACCATAAGTTTTGCCATCCAGTTCAATCCCTAAGAAAAACTCTTCTTCAATCTCTCCTATGTTCTCTCCAGATCCGGGGGTCCATACATAATCACCATTTCCTTGATCTGTAAATTCTCTTATCAAGCCTGTAGCACTGGTTACAACAACCGATGCACCTGACACACCCGGTGTTGGTGAAGCATCAAAGTAGGGTGCTGTAGTAGTCAGCCGTATGGTCTGTGGTTCTGGTTTGTTGTTGATCCAAGCATCTACAACAAGAGTGGTTGGAGAATCTTCCAACTCAAGTTCAACCACATCTTCACAAGAAAACGTAAAAAGTGTTCCTAAAAAGCAAAAACTATATAGTAGGTATTTTATATTATTCATCTTATTTAAATTTGAAGTTATAGGAAATAGAAGGGATGATAGATCCGATTACTGAAAATTGAATCGCTTCTGTTACAATTTGCTCGCCAGCGAGGGCTCTCTCTTGTTGTTGCCTTAAGAATATTGAAAAAGCATTTCTGCGATTATAAAGATTGTAAATAGACAATACCCATTCATCTGACCACCTCTTGTTTTTCTTCTCTTTACCTACTAAAGTTAGACCCAAGTCTAACCTGTGGTAATCTGGAATCCTTGCATTATTTCTTGAATTTGTGGCATTGTGTGGAATGACATAAGGTCCGTTTTCATATCTTGAAGTTGGAAAACTTATCGGACTCCCTGTTACGTATGTAAAGTTAGCTGAAGCACTCAGTCGCTTGTTTATTTCGTAAAAACCTGTGATGCTAACATTGTGTGTTTGGTCAAACCTTGAAGGATACCATTCACTACCTGAGATACCATCCACTTGTCTTTCTGTTCTAGCTAAGGTGTAAGAAAGCCATCCTGTGAACGCACCTTTTTCTTTTTTGATCTGCATCTCAAGCCCGTAGGCTCTGCCCTGACCTTCTAAAAGGTCTCCTTCCAAAAATTCATTCAGCAAAAGATCAGCACCATCAACATAGTCAACCAACCTATTCATCTTTTTGTAGTAAGTCTCTAAACTTAATTCAAATGTGTTGTTAGCAAAGTTTTGAAAATATCCAATGGCAACTTGATCAGCTAGTTGGGGCTTTATGTTATTTGTACTTGGCGTCCATACATCAATAGGTGTTGCAGCCGTCGTATTCGAAACTAAGTGAATATACTGAGCAGTTCGCATGTAACTGGCTTTGAACGAAGATTTTTTTGATAATTGGTATTTTAAGGAAAGCCTTGGTTCTAGATTCATATAGGTCTGGATAGATTCCCAATTATCAAAAGCGGTAACATTAGTGACGCTTCTTCTTTCTCCAGGAGGAGCATCTGCAAATTCATAAGAATTGCCTTCTCCTAAATAATTAAAATGCGACAATCTTAAACCATAGTTCAATTTGAATTTGCCAAGTGTTTGTTCATTCTCTATATAGATGCCAGATTCTATGGCTGTTTGTTCTGGTAAACTTATATCGCTGACCTCTCCTTCACTAATACCAACGGCATTTCCTGGAGCAAATGTGTACAAGATCGTTTGTCCTCCAAATCTTATAACATTTTCAGGGTTTAGGAAGTAGGTAAATTCTGGTTTGAACGCAAGGTTTTTAATTCCAGCATTCCAATTGAACGAGTTTATCGCATCATCACCAAAAGCCAATTCGTAATCATAATCTGAATAGTAAATGGTCGCATTACTGAATAGCTTTTCGTTGAACAAGTGATTCCATCTAAAAGTACCTGTAGCATTTCCCCAATTAAATCCAGCATCCGCCCCAAAACCGAAATTGTCTCTCCCAAAATAACCTGATAGAAAGATTCTGTTTTTCTCATTGATGTTATAATTTGTTTTTAACGTCAGATCATAAAAATTTAGAGCGATGTCCCCTAAGTCGTCAGACAAAAAAGGTTTAGCCAAAATATCAATGTATGATCTACGGCCAGCAACAATAAAAGACGCTTTGTCTTTTATGATCGGTGCTTCTACTGAAAGTCTGGAAAAAACCAAACCAACACCTCCATCGACATTCAATTTTTTACTATTTCCTTCTTTCATTCTTACATCAAGGATTGAAGACAATCTTCCACCGTATCTAGATGGAATACCTCCTTTATATAACTTCACATCTTTTACAGCATCAGGATTAAAGACAGAGAAAAAACCAAATAGGTGAGAAGAGTTATAAACTGGAGCTTCATCAAGTAAGACTAAATTTTGATCAATACTTCCTCCTCTTACATTAAAACCAGTAGCACCTTCTCCAACAGTACTTACACCTGGTAATAATTGTATTGTTCGGATGATTTCAACCTCTCCTAAGAGGGTAGGCATCTTTTTGATGGTACTAATATCTAAGGTATTAACACTCATCTCTAGATCTGTGACATTTTTGTCTTCTGCCTCACCCATTACAACAACTTCTTCAAGGAGCTCAGCGTCTTCTCCAAGTTCAATGTTCATTTTTAAATTACCAGTGAGGTCTATTGATTTTATAACTGGTTCAAAACCTAAAGATTCGTAGACTATTTCATAAGAGCCTGGCTCCAGAGATAGGGAATAAAAACCATACTCATTGGTGGCGACCCCTCGTGCGGTACCTTTGACAACAGCTGTGGCTCCTATTAAGGTTTCTCCGTTGGTGGCATCCTTTATATACCCATTAATGGTATACTTGGTACCTTCTTGCGCTTTGAGCGATAAGCATAAGAGCAAGATGGTTATACATAGAATAAATTTATTCATACATTTAGATTTGATTAGGTCTTTTGACCAATTGAAAACAACAAAACTTCAAAGTGGTTGCAAATGTATTTAATTGAATCCTTTCGAGTTTGATTTTTCAGATATTATAGCCTTTAATTCGGACAAACGAATGTTAAAGGACTATTTTAATTGTAAAAGTTAATCCAATTACATCTAAAGTAAAGAATTGAAAAATGAAATCAGATGATAAATACCTACACGGATATTCTGATACCGAGCGTAACCGGTTAAGTGATCAGGCAGATTTTTTAGAAACCATGATTTACGAGTTTTTAGACTTAAGCTCGTGCAGAAGGATGCTTGAAGTTGGATGCGGGACAGGTGGCCAATCTAAAATCTTATTAAGTAAATATCCATTGCTAGCTATCGATGCTGTTGATATTAGCGAAACGCAAATCGCCCAAGCAAAAAAGGAGTTTGATTGCTTGCCGAATATCAAGAATAGGATTAATTTTATTGTTGGAGATGCCCATTCACTAGAATTAAAAAAAGCATCTTATGATAGTATTTTTATTGTTTGGGTTTTGGAGCATTTAAAAGATCCTGCCGTATTTTTGAAAAGTATATCAGAATATTTACAACCCGGTGGAAAAATTTACATTACAGAAGTTTACAACAATTCGCTTTTTGTCAGCCCAGAATCTCCTTATCAGATGGAATACTTCAAAAGGTATGGTGATTTGCAAACTAAAATGGGGGGAGATCCAATACTAGGAATTAAGTTGGGAAATTTGTTATTCGATGCCGGGTTCACAGAAATAAAGACAAGAAATTTGAATCGACATTATGATAAAAGTAACATCTATGCAAAAAAGCGAATGTTTGATTATTGGAAGTCTTTGCTATTAAGTGCAAAGGATAAATTATTGGCTGAAAAAATGGTCGATGAAAAATTTATTGAATTAACTTTGAAAGAAATAGACTTGGTCAAAGAAGATAAAGATTCTATTTTCTATTATTGTCCCATTCAAGCGGAAGCAAGTAAAGCATTATAAAATATGGATAATAAAATAAAAGTTTCAAGAGTCCCTTCCCGAGGACATTATGATAAAGAAACTATCTATAGGATCCTGGATGAAAATTTTTATTGTCACGTGGGATTTGTACATGAAGGATATCCAGTAGTGATCCCCACTGCGTACGGAAGGAATGATGATGAGATCTATCTACATGGCTCTACAGCTTCTAGAATGGTAAAGGATCTAAGTCAAGGCATTGAGGTATGTATAACTGTAAGCAAGGTCAACGGTTTGGTTCTTGCAAAGTCAGGTTTTCATCATTCTATGAATTATGAATCTGTGGTTATCTTTGGCAAAGCAGTCTTGATTGAGAGTAGGCAAGAAAAATTAGATGCCCTTGAGGTAGTTACAGATCATATAATCAAAGGTAGATGGGATGAAGTTAGGGAAACAACGGACAAAGAACTTAAAGGAACGGCCGTATTAAAAATGTCTCTAGAAAAAGCTTCTGCAAAGATCAGAGACGTGGGTGTTAAAGATGATAAGGCGGATCTGGATCTTCCAATTTGGTCTGGTGTTATACCAATAGAACATATTTACGGTCAGCCATGGGATGTTGATGAAAGAGTAGAAACACCTGCATCTATTTTAAAACTTTTAAAGAAAGAAAATGCTTAGAAAAATTTTAGTAATTTGTTTTCTAATAAACCTACTTTTTTCCTGCAAAATGGGGAGTAAAAAAATAGATCAAGTTGCGGAAACAAAATCTGACTTGAGTAACAGTAGCCTAAATGCTGCAAGTAATGTTAGTGAAAGCAAAACTCAAAAACCAAATACTTGGCAAGAGGAGGTAAATCTTATTGAAGCAAAACTGCTTGAGGCAGAAGCAAGAGAAGATCATAATCAGAAGGGCATTAATTTTATGAAGTTGGCAAATATTCATCACGAAAAAAGTGGAGACCTTAGGACTGCAATTTTTAATGCTCAAAGATCTGTGAGTTCTTTTGCGATGGCTAAAGATACTTCGCAAATTGCAAATATGCTTAAGTATCAAGCCTCTCTTCTTGCCTCAAATGGACAATATGATCTAGCCATTGGTGCTGCCGATGAAGCTATAAGGTATTATAGAGAAGTTGATTTTGATAGAGGAATTGCAGCGATGTATCTTAATAAAGCTCAGACTTACTTAGCTGAAAAAGATTATTCAAAAAGCGAAGAATTTTATGAGCAAGCGATCAAAATTTTAAAAGAAAAACCGAATGAAAATACAATTTTTCTCTATCAATTGCACGGTTTGAAGCTTTACAAAGAATCTGAAAATAATCGCAAGTTTCAAAAGTTGGTCAAGATTTGCGAAGCCTCAATTGCTTCAGGAAAGATCAGACCGAATCTTATAAATCAGTTTGAAAGTATAAAAAATAAGTAGCAAAAATATCTCTTCAAGCAAGATCAAATAAACAACATAATTTTATCAATTTAAAAACAACTTCTTATGAAAAAAATGATTATTGGGGCTGTTGTTGGAGGACTTATCTTATTTTTTTGGCAGTTCGTTGCATGGGGCTTAACCAATCTGCATTATTCAAACATGCAATATTCACCAAATCAGGATAAGATCATTGCAGCCTTATCTGAACATTTGACTGAAGATGGAACTTATTTTGTACCACGAGCGACCCCTGATGCGGGTATGGAGGAGGCAGAAGCTTTGGGTGCAAAAATGATGGGCAAACCTTGGGCGCTTGTAAGTTATAGAAAATCGTACAATATGAGTATGCCATTGAATATGACAAGAGGTCTTATTATCAACATTGTTTCCATTTTATTACTTTGTTGGATCTTGTTAAAAATTCCAGACCTTGATTTTATGACAACTTTTCTTTCCTCCTTGTTCGTTGGGTTAATCGGATATTTTTCCATATCCTATATTGATAGTATCTGGTTCGAGATAAACTCTATTCCTTATCTTATTGATGCCACAGTTCAATTTGGAATATGTGGAGCATGGTTAGGCTGGTGGTTACCTAGAAAATAATGAAATTCAAAGGAGAAATACAACCATATAAAAGTCCAACATGGGCAGCACACCTTATCATACCCGATAAGATTGCTGCCCATTTTAATAAAGCTGGGATAAAAAGATTGGTAGTAAAAATTAACAATACGGTAGAGTATCCTGCCGCCTTAATGTCAACTGGAAAGGGTGGCTTCTTTGTGCATGTTAATAAAGAGAATAGAAAAAAATTAGGAATTGATGTTGGAGATAAAGTAGAGGTAGAACTTGTAGAAGATAAAAGTAAGTACGGCATGCCAATGCCGGATGAATTTCAAGAATTACTTTATCAAGATCCGGAAGGTGATAAATTGTTTCATGGGCTCACTCCTGGTAAACAAAGATCTTTGCTTCACATGATCGGAAAACCTAAAAGTGTGGATATTAAGATCAGAAAAGGGCTGATTGTCTTGGAGTATTTAAAAGAACATGGAGGCAAGGTTGACTTTCCAACTTTGAATCAAGCGTTTAAAGATGGGAAGGATATGTTTTAGGAAATTTTAAATTTTAAGTTCTGAATGTTAAATTTAATAGTAGGAAGCATTGTTAAATAAGAAGCACCATGGCCCGTTTGTCTGCTGGAGCTATAGTAAATACAGGACATAGTGCTTCCTATTTACAGTCAAAATACATTGGTCAGAGATTTATCTAACTATAAATCCTTTTCTTTCTACATTCACACCATCATTCAAAACACAATAATAATATCCTACTTTAAGACCAAGATTTTGCATACTGATTTGATATGCTCCAGAACCAAATGCCTTGTCAAATATCATACTACCATCTCTAGAGAAAATGCTCATTTGAGTTTTGGTTGATGTTGTAAAATTGATACGGCCATGTTGATTCATTGGGTTTGGTGAAATATCAATATCAAATTTATTTGATTCAATATTTTCGATCGCTGTTGTTCCGAAGGATATAAAAGTCACTTGTGAATTTCCTGAGTTAGGAATGGCTAAGGTGTTTTGCTCAACACTGTAGCAAATGTCTGCAGGCCTATCTAAAGCACCAGTTTGTATTATTTCACTAGAAGAAAAGTCATTGTTAAATTTTGTTATTCTTGTAGGAGTCCATGAAGAAACAAAAAAATTGCCATCTGCGTCTTGATCGATTCCATCCATATCACCAAGACCTATTCCAGAAGCTGCTATTGTTGGTGGCAGAAGAGGATCATTGTTGAGGTCAAATTTTAGAATTTGCCCGGTAGAACCCCAGGTGACATAATAAAGACTATTACTTGACGCTTCATAAACGATGCCGTTAGGTGTTACAATTGTATTTGCCAGTTCTTTGATAATAGGATAAGTAAAATCTGAGAAATCTATTTCAATAATTTTATTGTTTGAAAAATCCGTTACCCAGATCAAGCCTGATCCATTTGATGTCATTCCATTTAAAAAGCCTGCACCTGGAATTGGTACTAATGCTATTTCTTCTTTGCTTCCAGTATCATAAACATTTATCCTTGCATTGTTGATAACAAATAATTTATCTCCTACGACTTCCATTCCGTAAGCAGCCGAACCTGAACCCCAAATAGATTCTGTGCCATTGTTGTCAATGCTAACAATATTCGTGTTGTTGGAAACAAACCATTGGTCATTTCCTGGATCATATTCCACACTCTCAATGCTCCCTAAGATTTGACCAAAAGAGCAAGTGCAAGAAATTAATAAAAGTAGCGTAGAAAAGTAAAATTTAAATACCATATTGAGTTGTGTTTTGTGTTTGTATTAAGTTTGCAAAGGTCACCAAAGACGTTTGCATAAGCAAAAACCCCAGGAAATATTTGTGTAGATCAATTATTGGTTAAAAAACAAATACGCCGTTTTCATAAATTTTTTCACCATCTGCGATGATCTGACCACCATCAGTCATATCAGAGATCATGTCCCAATGCACCGAAGATTTGTTCTGACCACCGCATTGCATGTATGATTGACCAATGGCCATATGTATTGTGCCACCAATCTTTTCATCGAACAAAATATTCTTAGTCATTTGCTTAATGTTGTAGTTTGTACCAATGGCAGCTTCCCCAAATCTTCTTGTTCCGTCCATATTGAAGATCTTGTCAAGAAATTCTTTTCCACGTTTTGCTTCCCATTTTTCTATATAACCATCTTTTACCCATAAGGTGACACCTTCAACTTCATTGCCCATATAAAGACCAGGATATGAAAAATTAATTACACCATTTACAGAGTCTTCTTCCGGAGAGGTGTACACTTCACCTGAAGGCATGTTCGTTTGTCCATCAGAATTTATCCAAGTTCTACCATTGGTTTTAAAACTGATGTCTATGCCGTTACCCTTGTATTGAATGATTGTTTTATTGTTTAAAAGGTCAACAACTTTCTGTTGTTTTTCTCTCACCTTTAACCATTCTGCCATTGGATCTTCAGCATATAAGTTGCATGCATTAAAAACGAACTGCTCATACTCTTCTAGAGACATGCCTGCATTTTGTGCAGAAGCAATGGTAGGGTATTGACAAAGAGATCTTTTTAGATCCCTAGTGGCAGTACGTTTATAATAAAGTTCATTTAGTGTTTTTCTGCTGGTTTTATATTTCTCGATCTTTTCTGTATCATTGTTTGCACCTGCTCGCAAATTATAAGGTGCTCTGATCGCCAAGTAAGCATCAAATTCTTCCATAGCCAATTTGTATAGCGGAGAAATTTGTTGTAGTTGTTCGTCATTAGCCTCTTTAATAAAGATTCTATTCTTCCCTTGAAATTGTAGATCGACCTCTACTTGTTTTGCACCCGCTATTAATGCTTCTCTATAGATTTCTTTTACTAGAGGTTCTGCAAGTGTAGAAGTTAAAATGTAAAACCTATCCCCAGGTTTAATTTCTAGACAATAGTTGACCAAAAGTTTGGCGTACTTAGAAAGTATGCTTTTCATTTTACCAGGATTTAGTTTGATATGGGTATCTAATATTATATTGAACTTCTATTTTGCTCTGCATCGCTGCTCGCAAGTCTTGAATATTTTCTTTTTTCAAAGCTGATATAAATACGATGTCATGTTCGTAAGTATTTCTTAACCTCATCTTTAGTTCTTCAAGTAGCTCTTTTCTTGTTTCTGCGTCTAATAATTCATCAAAGTATCTTTCTTTGTATAAATCGACTTTGTTGAAAATGAATAGTGTGGGTTTATCTAATGCACCCAGATCTTTTAATGTTTTGTTTACGGTATTAATATGATCCTCGTATTGAGGATGAGCCATATCTACAACGTGAATAATTATATCCGATTCTCTGACTTCATCCAAAGTAGATTTAAAACTTTCTACTAAATGGTGAGGAAGTTTTCTGATGAATCCAACGGTATCAGAAAGTAAAAAAGGCATGGAACCAAAAACTACTTTTCTGACTGTTGTATCTAAAGTTGCAAATAATTTATTTTCCGCAAAGACATCTGATTTACTAAGAATATTCATTATGGTGGACTTGCCAACATTAGTATAGCCAACTAAAGAAACACGGATCATTTTTCCCCTGCCTTTTCTTTGAGTGGAGTTTTGTTTGTCAATTTTTTCAAGGTGCTTTTTTAAGAGGGCAATTTTGTCACGGACAATACGTCTATCTGTTTCAATTTCTTTTTCACCAGGTCCCCTCATTCCAATACCCCCTCTCTGTCTTTCTAAGTGAGACCACATACCCCTCAATCTTGGTAGTAAGTATTGCATTTGCGCGAGATCAACTTGGGTTTTAGCTTGTGCTGTTTGAGCGCGTTCAGCAAAAATATCCAAGATCAACATGGAACGATCTAAAATTTTAACTTTTAATGCCTCTTCTAGATTAGAAACCTGTTTGCCGCTAAGGTCATCATCAAAAATCACCATGTTGACCTCTTCATTAGCTTCTACATATTCAACAATTTCTTGAAGTTTTCCTTTACCTACAAAGTACCGTTGATCTGGTGCATCCAACTTTTGAGTGATTCTCTTTTTTGTTTCTGCTCCAGCAGTCAACGCAAGAAATTCTAACTCATCAAGATACTCTGTCACTTGTACTTCGTTTTGATGTAATGTGATGATGCCTACCAACACGGCATATTCTTTTTTGGCCTTTATTCCTTTCTTGTCTTTTTTTCCTAATTCCCACTCTTGACTCATAAAATATTTTATATATGATTAGATAGTATTATTATAAGTTTTGTAAAGTTCTCTATGTACTACTTTCATAAAGTTTGAATGTAAAAGTATCCCCTTTCTTTGAATTAACAAGGTATTTAGGCTCTATTTTGTCAAACCTATTTGCTTTATTGTTGTTGATTATAATATTATCTTGCGGACTAAGAAATTTTAACATCAAGAAATAAAGAAATTATTATGGTCCAATCTCTGGACAGTATTAAGCAACCCATAGCTTCTGAATTGAACACTTTTCAGAAAAAGTTCAGAGATAGTATGAACTCTCCTGTTCCTCTATTGAGTAAGATCACAAGATATATAGTCAAAAGAAAAGGAAAGCAAGTACGTCCAATGTTCGTTTTTCTTTCTGCCAAACTTTGTGGAGAGATCAATGACTCCTCTTACACCGCTGCTTCTTTGGTGGAGTTGTTGCACACGGCCACTCTAGTGCATGATGATGTCGTAGATGAGGCAAATAAACGTCGAGGTTTTTTTTCTATCAATGCATTATGGAAAAATAAGATAGCTGTTTTGGTAGGAGATTACTTATTGTCCAAAGGACTATTACTAGCCTTGGATAATGAGGAATACCAACTTTTGCAAATTGTATCCAGAGCAGTAAAGGCGATGAGCGAAGGTGAATTGCTACAAATAGAAAAGGCAAGAAGACTTGATATTAAAGAACAAATTTATTTCGATATTATAAAAGGTAAAACGGCATCCCTAATTTCTGCGGCCTGTGCTGCTGGAGCCGCTTCTACTTCAGACGATCCAAAGGTGATTGAAAAGATGAGAATGTTTGGAGAGAAAATTGGAATCTCTTTTCAAATTAAAGATGACCTGTTTGATTTTGGAACTTCTGATGTTGGCAAGCCTTTGGGTATTGACATAAAAGAAAAGAAAATGACCTTGCCATTGATCTATGCCTTGGACCACGCGAGTAATTCTGACAAAAGGAGAATTATTAAAATCATAAAAAAGTATAATACCGATAAAGTAAAAGTTAACGAGGTCATTGAATTTGTACGCAAAAGTGGTGGGCTAGAATATGCTGAAAAAATAATGAACGAATATAGAGCTGATGCTTTTGAAATTCTCAAAGATCTACCTTCCTCTGAAGCAAAAAACTCTTTGGAAGAACTCGTACTTTACGTAACTGAACGATCAATGTAAAAACGCTATTATTTTTTATTTGATAGCTTATCCGTAAACTCTGTTACCTTATCTGTAAATTTTTCAAAGCCGTCTTCAATTTCATTAGCGATGTTGTCAACATTTATGTCTTCGCCGCGCATTTCTAATCTATCAGATGCAGTGATCGCTTCAGGCATAACCACATAAAGTATAATGTAAGGAATGAAACCAAAACCTGCAGTAAAAAATAAAACGGCAAAAAGACCTCTCACCCATATGGGATCTGAGATTCCAAAATAGGCAGCCAAGCCTGAGCAAACGCCACCTATGATCTTATCTTGAGGATCTCGCATTAGTTTTCTTCCAAAGTTGAATTCTGTAATTGGCAGATCGTTGTATTTTTCTTCATAGTTAGAATCATCCCCAAAATCTTCAGGGCGCCCCATTACAGAGATAGCAAGCTCTACATCATTTTTTGTAAGTATTTTCTTATCTGCAAATTCATCTTTCCAGATCTCTGCCATTCTAGTTTCGATGTCAGAAACGATGTCTTCAAATCCAGAGGTTTTTGAAAAATGCCTTTCAATGGTATGTAGATAATGATCTAGAATTTCATATGCTTCAACATTAATCATAAATGGGTACCCACCTAAATTTATATTTTTAATATCTTTCATGTTCTTAATTTATTTTTTTGATGATTTTCGAGTACTGGGTTTTCTCTTAGGCTTTATGGAGGTATCTACAGCTTTTGATAAAGTCAACCAAGATTTATGCAGGCCTGATTGAAAAACTTTTCCTTCCGCTGTTATTTTAAAGTATTTTCTTGGTGGTCCAGTCTTGGACTCTTTCCATTGGTAACTTAAAAAACCTGCATTTTTTAACCTTGTTAAAAGGGGATAAATAGTTCCTTCTACAACGATCATCTTTGATGCTTTCAATTTTTTTAAGATGTCTGAAGGGTATACTTCCCCTTGGGCTATAATAGATAGAATGCAAAGTTCGAGGACACCTCTTCTCATTTGTGCCTCAGCTATTTCGACGGGAGCTTTTTTTACTTTCATATTCATAGGATAAATATATAGGGAAAACTCTTACTATGCAATACATAGTACCTTGGAATGACTAGTAATTCGATAAAGAAGGAAAAATACTCGACCAATGCTTAAAGGACAATTTAATGAAAGGTCTTTTTGATAGGCTGATTGTATTTTGAAGGAAGGCCAAAAAAAAAGCGTCCAACCTATAAGGATGAACGCTAGATTATAGCTTGATATTTTTTTGTCTTAAAGATTATTTGCCAAATAAGTTTTTGGCAGCGTTTATGATATTTCCTGCATTACCTGATCCTCCGATCATGCTAGTAATACTTCCTAAATCAAAAGCAGAATCTTCTTCTGATGAAGACTGGAATTTGTCCTTTAAACTGTTGATCAAGTCAGGAGCAGTTGCTTTAGCCTCATTTTGAGCTTCTTCAGCACTCATTCCTTGAGCTTGAAATTTTTCTGTAAGCTTTCCAGTGATATCTTGGAAAATGCCGTTTGATTCCAAATTTCCTCCTTGAGAAAATAGATCAGTTACTTGACTTATGTCTCCAGCTCCTAATTTTTCTTGAATCGTCTTTACTATAGAGTTAGCGCCCCATTCAGCAGTTTCACTAGTTGCAGCATCGTTTAGGCTATTTCCAGCCATTTTCTGCATTAATTGTTGCATTGCTACACGCTTTAATTGTTCGAACATGATAATTAATTTTGAGTTAATGATTAAATAATAATAATAACACTTTTAAGACGGGAAACAAGGTTCAGGTCACAAATGAAACTTTCAGCCCCAAAGGCTATTTACTTGAGATTTTCCATGCCTAAGTATATGAAACGTAAGAATGAGACTTTAGGTACATAATGTGATATTTTAGTAGTAATACAATGACCTTAGCTAAAATATTCACATTATTGACGAGATAGTTGAATTCTTTCTTCCACAATTTTCAAATAAGAAGAACTCGCCATCGATAGAATACAGTAGGCAAAAAAGAAATACAGCCCAAGCAAGACATTGCTCTCAGTTTTTATGCCTACCTGCATGTTTGAAAAAGCTAAGAAAGCAAGAAATACAGAAACGACAAAAACATCTGCCATAGACCATTTGCCTGAATGTACTACAAAGGAGTTTATAAATTTGGCATTTTTTAATTTATCAGAAAATAAGATACCAATGATACCTAATAGTTTTAATAATGGGAAAATAATACTAAAGGTCATAATTGATATCCCTACGATCCAATTTTTTTGTTGAAATAATATCTGAACCAATTCCATTACTGATTTGCTTTGGTAATAGAATACCATGTCGCCATCAAATTTTTGCGCTACTTTTAGATCGACATTAAAACCCATCACATTTGTTTTTATCGGAAGCTCTCCAATATCCAGATCTCTTTCGAATGCCATGATCTCTAGCATAGGATACATCAATCCAACATGCAAGCACATCAGTGCGGAAATCAAAAGTCCGAGGACAATGTATTTTTTGTACAAGCTATATGCAAAAAATACAAAAGCTAAAAAAACAATATTCAAGCCTAAGATGATCCAAAAATATAATTTACTTCTATTTTTATAAACAACAACTTTATCCTGAATCTCTGCAGCTCTTTTCAGTTTTATAGCCTCAGCCTCATCGCCAACCCACTCTTGAGGATCTAAAAAGCGACCTTTGAAATTTAATAGATCGGCATAATTTTCCTTTTGAACTTTCATCCTCGATCCAGCTTGGATAAGTTTGGCGTTGGAGAACAAGCACGCTCCAATGAAAATTATTGATATAATATAGAATAGGTTTTTCATGATATCTAATGTTGACCAAAGATAGAATCTTTAAGAATAACTTAAGCTTCTTCTTGTACTTAAACTTACACTAATTCATTATATTGCGCTTATGAAAATCCACTTCATTGCAATAGGAGGCAGCATCATGCACCAGCTTGCCATTCAACTTAAAAATCAAGGCCACGAAGTGACAGGTTCAGACGATGTCATTTTTGATCCTGCCTTGAGTAATCTCAAAAAAGAAGATATATGTCCTGAAGATTTTGGTTGGTTTCCAAACAGACTAACTAAGGATATAGATATGGTTGTTTTGGGCAAACATGCTCATGGCGATAATCCTGAATTAGCGGAAGCGAAAAAAAAGGGATTAAAGTTGGTGACATTTCCAGAGCTGATTTACGAACATGCAAAAGATAAGATCAGAATTGTTGTTGCTGGTAGTCATGGCAAAACAACGACTACCTCGATGATCATCCATACCTTTCTTTCTTCCGGCATTAATTGTGACTATTTAGTAGGAGCAAAAATTGAAGGGGTTGATGGTTCTGTGAAGTTGAGTAATGATGCAAAGTACGTTGTGATCGAGGGAGATGAATATGCCACTTCGGCAGATGATATGCGTCCAAAATTTGTTCATTATCATCCTAACATAACAATCCTCACCGGCATAGCTTGGGATCACGCAAATATTTTCAAAACTGAAGAAATCTATCTAAAAGTATTTGAAGACTACATCAAAAATTTGGATAAATCTTGCAAAGTTATTTATTGTAAAGAAGATCCACAATTAAATGCTTTGATTGAAAAACTAAAAGATGGTGATCGCTTTATACCCTACAAAGCACATCCATTCGAAAACATAGATGGAAAAACATTTTTAAAGCTTTCAGATAGAAATATTGGGACTTCTATTTTTGGAAAACACAATATGCAAAACTTATGTGCTGCAAAAAAAGTCTCTAAGATCATAGGGCTTGATTCTAATAAATTTTATGAAGCTGCCGCGAATTTTAAAGGAGCTGCAAAAAGACTGGAGTTGTTATTTGATAAAGAAGGATTACATATCTATAAAGATTATGCACACTCTCCCTCGAAAGTCAGAGCTACTGTCAAGGCCGTCAAAGAAAAACATCCTAACAAAAAACTGGTGGCATTCACAGAACTTCATACTTACAGTAGTTTGAATGCTAGTTTTTTGCCACAATACAAAGGTGCCTTGGATGCAGCTGATGTAGCCATCGTTCATTATGATCCAGAGGCGATGAAGATAAAACGAATGCCTGAGCTTCCAGGAAAGGTCGTCAGAAAAGCCTTTGAGAAAGAGGATCTTTTTATAACAAACTCATCCAAAGAATTAAATTTTTTATTGGATAATATTGATTTTGAAGATTCTGTTTTGTTGCTAATGTCATCGGGCGCTTATGGAGGTCTAGACCTAGAATCATTACCTGCTGTCTTGACAAATAAAAATAAATACGCTTAATGGCATTAGATATAAAACAAATGCCTCCCAAGAAGAGACGTTTTGCTTTTTTAAGAAAGCAATATCCTACTTTTTTGTATGAGTCACATCGCTGGTCGTGTAAAGGGCAAAACTTAAAGGTGAGTTTTGAATTTGTGACAGGCGATATAAAATTTCAGCCAGAATCTACCATAACTTTTCCTAAGAAATTTTCTCTTGCAAAACTTTCAAAAGCTAAGGAGTCTCTTGTAGATAATTTAGTATTCCAAATCGGGATGATCGAAATGTTGAGCTATTGGAAAGCTGTTTGTGCCCCTACGATAATTGTCAAACATAAGTCCCTTACTAAAACTCAGGTTTCTTGGTGGAAAAAATTATACTATCAAGGGTTAGGAGAGTACCTGTACTTGAATGGGATAAATATTGATCAAGACCAGCTTGTTTCTTTTGTGACGGAAAGTAAGGAGAAGTATTCAGTTTCAGATAAGATAAACTCAAAAGAAAAGACATACTTGGTTCCTATAGGAGGGGGAAAAGATTCTCTCGCCACTATAGAAATCTTAAAAAAAAGTAAAGCCAACAAGTTTTACCTTTTAATGAATCCTACCAAGGCTGCAAAAGATTCTGCCAAAGCTGCAACTACCAGATGGAAAGAGGAATGTATCTTTATTAAGCGAACAATAGATTCGAACTTACTAGACCTTAACGCAAGGGGATACTTGAACGGACATACGCCTTTTTCAGCCATGCTTGCTTTTTATAGTAATTTGGCCTCAGTCATAATTGGAGCAAAATATACAATCCTCTCAAATGAATCTTCAGCAAATGAACCAACTATATTAGGTACGAATATCAATCATCAATATTCAAAATCTTACGAATTTGAAAAAGATTTTAATAATTATCTAAGTCGCTATGTCTCTTCCCGATTTCTGTATTTTAGTTTGCTCAGACCGATCAACGAATTTCAGATCGTCAGTATATTCAGTTCAAATCCTAAAAATTTGAAGATATTTAAGAGTTGTAATGTTGGTTCTAAAAAAGATGTATGGTGTTGCAATTGTTCGAAATGTCTCTTTGTATTTATTTTGCTTAGCGCAAAGATCGGAATTGGTAAAACAGCAAAAGTTTTTGGAGAAAATTTGTTTTTGAAAAAGAATTTAAAGAAAATTTTTGAAGAGTTAATTGGTCGTTCTAAGCATAAACCTTTTGAATGCATAGGAACAATTGATGAAGTGAATGTGGCGATTACTTGTTTACACATAAATGAAGAGGGAGCTTTCAGCAAAATGTATTTGCTAAAGCTTTACAAAAAGAAGTACGAGGATTCTTTCGCTACGAATAAAGAAATAGAAAAAATTAAAAATCAATTTGATAAGAAGCATAAACTCAATCCTAGGTTTAAAAAATTGATCCATGAAGTTTACGCGGAAGCAAGTAAAGGATAGTCTTTTTTCAAAGAAGATTGCAATCATTGGATTTGGTCTAGAAGGTAGATCAAGTTATAAATTTATCAGATCGATCGATAAGAAAAATATCATTTCTATTTATGACAACGCTGACATAGATGAATCAATTTTTTGTAAGGATAAGCAAGTAAATTTATTTGCAAAAAGTAAACTGAAAAAAGTTGATTTCGAATCGTATGACTTATTATTAAAATCACCAGGAGTACCTTTCTCAAAAATTAAAAAAAAGTATCATAATAAAATTGAAGGTCAAGCCTCCTTATTTTTAAAGTGGTTTGGAGATCAAACCATTGGCATCACCGGAACCAAAGGGAAAAGTACCTGTAGTAGCTTGTGTTACCATTTGTTGAAAGAAGGTGGAATAAATGTTTTATTGGGAGGCAACATCGGCGTGCCTCTTTTTGACCTCATTCCCAAGGTAAAAAAAGATACTTGGGTGGTTGCAGAATTGAGTTGCCATCAGTTGTTTAACATTGACCAATCTCCGCATATAGCCGTCCTTTTAAATTTATTTGAAGAGCATTTGGATTATTATAAAAGTGTAGATCAATACTTTCGTTCGAAAGTAAACATCTTCAAACATCAAAAGGAAGAGGATGTTTTGATCTATAATTTTGACGATACTGAAATTAAAAAGTACATAAAAGAAGTCGGACATGCTAAGCTGACATCTTATTCTTTGCGCAATAAAAAAGCAGACCTAAGTATCGTGAAAGATAAATTATCCAGTAAATTGTTTAGAGGAAAAGATAAAGCAATAGAGTCTAAACTTATTGGCAAAATAAACTACTACAACATCATGCCTGCTATTGCAGTTGCCAATGAAGCTGGTTTGTCAAAAACAAAATTTTTTGATGGCCTAAAAACATTTAAACCACTACCTCATCGATTAGAATATCTTGGTAAAGTAGAAGGTGTTAGTTTTGTCAACGATTCCATTTCTACCATTCCGCAATCTAGTATTGCTGCTGTAAAAGCAGTTGGGAAAGTAGGGGCTTTAATATTAGGAGGCCAAGATAGAGGGATAGATTATGATCCACTAATACAGTTCTTGTTAAAAAAGAAAATTAATAACCTGGTCTTTTTTGATAGATCAGGCCTACGGATGTATGAGTTATTGGTGGCAGCAGAACCTCAATTAGAAACTACAAGAAATGTATTTGTGACCGATGAATTTAGAAAGGTGGTCAAGTTTTGTTTATTTCATACCAAATCAGGACAAGTATGCCTACTGTCCCCGGCATCTCCGAGTTTTGGAAAATTTAAAAACTTTATTGATAGAGGGAATAAATTTAAATCCTTAATTTTAGAAATAAGTCAAGCAGAAAATTTTGATCCATGATTGAACAAATAGTTTTAAAATATAATAAACGTGGGATGGATAAGATCAATGAGCAGATCCCACCGGGCTATTATGACGAAGCAGCCAAAGCAATATTAAGTCTTGAAAAAGGAAGACATGTTTTATTGTTTACTGGATTTTGGGTTGGAGGAGCTGCGGAGACCGATGGTCCCGTTGGAGCTTATTTTTTAGCAAAAGCGCTAAGAGCAATGGGATACTATCCATTGATAGTGACGGATATGTATGCCAATCAATACTTTTCTCATCAGGAAGAAAATTTCGAGACTTTAATTGTTCCGATCAGAGGATTCTCAGAAGAGTTTATGTACAATAAGATCTTGGAAACTTATGATGCTGCCGCTTTGATTGCCATCGAAAGATGTGGTATGGATGAATATGGATTGTACTCCAATAAAACTGGAGAAAATATTGGCCCAAATACTGCGCCCTTGGATTGGTTTTTTCTAGAGGGTGAAGAATTACTCACTATTGGAATTGGTGATGGTGGAAATGAGATCGGGATGGGAAAGCATGCAGCATTGTTAAAAGAATATTTGGGACATGAATGCCCTTGTGCGATCTCCACAAAGCATAATTTACTGGCGACCACTTCAAATTGGGGATCCTTTGGATTGATCGCTGCATTAGACAAAACACTGCTTCCTTCCATTAAAGAAGTATCTACTTATTATGATCATATACTTGATCTAGGTGCCAAGGATGGCATCAGCAAAAAGTCCGAAAAATCCGTCGACGGTTTTGGGATTGACAAGACTGAGGAGATCCTCGGATTATTAGCCAGGAGTTAAAAAAACCAATTATGAAAAATATACTATTTACTTTCTTAGTTAGTTTCTTATCCATTGGAATAGGAACGGCCCAGGATGATGTGACAAAGCTTATTGGTGCTATGCTATCGGATACACCAATAGAAGAAGACCTTCAAGAATTATGCGATGTCATTGGCGGTCGGGTGACAGGTTCAAAGGCAAATGAACAGGCTGTTGATTGGGCTTTGGCAAAATTTAAGGAAGCAGGAGTTAAGGCATGGAAAGATGAATTTGAAATGCCGGTTTTATGGCTACCGAATAGTACTTCAATCATGGTGACAGGTGATAGTAATTTTAAGCCTTCGGCTGTAGCCAAATATCAATCACCTCCAGGAAACTATTCTGGAAAATTGATCTTTGCTGGAAAAGGGACCGCAGAAGAAATTGATAAGCTTTCAGCTTCTATTACAGGAAACTTTGTATTGGTTGAAACAGACTTATGTTTAGATATAGGTGGTTTATTTGCTGAATATACTGCAGGAGCAGCCACAGAAGTAGCTGCAAGAAAAGCGGGAGCAAAAGGCATTGTATTTATGGCTTCAAGGCCAAAGGGATTGTTGTATAGATTTATCACTTCAAAAGCTACCGATGAAGATTTACCCCACCTCGTGATGAGTAGGGAAGATGCAAAGCGTTGTATTAGACTTTTGAATGATGGTAAAAATTTGAATCTTAATTTAGATATCAAAGCTACCACAGGTGGTGCTTTTAAAAGTCACAATGTCATTGGAGAAATTACAGGTTCTGAAAAGCCAGATGAAGTAATAGTCCTTGGCGCCCATATTGATTCTTGGGCATTGGGTACGGGAGCCAATGACAATGGTTGTAATGTAAATATGATGATCGACGTTGCCAGACAAATGCAAAAATTAGGAATCAAACCTAAACGTACCATCCGGTTTGCTCTATGGAATGGAGAAGAACAAGGTTACTTTGGCAGTTGGGATTATACCAAGGAGCATGTTGAAGAAATGTCAAAACATATAATGGCTTTGTCTGTCGATATTGGCTCTGGTCCTATCAATGGATTTTTTACGAATGGTAGGGCAGAGTTAATTCCTGCGGTAGAGAAAGTATTGCAACCAGTAGCAGCACTAGGAGACTTTCCTGCCATCAATGTACCGATCGTCGGCACGGATAATTTTGACTTCATGCTTCAAGGTGTTGGAAATTTAGTTGCCAATCATCGCTCTACAAATTACGGATTAAATTATCATGCCTCTTCTGATACATACGATAAAGTAGATCTTAAATCCCTAAAGGTAAACTCCGCAATTATAGCTGCCTTAGCACTCGGCTTTGCTAATTTGGATGAAAGTGACATAACATGGGAGCAGCAAACTCGACCTGAAATTCAAAAGTTATTTGACGACAATAAATTGGAATTCACCATGCGAATGTTTAACGTATGGGAATCTTGGATAAATGGCACCCGCGGAAGAAATTAGCTAACTAAGAAAATTCTCTTTAATTAATTGAGAGCCAAATAACAATATGAATACGATGAGAAATCCTAAAATGATCATGGGTTATGAGATTTGTTCTATGCGTAGCTACGATGAAAGACTTAAAGGGTTACGTATAATTATTGTTAATTTTCTATCTTTAGGTTCTGTTTATACAATTAGAACATTTAAACATAAAAAATGCTAAATCTCATAAAACTATCTTTTGTTTTTATCTGTACTTTATCCCTATTTAATTGTACTTCCGACAAGAGAGATGTCAATGTCAGTATTAATGTAGCAGACAAAGCACCGTCTGCGGCAGAAGGATTTAATTTGGAACAGTTTCACAGACTTTTAATTGAAGAAGGGGAAAGTGAAGAACAATGGGATGCACAATTTCTTTCAGATCTCGTGAATAGAGAAGACATAAATAATTTGGATCTCAATCAAAATGGCATAGTAGATACTATATTAATAGAACCTTTCGATGGAGGTGATAGCAAGGGTTTTCAATTATACACCAAAGTCGTAGATTATCCAGGAATGGACAGAGATGAAGAGCAATCAATCGCAACAGTTACTGTGACAAAGGACGGGGATACTGGAAGCTTGACGGTAAGTGGAAATGAACAGGTATACGGACAGAACCATCATTATCATAGTAGTGGGATGAGTAATTTCTTTTTGATGTATTGGTTGATGTCACCACGGATGAATTACGGAAGTGGATATGGTAGAGGTACCAATACAAGTTATGGACCACGAAAAACTGCGAGCACTGCTCAATACAAGGGAAAAATGAATAGCCGTAATGCGAAGTACACAGGTCAGAAGGCCCCATCGGCTTCGAGGTCAAATCCAGTGGCTAAAACTGCAGTTAAGCAAAAAACAGCGGCAAAAGGGATAAAGTCAAAATTGAACAACCCAACTACTTCTCAAAGATCTTTTCGTGCTCAAAGCCAAGCAAAGGCAAAAGCATCTTCTGGTTTTGGAAAAAAATCAACGGGTACAAAATCTAATTCCTCTAGTGGGAAGTCACGATCGTTTGGAGGTAAGTAAGAAAATTTGTGAGATCGGCATTTTGGCATTGGTCTTATTATGCGGAAGATGCGGTAAATAAATTCAATGAAAAATAGCGATGTCAATAAAGCAAGATCTACTCCCAAAAATTGGACGCTTAGTAAGGAAGAAAAATTAAATTTTGAATCCTTATACTTACTATATTTGATCACGGAGCAAAAAGTTATTTTTCCTATTTATTTAGGTGGCAATCTGAGTTTTGCTGAAAAAGCTATTGACTTTCTAGAAAAGAAGAAGCTAATATTCAAGAATGAAGAACATATAGAAGGGAAAAAGATCTTAGGTCTTCCTGTGGAAAAATCTGACATAAATTGGACTTACAAGGCAACTAATGGAGCCAAAGAAATTGTTAAAAAGCATCGAAAGAAGTTCCGTGAGTTTTTATCTTTCTATGATGTTTTTGCGCACGTGGATCCCGAAAGTGGCAGCTTTGCTTTCCAGAAAATAAAAAAAATATTATTACAGGAAGGAGGAAAAAAAGCTTGGGAGAATTATAAGAATCATGAGCGATGGATAGATTATAGAGTGCCCGTAGTTTTATACAAAGGTTTTGATCCGAGAGAATTTATTTTCTTTTCGTTTATGGAAGAAGGTCAATTTATTCCTTCAGAAAATGATGAGGAGCATAAATGGGCTGTAAATTTATTTAAAGGAGATCTTTGGGAAGCATTAAAAAATGTTGTCAGTTCAGCGCCAATTTGGGAAGAGCAAGGAGATGAAGAAAATCCGGCAAACGAAATCATGGAAACCATGATCATCCAAGGTGCTGAAGTATTGAAAAAGCAACGGGCTAAACTCAAAAAGTTTATTAAAAAACAAGACGGCCTGATTGGCTTGGAAGAAGAATTGGAATTACTGGAAAAAGATAATGATCCGATCAACGATGACAGCGATGACTATTATGAGGATTACTACAAGGATCCAGTTAATTATCACGGCTCTTATTATTATAGATCATTATCAGATCCTTTGTTTTGGAAAACTTCAAAAGAGCAAGCGTAAAGTTTTTTAAAGAAAATGATGGTTAAAGATATTTCATATAAAAAATTACAATTAGCAATCCTGGAAGGAGAAGTTGATTTTACTGCAATGAATATATTTGAAGAATCTAAAATTCATGTTACTAAATTAGGAATAGATATTCACGCCGCAATTATTGGGACTAGTCACTTTGTTCAAATTCGCAAGAAAGATGGAAACCGCTTGACAGAAATTTTTGCTTGTGATGCCATCGATAACAAAGGTGCAAAACCTTTGTGTTTTTTGCCTATCTCGCAAATAGATTCCATGGTTAAAATAGAATCAAACCTTAAGTACCAATTTTCTTATAAGTTTAAAAGTTATCAAGCCTCTTTCGAGGAAGTTTCTGCTTGGGCAAAAAATGAAAGAGCAAATAACAAACAGATGTTTTTAGAACACAAGTTTGATGTTGATTTAGGAAACGCCATATCTTCTAGAACTTTACTTTCCTTAGAAACCAATAATGAAGGTGTAAGAATCCAAACGGTACACGAGTATCAAGAAGAAGACGCGATCATATTAAGTGATAGCTTGATGAAGTTTTAGCAAGCGCTTTATGAACAACAATAAAATTGGTTTATTTCTCACATCATTCAGTCTTATTTGCAGTGGTTTATGCTGTATTGTGGATGAATATATTCTTGCTCAATTAAGCTCCAATATTTTAGGTAATCCAGCACAACAATGGCCTTTGGTGATCGGTCTAATGTTGTTTGCAACCGGCGTCGGTGCCTGGATGGCTCAATTTGTAAGTGAAACAAAAACACTTCAAGCTTTTATCACCATCGAACTCATACTTTCATTTCTAGGTGGATTTTCGCCACTCATAATTATGGGTGCCTATGCTTACGCATTCGTTCATTTTAAATTAATATTCTATTCCATTTCTTTCATTATCGGACTTCTAATAGGATTTGAACAACCTTTGATCGCTAACATCAATAAAAAATTTGTTGGCTTCAGGAGTAATATTTCGATGACAATCAGCTTGGATGTATTGGGAGCAGCCATTGGTACTTTTATCTGGATAAAATTTTTGGTTGGAAAAGTTGAGATTTACCATGCTGCATTTATGGTAACTATTTTGAATTTAAGTGTGGCCCTATTTACTTATTATTTTTTGATCAATTACGGCATTGAAAATGATACGGATGTTCCCGAATCAAAGAAAAATAGATCCTTAATATGGATAGGGTTAGCAAGTTTGATAGGATTGGGCGGGATGTATTTCGCAGGGGATTTTGCCGAGGTTTCTGAACAACAGTTATACACTGGCAAGATCATTCATAAAGAATCTTCTCCATATCAAAGAATTGTATTGACAAAACACGCAAAGACTGAAGATGTAATGATGTTCTTAAATGGTGGTTTGCAATTTTGTAGTAGAGATGAAAATCGATACCATGAAAACTTAATTCATCCAGCTATGAATTATCATGAAATAACCAGTATTCAAAATAAACCATTAGATGTACTGGTACTCGGCGGTGGAGATGGCTTGGCAGTCCGAGAAATAAGAAAATATAATAACATAAATAGCATTACACTCGTGGATCTAGATCCAGCTGTTGTTAATCTTGCAAAAAGTAATCCCATTCTGATAGAGCTAAATGATTCTTCTTTGCTGAAAAATGATGTAAAGATCCTAGAAGCACAGTTTCCTAAACCTGAAGAAAAGGAATCCATTTTTATGCCTATGGATGAAAAAGATGAAGACGGCACCCCGCTTCAGTACTTTACAGCATCCGTTGACATCCTACATGAAGATGCTTACAATTTTGTTGAAGACGTTGTTAGTTTAGGAAAAAAATATGACCTTGTTTTTATCGACTTTCCTGATCCAAGAAATGAATCTTTAGGAAAGCTCTATTCAAAGTATTTTTTCAGTCGGGTGAATTTATTGTTAAAACCAAAAGGCTATGTGGCAATACAAGCAAGTAGTCCTGTACATGCTTATCACGCTTTTGTTTGTGTTGGGAAAACGATGACTGCTGCGGGATTTAACGTATTGCCTTATCATGATAATATCCCTAGCTTCAATGAATGGGGTTGGTACCTGGCCTGTAAGCAAGGGGAAAGATTAAATCTTCACCATCTTGCAGAAAAGATGTACAGCCTGGATGAATTTGAAGTAGAAACTTCTTACCTGACGCCAAAGAAATTTTTCGCCAATACTGTTTTCGGCAAAGACATTATTAAAGATGTTGGCGAAATTGAGATTAGTACATTAAGCAATCCCAAGGTATACCACTACTATGTTCACTATGGTTGGAAAATACAATAAAAAAGAGCCATTCACCTCAAATGAATCGCTCTTTTTATTTTCAGCTAACAGCTAACAGCTAACAGCTAACAGCTAACAGCTAACAACCATCAACTAAATTGATGCTTCATAACTCTTCTCAACTACATTCCAATTCAAAGCATTGAAAAATGCAGCTACATAATCAGGTCTTCTGTTTTGGTAGTTAAGGTAGTAAGCATGTTCCCAAACATCAATACCCATGATAGGTTTTCCTCCGCAACCAACACCTGGCATTAAAGGATTGTCTTGATTAGGCGTAGAGCAGATTTCTAATTTTCCACCATCCTGAACACAAAGCCAAGCCCATCCAGAACCAAATCTTGTTCCTGCAGCTTTAGAGAATTGTTCAATGAATGCTTCTTTAGATCCAAAATCTCTGTCAATTGCATCTTTCAATGCTCCCGAAAGTCTTCCCTTATCAGTAGGGTTTAGCAACGTCCAGAAAAGGCTGTGGTTGAAGAAGCCACCGCCATTGTTTCTAACAGCTGTGTTTGACATATCTAGGTTTGTCAAGATATCTTCAATGCTTTTTCCATCAAGGTCAGATCCTTCAATGGCAGCATTTAATTTGTTGGTATATCCGTTATGGTGCTTAGAGTGATGAATCTCCATAGTTTGGGCATCAATGTGCGGCTCAACCGCATCATAAGCATATCCCAATTCAGGCAAAGTGAAAGCCATAATATCAGTTTTTTAAGTTAGTTAATATAATTTATCGAAGTTATTAAAAAATAAGTATTTAGATTAGATGTAAGTGCTTGGCATTCAAGACGAAGCTCTTTTTGAGTTTCATAGCCAAAGCTATGGAGCGAAAAAAAGCTGAAGTATTGGAAGCCAATGGCTTGCAAATAACTTAATATTTTGTTTTTAAATCACTTCTTTGTAAAACAAGAGCTAAGATAATAAGTTTATTGGTCAACAATAACAGGAAATTCAAAGGAAATAGAGGTTCCCTTCATAGACGTTCATGTCTCGGTCTAATATATTTCTGATATTTTAATAGTAGAAGAGTCTTAGTAATAATCGAAAATGGGAATACTTATTTATATTTGCCTCCATTTTCCATGGTTTCCGATAAACTTAACATTGGCTTAACATTGGAATTGTAATTTTGCAAAGAGATAAAAATAATTTAAGTGAAAAAATCACTCCTCCTTTTCGGCCTTTTATTTACAATTAGTGCCATAAACGCTCAAATAATCACCCCAAAATTCGGTTCCGGGATTAAGTTCATGGGTAAAGATTCTAGTTATTACATGAAAGTCGGCTTGAGATTTCAAAATTTGGTTGCATTGACGTGGGATCTAGAAGACGAGGAGGAAGGTTTTGTATCAGATTTTAATGCCCTTGCACTCGTAAGAAGATCTAGACTTAAATTTGATGGTTGGGCAGTAAATCAGCGATTAAAATACAAATTAGAGTTATCCCTTTCTAATAGAGATAATGGTGGCGGCGGAAATTTGGACGAATTTGGAAACGCGGCAAATATTATCCTTGATGCCTTTGTACAGTATCAGTTTTATAAAAACTTTACCATCAAATTTGGCCAAGGCAAACTTGCAGGTAACAGAGAACGTGTGATTTCTTCAGGAAATCTTCAATTTGTTGATCGATCAAGACTGAATTCCAGATTTAATATTGATCGAGATGTATTCATTCAATTGGGCAATACCCACACCTTAGGAAAAGAGTTTATAATAAGAACCATGGCTTCCATATCCTTGGGAGAAGGAAAAAATCAGATAACAGGATATAATGGAGGCTTTGATTTTACTTACCGAGCGGAGTTTTTACCTTTCGGTAAATTTGAATCTAAAGGAGATTATATCGGTTCATCAATAAAAAGGGAAACTACCCCAAAACTTTCCCTTGGAGTTACTTGGGATAATAACCAATTTGCGATTAGAGAAAGAGGGCAATTAGGTGATTTTATCTCAGATGCCAATGGAACTAATTTTGGTAAAGATCTCAACACATTTTTTGTTGATTGTATGTTCAAGTATCAGGGTTTTTCTTTCATGGGAGAATATGCACGTAAAACAACCGAAGATGATGACCCTTTTGTTTTTGATGAGGAAGGAAACCAGATCGGAGAGTTTTACACTGGTTCAGCAATAAATTTAGCCATGGGATATATGTTTGAAAACAATATAGAGTTTGCGCTAAGATATACTGAAGTAAATGCTGATGAAGCTACTGATGAAGAACATTACACCGTTGGATTGAACAAATTTTTTGTCGGACATAAATTAAAATTACAAATAGATTTCAGTTATGTCGATCGAGAAGACAGCCAGGACTTTACACTTTTGCGAACTCAAGTAGACATACATTTTTAAAGAGATCATCAACATCAATAAAACCAATGTAAATGGGAAAAATTAGTTCTTTCTTTCGTGCTTCTACACTTACGTTTTGTGCAATTATTTTCTTCTCGGTTTTGCTTATGGCTGGGAATCAAGATGAACCAAGCGGGCTTAGTTTCGGCTTATGGGATGCACTTCAGATTTTAGGATCTCTAGCATTCTTTATTTATGGAATGAAATTAATGAGTGATGGGATTCAAAGAGCTGCCGGTTCTCAATTGAGGAATATATTGAGAACAATGACCCAGAACCGATTTCTAGGTGTTTTTACTGGGTTCTTAATTACAGCACTGGTCCAATCATCTTCTGCAACCACAGTAATGACGGTAAGTTTTGTAAACGCAGGTCTATTATCCTTGGTTGAATCTGCAGGTGTAATGATGGGGGCAAATATTGGAACAACTATTACAGGTTGGATAATCTCCTTATTAGGCTTCAAAATAAAACTGAGCGCTTATTCAATACCATTGTTTGCAATATCAATCCCGATGCTTTTATCAGGAAGAGGTAAATTGAAATATTGGGGAGAATTTTTATTGGGATTTGCGATATTATTTATGGGTTTATCTCTTTTGAAGAAAGCCGTTCCTGATTTGAAAGGAAATCCTGAAGCACTTACTTGGTTGACCACATTTGCAGATTGGGGATTTTTATCAAGAGTAGCTTTTGTATTAATTGGAGCATTATTGACTGTGATTATACAATCCTCTTCTGCAGCCATGGCTGTTACCTTGACAATGGTAGCACAAGGTTGGCTGCCACTTGATGTTGCTGCAGCAATGATTTTAGGAGAAAATATCGGTACTACAATCACTGCTGAGCTAGCTTCTTTGGTAGGAAATACTTCTGCAAAACGATCGGCCAGGATACATTCGATGTTTAATATTGTCGGGGTTGTTTGGATGGTTATTCTCTTGCCCTTTTTCCTACCGCTGGTGGAGAGATTTATGAGCTTTGCATTTGGATCCAATGATGCACCAATGACCTTAGCTGCATTCCATACCTTCTTTAATATTACCAATGTTTTATTGTTATTAGCTTTTGTTCCATTCTTAGTTAAGGCTGCGATTTGGTCTGTTAAAGGATCGGAGGAAGACGAAGATGAGTTTAAATTAAAATTCATTGGAACGAGCACTTTAACACCAGAGCTGGCTACTGTAGAATTGCAAAAAGAAACGGCACATTTTGGAGAAGTAATGTCAAGAATGTCTACCTATGCAAGAGACTTGATCAACGCTACTGAACCCAAAAAGATCAAAAAACTTCATAAAAAAATAAAGAAATACGAAAAGATCTCAGATAGAATGGAAGTAGAGATCACAGAATATATCACTAATTTAGCTAATAGGGAAATCACTCCTAAAACCAGTATGAGGTTGAGGTCTATTATTAATATTTGCAATGACTTGGAAAGGGTAGGTGATGTTTACTACCAAATTTCAAAGACTATAGAGGTTAAAAATGAAGAAAAAGGATATTTCACCCCTGATCAAAGAAACAACTTGAATGAGATGTGTGATAAGCTTGACAATGCTTTTGGGACAATGCTGCAAAATCTAAATGAACCAAGCTATGATAATGTGACCATTGAGAAAGCGATAGAACAGGAAAAAAATCTCAACAAGTTTAGAAATAAACTTAAAGACGAACATCTAGATAACCTTGGTAAAGAGGATTATAATGTAAAATCCGCTATGATGTATAATAACATTTTCCATGCCTTAGAAAAGGTTGGGGATCATGTGATCAATGTTTCTGAAGCAGTTGTTGGTGAAATTTAAAACACAAGATTTCATATTTTAATAACAGAGTTATAAAAGAATTATTCTTTTATAACTCTGTTTCTTTAGGGCTTTCCTATAATCCAGTCACCTTATCGTCCTAATTCGACTATGTTGCAAAAAATGATTTATTTTGTAATCTAAATTAAAAAAAATGAAATATAGAAAAGAAAAAGATAGTATCGGTTACATAAACGTTCCAGCAAAAATGTACTGGGCGGCACAAACTCAAAGGTCAATACAAAATTTTAAGATCGGAGGCAACACCATGCCTATTGAGGTCATTAGAGCTTTTGCAATTCTTAAGAAAGCGGCAGCACTCACAAATGCCGAGTTAAAGGTTTTACCAAAAAAGAAAGCTACACTAATAGGGAAGGTCTGCGACGAGATCTCTACAGGCAAATTAGATGATCAATTTCCTTTGGTAGTATGGCAGACTGGTTCTGGGACTCAAAGTAATATGAATGTTAATGAGGTGATCGCCAACAGAGGACATGTGGTCAATGGAGGAAAATTATCGGATGAAAAGAAATATTTGCACCCAAATGATGATGTAAATAAATCTCAGTCTTCCAATGATACATTCCCAACTGCCATGCATATTGCTGCTTATAAAATGTTGATGGAATGCACCTTGCCTGGTTTGAAAAAACTCAGAGATACTTTGGATAAAAAGTCTAAAGCTTTCGCCAAAGTGGTAAAAATAGGAAGAACCCATTTTATGGATGCGACACCCGTTACGGTCGGGCAAGAACTTTCTGGCTATGTATCTCAACTAGACCATGGCATGCTAGCTATTAAATATAGCCTTAAGCACCTTAGTGAATTAGCACTTGGAGGAACAGCGGTAGGTACTGGGTTGAATACACCTAGAGGATACTCAAAGAAAGTAGCTGCTCAAATAAAGAAGTTGACTGGACTACCATTTATTACAGCAAAAAATAAATTTGAGGCATTGGCTGCGCATGATGCCATCGTCGAAGCACATGGCGCTCTTAAAACTGTTGCTTGTTCTCTGATGAAAATAGGAAATGATATTAGGATGTTGTCTTCTGGCCCAAGATCAGGAATCGGAGAGCTGATCATACCAGCTAATGAGCCAGGTTCCTCCATAATGCCTGGAAAAGTGAATCCAACTCAATCGGAAGCATTGACCATGGCAATGGCACAAGTATTTGGAAATGATGTCGCTATCAATGTAGGAGGCATGACGGGACATTTCGAATTGAATGTCTTCAAACCAATGATGATATACAATTTCTTGAATTCAGCAAGGTTGATCGGTGATGCTTGTATTAGTTTTGAAAAGAACTGTGCGAGAGGCTTAAAGCCAAACAAGCCAAGGATCAAAGAAATGTTGAATAATTCTTTAATGTTAGTAACAGCCTTGAATACTAAGATTGGATACGACAAGGCTGCCAACATTGCCAAGAAAGCATACAAAGAAGGTACTAGCCTCAAGGCAGCTGCGCTATCCCTCGATTATTTGACCGAAAAGGAATATGATGCATGGGTAAAACCTGAGAAAATGGTCTAATCCCCTTTTTTAATGGAAATTTGCTTAAAAGATGGCCAAAATTAGAAATGAATTCAGCTTAAATTGCAATTTATGTAGCATTATCATATCTTTGCGCAGCTTTAAAGAAAGCAGTGTTTTCACTTGAAAAACTTAGATTTAAAGTAAAATTTTAAATCATGGATCCATTAAGAAGGTTTACTATACCAATCAAAGGATTGAGCTTAGGAACCCATCCTTTTGAATTCGAGATCACGAAGTCTTTTTTTTCTCATTTTGAAGATTCTCCTATTGATAATGGCAAGTTTAAAGTTGTTATCGATCTAGATAAGAGGATCGACATGATGGTTCTGGATTTTCATATAGTAGGCTCATTCAATACCGCTTGCGACAGGTGCCTAGAAAAATTTGATCTTCCTATAAATAGAGACCATAACCTTATTGTAAAGATCACCAGTGAGATGCAAGATGATGATGAAGTTATTTACATCACAGATGCACAAACAGAATTGAATCTGGCGAAATATATTTATGAGTTTATCATTTTGAGCATTCCAATTGTGAAAGTAACAGATGATGAAAACATTCATACCTGCAATGAGGAAGTATGGAACTTTTTGGAAAAAAATGAAGAAGAAAAAGATTCTAGATCAAATCCCATTTGGGATCAATTGAAAGGATTTATAGAAAATTAATTGTTCACACATTAAATATTTGATTATGGCACATCCAAAGAGTCGTATTTCAAAACAACGAAAGAGAAAAAGAAGAACGCATTATAAGACTCCAATTCCACAATTGGCTACTTGCCAAACTACGGGAGAGAAGCACTTAATGCATAGAGCTTATAAAGTTGATGGCAATCTTTACTATAATGGTAAGATGATCATTCAGACTGATGTCGACGTAGACGAATAGGCTTCTTTAAGATATTAAGAAAGCTCCCATCCTATTTTTGGATGCGGAGCTTTTTGTATTTATAACCATGCGATTATGAAAAAAATCATTAACTCTCCAAATGCTCCAGCTCCCGTTGGACCTTATAATCAGGCAACTAAATTTGGCAACATGCTTTTTGTCTCTGGACAAATAGGCATCGATCAAGCTTCTGGCAAAATGAAAGATGCTAACATCGAAGAAGAGACCCATCAAGTAATGAAAAATCTTGAGCACATTTTGAAAGAAGCAGGATTGAATTTTGAAAACGTATTGAAATGTTCTTGCTTTGTAAAAGACATGAGACAATACAGTCGAATCAATACTGTTTATGCCGAATATTTTGATGAAAATACCGCACCAGCAAGAGAACTTGTAGAAGTAGCAAACCTCCCTAAGTTTGTTAGTGTCGAAATATCATTGATAGCTGCGATTTATTGAAACTGTTTATTCATTTAATCGGTTAATAGTTTACTTGTTTCTATTTATAAAAACATAAATACACTAACCTATAATTTACTTAAAGATGAAAAAAGTATTAAGCTGTATTCAACCAACAGGATCCATGCATTATGGCAACTACCTAGGTGCCGTAAAAAATTGGGTAGACCTTCAAGAAGATTATGATTGTCTTTACGGAGTAGTCGATTATCACGCGATGACAGCTCCCTACAATCCTGATAAGTTGAGACAAAACACTTGGGAGATCATCTTTAACTTATTAGCTGTTGGTGTTAATACTGAAAACCTTTTTATCCAATCTTTAATTCCAGAACATGCAGAACTTGGATGGATATTTAACTGCTTTTGTTCTTATGGTCGATTGAGCAGGATGACGCAGTTTAAAGACAAGTCTTCCGGGACTGGTCAGGGAGATGATGGTTTTATCTCGGCAGGACTTTTAAATTATCCAGTATTGCAAGCGGCAGATATATTGATCTATCGTGCGGATTATGTCCCTGTAGGGAAAGATCAACAACAGCATCTTGAGCTGACAAGAGAGATTGCGGAGCGCTTTAACAACCAGGTAGGAAAAGATTATTTTGTCTTACCTGAAATATTATTTACGGAATCTCCAAAGATTTTATCTACTGCAGATCCAAGTAAAAAAATGAGTAAAAGTGCAGGAGAGAAACACTACATCTCAATTTTCGAAGAGGAAGATGTCATTAGAAGAAAGATCAAGTCGGCAGTGACTGATGCTGGTGATACCCCTTCTGGGGAAATGTCAGCTGGGATAGAAAATCTATTCATCCTATTAAAAGGTGCAGGTGATTTAGAAGCTCATGATGGATTGATGGCTGATTTTAATAATGGCGCATTGAAGTATGTCGATCTAAAAAATGCCACCGCTGACGCATTGGTATTATTGACTGAGAAATTTAAAGATCAAAAGAAGCAAGTTAAAGAGGATAAAAAAAGGTACAAGGATTTGATCAAAGACTCTTCGAGTGATATTAGAAAAAGAGCACAAGAGACAGTCAAGGAGGTAAAAAAACTTGCGGGCTTGGGCAATGTGAAATATTGAGTTGGGGCTGTTGATTATTGGCCTTTGGCTTTTTGCTAGATTTTTTATTCGTTTATGCGTGTATTTGTTTATCCGTAGATCAAATTGGAATCGAGGATATCTAAGAAAATAGAATTTGCTAAAAAGAATTAAAATTCAATAGTCAAACTAGGCTTTTCATCAACGAAAAACTTCGATGAACAGCTTGCCCTGAGCGACGAAGGAGTCGAAGGGATGAACGATAAACAGCCTGCCCTGAGTGAGGCACGAATCGAAGGGATGAACGATGAAGATATTCTGCTTAGGAAGAAGCTATCGGCCTTTAGCTTTTTGGTAGATGGTTTATTTGTTCCGGAGAGATGCCTAGGGGGCGATTTAATGCAATCTTAACATTCGAATAAACGCATAAGCAAATAACTGAATAAACAATAAGATGAAAATATTCTGTATCGGTAGAAACTACCGAGACCATGCAAAGGAATTAAACAATCCAGTTCCAAAAAAGCCTTTGGTTTTTATGAAACCACCTTCGGCGCTATTGGTCAACAACAAACCTTTTTATTATCCGGAATTTACCAAGGATCTGCATTATGAGCTAGAAATAGTTTTGAAGATCAGCAAGAATGGAAGACATGTGCAGAAGGAATTTGCCTCAGGTTATTATGATCAGGTTGCTTTGGGGATTGATTTTACAGCCAGAGACATTCAAGATCAATGTAAAGAAAAGGGACATCCATGGGAGATTGCCAAGGGATTTGACAATTCTGCAGCTTTAAGCAAATTTGTTAACATTTCAGATATAGCCAATAAAGATGCTATCAAATTTCAAATGAAGAAGAATGGGGAGCTCGTTCAAAATGGCAATACAAAAGATCTAATATTTAATTTTGATTATTTGATCGTTTATCTGTCTCAATTTTTCAAATTGCAGCAAGGAGATGTAATATATACGGGGACTCCAGCCGGTGTAGGTCCTGTTAAAATTGGAGATTTGCTGGAAGGGTATTTAGAAGGAGATAAATTATTGGAAACCAGCATAAAATAAGCCGAACAGACCGTTTTAATTATAAATATTCCTACTTTTGTGTCGATTTTAAAATAAATTATTATTTAAATAAGAAATACAACATGCCATATTTATTTACTTCAGAATCAGTTTCAGAAGGACATCCAGATAAAGTAGCTGACCAGATTTCAGATGCACTAGTTGATCATTTTCTTGCATTCGATGCAAGTTCAAAAATTGCATGTGAGACACTTGTGACAACAGGACAAGTTGTACTTGCCGGAGAAGTTAAAACAAAAACATATTTAGACGTACAACAAATTGCAAGAGACGTGATCGAGCGTATCGGATATACAAAATCCGAGTACATGTTTGAAGCAAAATCTTGTGGTGTATTTTCTTCTATTCACGAACAATCTCCTGACATCAACCAAGGGGTTGAAAGAAAGAAAGCAGAAGACCAAGGTGCAGGTGATCAAGGAATGATGTTTGGTTATGCTACAAACGAAACGGATAACTACATGCCTTTGGCGCTAGATCTTTCTCATAAAATTCTTCAGGTTCTTGCTGACATTAGAAAGAAAGGGAAGCAAATGACTTACCTGAGACCAGATTCAAAATCTCAAGTAACTATTGAATATTCTGACGATAACAAACCAGTTAGAATCGACTCTATTGTTGTGTCAACCCAGCATGATGATTTTGGAAGAGATGATACTGTTTTAAAGCAGATCAAAGAAGACGTAATCAATATCGTAATTCCAAAAGTAAAGAGACTTTGCAAATCATCTGTGAAGAAGTTATTCAACAATAAAATCACTTACCACGTAAATCCAACTGGAAAGTTTGTGATCGGAGGACCACACGGAGACACTGGATTGACAGGCAGAAAGATCATCGTAGATACATACGGAGGGAAAGGTGCACACGGAGGTGGTGCATTTTCTGGAAAGGATCCATCAAAAGTAGATAGATCAGCCGCTTATGCAACGAGACACATTGCTAAAAACATGGTAGCAGCAGGGGTATGTGAAGAAATATTGGTACAGGTATCTTACGCCATCGGTGTTGCAAAGCCAACCAACATATACGTAAATACATACGGCACAGCAAATGTAGATATGAATGATGGGGCCATTGCAAAGAAGATCGAAAAATTATTTGATATGAGACCTTATCATATTGAAAAGAGATTGAAATTGCGTACACCTATCTACTCAGAATCTGCGGCTTATGGCCACATGGGTAGAACACCAGAAAAAAAGAAAGTATCTTTCGTAAATGGATCAGGAAAAGTTAAAACCATGAATGTAGAAACATTCACCTGGGAAAAACTTGACAAAGTAAAAGAGATCAAGAAAGCTTTCAAAATAAAGTAATTTTTTACAAACTCAAACTTGACCTATTGAGTCAAGTTTGAGTTTGTATCTTTCAATAACAAAAGTAGAAGCGCTTAACAATTCAAAAGAAAACAATTTGGATATCCATTGGATATTAAAAGCCTTAACCGCCGTTGTCTGGATATATTTCCTATATATCTTAAGTGCCTACCTTTTCTCCTCTTTCAAAATTCACTACGTACCAGATAATCCTGAAAAGGGTAAATCGCGTTTGCCGATCATTGCTTTTCTTACTGGTCTAGCAATTTTTGCTACCTACTTCCTCCAACCAGACCTATTTAATGGCTATTTATCATACATCATTTTGATCATCAGCCCATTGATCATTTGGGATGGTTTATTACCCTTGATCAGAAAGAAGAATGTAGTTTTCGGCGGCAACCTTATCTTTAAGGAGGAGTCCTTCATAAAATGCATTTCCTCAAAAAAGGTCAGTCGAATCGATAGAAAAAATGATTCTATCATCTTCAAAGAATTAGAATCAATGGTTCCAATCTTGATCTTTCACAAAAGAGACTACTCAGACGAAGCCTGGAACAAACTCAATGCATTCTTAGTCAAAAAGTTTCCAAAAAAAATGCTTGATTTTACGATTAAGAAGTAGGGGAGCTTCGCTCCAGTTGCCAGATGCCAGATGACTGATTGAGGCCAATGATTTATGGTCTTACATCTTAATCGAAGTTTCAAAAGACTTAACACCTAACTCCTATTATCTTTTAGCTCGTTGTTATCCTGAGTTCTAATATTGCTCGCCTATAAATTTAGGTTAATGACAATTGTACTTAGGGTATTTTTTGTACTTGCTTTTCCTTTTTGCTTGATCAAAAAGAAAGAAAAAATCAAGGCTGTACCATAGAAAACTTAAAATTGTCTCGGGCAAGCGCACAAGCTTAAAACTCGCCTTGAAAGATTTTGACTTTTAACAAATTTCTTGATAATCGCATCTTTTGAATAAACTTCATCAGGCTCATACAATTAAGCTTCTCTTAGCCCACGCTTCTCGCAATTTTATAGCTTTCCATGCTAAGGCCAAATTTTGTGGTCAGAAAAAAATGAAACATGATTGAAAAGTTGTTATAAATAGCGAGCTAAAAGCGAGTCGAATGATCAACGCTCAATATTCGCTGTGTCACCGCCTTGAAACAAGGTTCTCAGGGTAAAGGCGCGATTCATCGCGTCCATTCACAGTCTAAAAGTAAGGGCGCCTGCTTACGCCAAGGCTATTGCAGACTAAACGATCCATCGCATCCATCTTAGAAAAACGTCTAATCTTTGATACCACTTCCATTACAATATCTCCCCTCGCTCAACCACCTCCAAATGCTCCTTCAACAAAGCATCCATTTTTTTGACCTCGGCAACCTTGCCAAGTTTCTCAGCAGTCTTTTTCAAACCTTGTATTGACAACAATCTATTCGGTTGTCTCTTTAATGCAGCCTGAAACATCACATGCGCTTCTCCCAATTTGTTTTGCTCAAGCAATGCTTCAGCATAAGCCTCTTGCACGGGCTTGACAATTCTAGGAGGGCCAAAAGAATAATTTAAAGTCTCATCAAGGACAACAGCTTCTTTTAGTTTTATAAGCGAGGCATCCGTTTTGCCTTGCATTTTTAGTAAGGCCGCTTCCAATTCTTTTTCTAGGACACTCACAATATCTATGTCCAATTGATTGGCAGGACTATTTCCAAATCCTTGACTTCCACACATTGAAAAACCAGACTCGCCGATATCTAAAGTAGCGACGTATTTATATTTTGAGATATTACTTATTATCTTTTTCAATGACTTTTCATCCTTTGAATGAAATGCCTTCATTCCTTCTAAAAAATCATAAGTAGCTTTTTTTGCAACAGGAAGATCTTCAATGTCAATCTCAAGGTCAGCAAGTTCGCCGGACCAAGTATTAGTCTCTATCATTTGGGCAGCCTTCATCGCAACTAAATACATCCTCGCAGATTTAGAAGGATTTTCTTCCTTATAAGAGATCATATCGTCAACTAGTCTAGCTGCCAAGTCATTTTCTTTTCTTTGCAACAAACCATACTGCAACCAGTTCAAGGCATGGTAAGAACCATTTTTTGCGTCTTTACTCAACTTCTTTTTTACACTGGCATTCCAAGAGGCTATGTTTGAATTAACAACCTCATTCCAAAGACCAAGCGCAACATAAATATGGGAGGGCATGTGCAATGCATGCGCAGCATCCGGAGCAATCACAGAATATTTGTCAGCAGCATCCTTCGCAAGGTGCGCATGTTTTGGATCATCAAAGGAATGTATCAGATAATGCAAAGCACCTGGATGATTTGGATTCTCTTCCAAAATGCCTTTTGCAATAGTAGCTGATTTTTCATATAATTCTTCGTCTCTTCCGTTCCTTGCTGAACCCAATAGAGAGATGGCATAAAATGCGGAGACTTCTAATTGATCAGGATATTTATCGCGCAAGGAATTCATAAATTTTTGATAAGCGATGTCTCTTTCATATTTAGTCCCTTCCCCAAACAGAATTTCTATGCCTTTGAAAAAATCTTTTTCAATTTCAGTTTGAAGAAGAGCTTGTCTTTCTTCTGTAGTAGGCGCTAATTTTTCAAGGGCTGCTTTTGCCTCTTCCAGTTCTTGTTTTTTCCATAAGGAGTGATTGTAACTCATCGCTTCTCCCCAGTAAGCCATGGCAAAAGTACTGTCAATATCTTGTGTTTCTAAAAAGGCCTTTCTAGCATCATCGTATTCAAAACTATGAAGTAATAGAAGCCCTTTCTTAAAGGAAGGTTGTGCTTCTTCAGCACCAGTAACCTCAAATGTTACTTCGCCCAACTTTTCTGAACCATCTGCTGTCTGCTTATTTTCCTTGGTACCTGTTTGATTGCAGGATAAAAATGTTGCAAGGAAAAGTATTAAAAATAAATTTTGTAAGGTGTAAATATGATTTCCCATGATTAAAAAGTGTATAGAAAAGAGCTAAGAAATTTAAAGTTTTAAGTTTATAATTTTATAATGCGCAATGTTTGTTTTGCATGCGCATCTTCTAATTCCAAAATATAAGTCGCCTTAGGCAAACTTGAAAGATCAAGATCGATCACAGCTACATTCGTATAAGTTGCCTTAAAATGCGCTTTACCTAATAGGTCATAAATAGTCGCTTGTATGAACTTCTTAGATTTGCTAAGTTCAATATTCAAATTATCACTGGTAGGATTAGGAAATATCCTGACCTGCTCAAATCTTTTGTCTTCAATTGAGTTTGTTTCTGGGCTCAAAGAAAATGCATCAATTTGTGTCCAAGAAAATGCTCCAGGCATTGCTCTGACTGTGACGTACTTAGAACTTTCTTCCGCTGTAAAAGTAATTTTATCTGAAACCCATCTGTCAAAAGCAGGAGTAAAAGTTCCTAAGGAAAATCCAAATTCATCATTAACGTTTGACAAACCGACCTCAACAGGATTGACAGTTGTGCTGTTGCTGTACAAACTAAATATGATTTCATAATCACTACCAATTTCTAAGGCTGATGTTAACTCTAGTGCAAGCGCATCAGAAAACGAAGAAGTGTCTGAGGAGATCCCTGCACACCAGGAACCAGAGAAAGGATCAACGTAGCAATCAAAGGTTTGAAGATCTACTTCGCCAGCATTATTACCTGCTATAAAAGCCTTTCCAAAAGCAAAGATAGAAGCTACGCTTTCATTGAACTCCTCATCGCTCAGGTTGTAAGCACATTCATCATAAGCATGGTTTTCAAAGTCACCATTAATAATATCTTGCCCAATGACATTTATGCTGAATAAGATAAAAATGAAGATGAATATGTTTTTCAAAAGCAGATGATTTGATTTCTAGTACAAATTACAAAATGCACCACTAATTGCGAAATCGATTCACAAAATAAGTCGTTAAGGTAAATTTTGCGCAAAAATATCCAGCCTTGCTTCGACCAATACAGGAATGGTGTCATCATCTGCCAGCCAAGTGTGAAGGTCACCAACATAATGCATCCCCAAGTAATTAGCGGTTTGAATAAAGGGCATATTAAATCCTTCAAATATTTCATTGTCCGATCCACAACTGATCATGCCCATGTGTTTGCCTTTGAGTTTCCTTCCCGTTTCTTTTTCAATGGTCAAACAATCAGAAAGCCTGTCAAAGAAAATTTTTAAAGTTGCAGACATACTGTACCAATAGATCGGAGTAGCAAACAAAATGAGTTCATATTTTTCAACAATGTCTTTGATCAAAGATAAAAAGTCGTCCTCCTTGTTTTTATGGTCATAATCATAAATAGAAATATTCTTTGTCTTTAGATCGATAATTTCAAACCCAGTCTGTTCCTGTAGTTTTTTGCAAACTTTAAATGTATTGCCATCTGATCTGGAACTTCCGAGGATAATGACGCCTTTTAGTTTTGACATTCAAAAATATTTTACTTTTTACCACGATGAACGATGAACGATGAACAAAAAACAATGAACGAAAAAATCATCATTTCCCACTTACTCTTTTCCAGTCCCATTCATCACCAACTGCTTAATACTAAAAATATGCACCCCAATCGCCATCGGCACAATAAAACCAGGAATCAAAACAAACGGAAAACTCCCAATAAAATTGGCAGACGGATCATTCATAAATATACGATAAGGCGAGTCCGTAGACAAAACTGTAATACTGACAATGTTGACCAGCAAAGCGATGCCCGAAATGTTCCAAAGGATTGCTGCCACTTGTTGGCGATGTCTTTTTATAAAGAAAACATACCCAGCGATCAAGGCAGTTACACCAACAAGTATGTCATGATTCAATCCAACAAAAGTCATTTGATAAGGAATAATTTCGGCTAAAAAGTACATGTATAACATTACCTCCATCGGTATTCTAAAACTTTGAAAAAGGATCAACCACTTTTCAGGAATTACTTTCAATACGAATTTGAACAATCTATGCTGGAGCAAATACAAAATGATTATAATTGGAATCAAAGCTGCTATAGCGATCTTAGGAGGCAAACTTGAATAGTCTTCAAAAAAACCAGTGATAGAAATAACGAGTAAAAGCAAAATCCAAAAGATGATTCCTAACAAAGTATACCTCAAAAATAAAGTACGCCGCTTTTCCTCTAAACGTAATTTTTTGAAGGCAAACTTAAGTGTGAAAAATATAAATCCGAGAAGGTAAATGATAATGAGCCAAAACAAGAACTGGGAGATTAGTAGTGCAGTTGCTGAGGACATTGTAAATGTTTATTCGTGTATCTGTTTATTTGTTTATTCGTCGTAAAGGGATGTCTCCAACATATTATGGTAACAAGTTGTTAGTGTAAAACAGATAACCAAATAAACGCATAACCAAATAAACAGCTCGTTCAATATTCAAGAAGTTTCTTCATGGCCGCACTAACCTTATTGGCATTCGGTATCATCGCTTTTTCCAAATTCTCATTCAACGGAATAGCAGGCATATTTTCAGACCCTAAAGTAACAACAGGTCCATCTAAGGATTCAAAACAGTTTTCTTGTATCCTTGCGGCAAGACTTTGAGCGAAAGTACTATTTACTGGTTCTTCGGTGACAACCAAAATCTTTCCGTGAGCTTTTGCTCTTTCAAAGATGAGTGCCTCATCAAGTGGATAGAGTGTTCTTAAATCTAGTATTTCAATTTTTCCTTCATGATCTTTCGCTGCATTCAATGACCAATGAACACCCATGCCATAGGTCACAACCAGCAAACTGGTTTTCTTCAAAGATTCAGGCTCAGCTTCCAACGCGATTCTTCCTTTCCCGAAAGGGATAACATAATCTTCATCTGGCATGACCGTTCTTGCAGCATCAGTACCATGAACTTTTGACCAATACAAACCTTTGTGTTCAAACATAACAACAGGATTTGGATCGTAGTAAGCGGACTTCATGAGACCTTTAAGATCTGCCCCGTTACTTGGATAGGCTATTTTTACACCTCTAATATTACAGACGACAGATTCTATACTTGAAGAATGATAAGGTCCGCCAGAACCGTAGGCACCAATGGGTACTCTCAAGATCATACTGACTGGCCACTTGCCGTTGCTCAAATAAAAAGAACGACTCACCTCAGTAAATAACTGATTTAATCCCGGCCAAATATAATCTGCAAATTGGACTTCTACGATCGGTCTTAGACCAGCGGCTGACATTCCAACGGTCGAACCTACAATATATGCTTCTTGGATCGGGGTATTAAATACACGCTCGTTTCCAAACTTCTGCGCAAGCGTCGCTGCTTCTCTAAATACGCCACCGAGTCTGTGTCCTACATCTTGTCCATACAACAAACATTCTTTGTGCTTGCGCATCAACTCTTCTATGGCAAACAAAGCACAATCTACCATCACCTTCTCTTCACCACCTTCAGGAGAACGTTCTCCTGATTCTTGCTGGATAGGCGTTGGAGCAAAGTCGTATGTAAACAGATCTGCAGCTGTAGGATCATCTGCAGCCAGCGCTTTTTTAAATTCTGATTCTATATATTCTTGAGTTTCATTTTCTATTTCTTCAATTCTAGCAAGGCCAATGCCTTGTTCCATCAATTGGCTTTTTATCACTGGATATGGATCTCTAGATCTCGCTTCTTCCAAGTCGTCCCTATACCATTCCATTCTGACACCAGATGTATGGTGATTTAACAAAGGAACTTTTGCATGAAGCAAAAATGGTCTGCGTTCCTCACGCATTTTTTTATAAATGTGCTGAACAGTCGAATAGCATTCTAGAAAATCTGAACCGTTGACACTAAATGCTTCGATGCCGTGAAAACCTTTTATAAATTCATAGGCGTTTTGTGCTCTGATCTCATCTGCTGATGCAGAAATGTCCCAGTCATTATCCTGCACTAAAAACAGAATCGGAAATTGTTTCAATGCCGCCATTTGAAATGCCTCTGAAACTTCACCTTCAGTCACAGATGCATCACCAAGGGAGCAAACGACCAAAGGCATATTTCCATCATCCATGGACATCAGTTCTTTGTACTGCAGTCCCATCGCAATCCCTGTCGCCGGTATAGCTTGCATACCAGTCGCAGAAGATTGATGTATGATCTTAGGCTTATCATCATCTTTAAGACTTGGATGAGAATAGTAAGTTCTACCGCCAGAAAATGGATCTGTCCGCTTGCCAAGTAATTGTTGCATCAAGCCTTCAGGACTCATACCCAAACCAAGCAACATGGCATCGTCTCTGTAATAAGGAGAAACAAAATCCTGTGGCTCCAGCTGCATGCCGATCGCCAGCTGAATGGCCTCATGGCCTCTGGACGTCGCATGAACATATTTAGACACCAATTTAAAATTGTTTTCATATAGCTCTGACAGTCCCTTTGCAGTGGCCATCAAGCTGAATCCTTCAAGCAAAATCTCTCTATCTATCTTGGTTTCTATCTCGTACATATTATTAATGATTAGGATCTAATCAATCAGGGTAAATTGGGGATGGATTGAATTCCTAAATATAACATTTTACGATGGATTTAGGTTTACGTTGCATAGGAAAAGGGTGGGATTGAGGGGAATTAGTACTAAGAAATATAAGGAGGCATTTATAAATTTGAATTGTTGATATCAATACTCAAAGGCCATTCTCTAAGTATAGAGTCCATATGCAGTAGAAATCAAGAAATGAATTAATGTAAATGGGATGAGTTCTACAAGAGATAAAAGGATTAGACTAAAAAAATAATTAAATTTATAAGAAATACTAAGATGAGTATACAGCAAATAAAGGAGATACTACATACAAGGATCGATCAACTAGATGATGGATTTCTTCGTGTTCTTTATGCGATGCTAGAATCATATATGAATGAGCAAGAAGGGAAATCATTAGATGAATTGATGAAAAATGTTCCACGAAATCCGGAATGGAAAGCATTGACAGAGGATGAGTTGTTACAAAGATTGGATAAATCCTCCGCTCAAATTGAAAAAGGGGAGACCATAAGTTTGGAAGAGTTAGAAACAGAAATGAAAAACTGGTAAATGCAAAAGTATTCCACACCAGCTGTTTGAAGATTCTATCTTCAAGCCTTACTTCCCCTTAAACTTCCCAATCGCCTCTTTCGTAAAATCTGAAAGCACCAACTCCCCACTCATCGCCGCCCGCTCATCAAGCAAAGCGTCCCAATTTTCACAACCTTTCCAAAAGATACCTTTTAACATCTGCATCGCTTGTGGATTTGAGGTGATAAGTTTTGTAGTCAAGGCATCAATGGCAGCATCCATTTCTTCTACACTGTCAAAGACGTCTGTATAAAGTCCTTTGTTCTTTGCCCAGTCAGCAGTTTGCCATTCCGTGGCATTGATGGCCAACTGAGACATCGCCGAAGTTCCTATTTTTCTTTCTACAGCTGGGCCAACTACAAATGGGCCGATTCCAACCGCAAGTTCTGATAATTTAACAGAGGCATATTTCGTCGCAAGACAATAATCAACAGCAGATGCCACGCCAACACCACCACCAACAGCTTTACCCTGCACACGCCCGATCACAAACTTCGGACATTTCCTCAAGGCATTGATCACATTGGCAAATCCTAAAAAGAACTTCTTACCGGTGTCAAAATCTTCTAGAGATATCAACTCGTCAAAACTCGCGCCCGCACAAAAAGTTCGGTCACCAGCACTTTTCAAGACAACAACTTTTGTCGCTGCATCTTTTCCAGCCGCATCAATAGCCGCCGCCAACTCCGCCAACAATTTTCCCGGAAGGGAATTATGCGCCGGATGAAAAAATGTTATTGTTGTAACCCCGTCCTTGTTTTCCGTAATAACGGAACCTTGCTTTATTATATCTTCACTCATAATTTATTTTTACGCACGTTGAGACGCAAAATATTGCGTCTCTTCAAATTTTTATATGGAAACGCCGTTCAGACGCAATGTTTTGAGGTTCAGACGCAATATTTTGCGGTTCAGACGCAATATATTGCGTCTCTACCCCTGATTGATCTTCTTAACCATCGTCAAAATCGTTGCCATCGCTACCGTCTCATCCGTCTCATCATATACCTCAACCTGAAACTTCACGATACCCTTTGCAATATCTTCCGGTTCTCTCTTTTCCTGATCTACCTTTTCCTTAACGGTAAGCTTGACACCGATTGTCATACCTGGATAAACAGGTTTTGTAAATCGGCACTCATCAATACCATAATTCAAAAGTACAGGCCCTTTCTTTGCATCCACAAAAAGTCCGGCTGCTTTAGATAAAATATAATAACCATGCGCCACTCGTCCCTCAAAGATGGTTCCATCTAAAGAAGTCGCATCTACATGTGCATAAAAATTATCTCCACTCACATTTGCAAAATTACTGATGTCCGCTTCCGTCACCGTATGTTTTGCGGTCACAACAGTCTCACCGATCTCCAGCTCTTCAAAGTGCTTTCTGAAAACATGAACTGGCTTTTCGACCTGCTCCCCACCAACCTGATACTGATTGGTGATCTTAGAGATCATGGTTGGATGTCCTTGTATCGCAGTCCGTTGCATGTAATGCTTCACGCCGACCTTACCACCCATCTCAGATCCGCCACCCGCTCGTCCCGGACCACCGTGACTCAACATTGGCATCGGAGATCCATGCCCGGTACTCTCTTTAGAAGCACCTTCATCCAAAAACAAAATACGTCCATGAAAAGAAGCCGCATTGAGCATATAGTCTTTGGCGATTTTTGGATCAGCAGTACAGATCGTACTAACTAAAGATCCTTTACCCATGTTTGCCAAAGTGATTGCTTCTTCTAGGTCCTTGTATGGCATGATGGTACTCACCGGGCCAAAGGCTTCGACAGTATGTGTCTTTGTATATTTGAATGGTTTCTCATTGACGAATAGGGTAGGAGCTAAAAATGCGCCTTTGCTTTTTGTAGCACCGACCACTTTAAATCTATTTGATCCGCCATACACTACTTCAGAGTGTTTGCCTAAAATTTCTATCTTATCTTTAACCTCTTCAAGCTGATCCATAGAAACCAAAGAGCCCATTCTGACTTCTTTTGATTTTGGACTACCTATGACCGTTTTCTTCAATTGAGCAGCCAAGGCATTTTGTACATCGTCTACCAAGTTTTCTGGAACAATTATCCTTCTAATTGCCGTACATTTCTGCCCGCACTTAGTGGTCATTTCTCTCCTTACTTCCTTGATGAAAATATTAAACTCAGGAGTACCCGGCACACAATCTGGACCTAGCACTGCCGCGTTCAAACTATCGGCTTCCATATTAAAGGGCACCGCGTTTTCAATGATCGGTTTTAATGTCTTTAGTTTCTTTCCAGTAGATGCAGACCCAGTAAAAGTGATCACGTCTTGGGAATTTACTTTATCAAGTATTCCAATTCCTTGCCCAGAAACCAATTGCAAAGCGCCTTCCGGAAGTATCTTTGACTTAATGATATCTTTCACCATTTCGTAAGTAAGAAAAGAAGTTACCTCTGATGGTTTCACAATTGCTGGCATCCCTGCAAGCAGGTTCACCGCTATCTTTTCTAACATTCCCCAAATGGGAAAATTAAATGCATTAATATGAATGGCAACTCCTTGTCTAGGGGTCAATATATGATGACCAATGAAAGTACCTTCCTTAGAAAGCCCGATCGTTTCTCCTTCCACATAAAATGGCTCGTTCGGAAATTTCTTTCTAAGACTTGCATAAGCAAACAAAGTCCCGATCCCTCCATCTATATCAACCCAGCTATCCGAATAGGTAGCGCCAGTTTTATAACTAATAGGATAGTATTTCTTCTTTATATTAAAAAGGTGAAGCGCCAAGGCCTTGATCATTCTCCCTCTTTCATGAAAAGTCATCTTACGGAGTGGTGCTCC